>Ga0206128_1001646_pt1 | contig 21563 bp, 10 predicted proteins | sample Helgoland_Spring_7_FD_148601 | JGI IMG/M metagenome (GOLD analysis project Ga0206128, IMG submission 148601) | Pelagic subsurface seawater microbial communities from Kabeltonne, Helgoland, North Sea - Helgoland_Spring_Bloom_20160426_1 | ecosystem: Environmental > Aquatic > Marine > Epipelagic ... | reverse complement strand
GTTATTTCACAAAAATCTTTAGATGTTTTTTTTAAAGAACGAATCTTTGACCCTTTAGAAATGAATGATACCTATTTCTATTTACCAACAACACATCAGGACAGATTAGTTCCTGTTCAGACAAAGAAAGATGGTTTTTGGACTAAATACCAAGGAGATTTTTATGATACAAATTACCCTGTAAAAGGGGCAAAGACTTTTTTATCAGGAGGTGCAGGTTTATCAAGTACAACTGCAGATTATTCAAATTTCCTTCAAATGTTTCTCAACAAGGGATCGTTTAATGACAAACAGATATTGGGTAAGAAAACAGTTGAACTAGTTTATGTAAATCAGAATAGTCATATTCCTGGCTCATCTATTGGTCTAGCCTGGGGTTTAATATCGGAAAAAGATCAGGATCTTGGAGGAAAAGGGAGTATGGGAACAATTACTTGGGGTGGTTATTTCAATACATTTTATTTTGCAGATCCAGTTGAAAATATAATTGGTATTCTTTACAAACAAACTCGAGAAATAGAGGAAGAAAAAACAAACATAGAATTCAGTACATTATTATTTCAGTCACTTATCAAATAATTTCTCTAACTTAGAGAAACAATATATACTTAATTTTGATTTATAAAAATTTGTTTCGCAATTCTGTATTAGTTTTTTCCTTATTGGCTAATTATGTTTTAGTTGCTCAAGGTGGTCTTACATTTATATCCAATGACAAACCAAAAGATGAAAGAACTAGCTATCATGTTTTTGAAGAAGAGATTAATTTCAAGGATAATCTGAAGGTTTCTTTTGAAATGACTTTCTATAGTCCCCTTTTTATAGGTGAAATATTGTCTATTAAAAACACAAGAAACCAAAAAGAAATTTCTTTGTACTATAAATATACCTACAATGAAAAAAATGAATCTTTCATCCAAATCAATAAGGTAGGTGAGCAGAAAATTTATCAAAGTAAAATACCCGATGACATAATCATTAATGGAGCTTGGATTGATGTTCAATTTATATTAGACTTTATTAATGATAAAATTGTATTTTCTTTTGACGGAAATACGGTTGAAATCCCCCAAAATTTCGAACGAAATGATGACATGTATGACATAGTATTTGGTAAACATGATATTTATTTTGATGTTCCGTCATTTAAAATTATAAATCTAGACGTAAGTAGTGATAATTTTGAAATAAACTTTCCTCTTAATCAAATGGAGGGGGAAGAAGTTTACAGCAAAAATAAAAGGCACAAAGGCTATGTCGAGAATCCTTATTGGTTGATTGGAGATTTTTATCATTGGAAAAAAACTAGAACCTTTCTACAATCAAATTCAACTGAAGTTGTATTTGATAAAGTAAATTCTTCCTTTTATTTATTAGCGAATACACATTTATTGATATATAATTTTTTATTAAATAAAGTTGATAGTATTCCCTACAATAATAAAAAAAGTTTTGTACCATCTCTTTCAGGAAAAGGTATCATTGATTATAAAAACAATTCAATTATTGTTTATAAAACAAGTATGAATCGAATGGTTAAAAACGACTTATTGGTTCAAAAGCTTGGTTTAACTATCGAGAGTGAGAAAAAAGAAGAGATTGAAAAAAAGTATAAAGATTTATACACGGTTGCTTCTTTAAGTTTAGATACATTTAAATGGGAATCAATCGATGAAGAGAATTTATTTGAAGAAATTCGCTTTCACAACAACACTTTTTTGGATAATAAATCTGGTAAAATGATCATGTTTGGAGGGTATTCCAATTTCCAATACTTCAATGATTTCACTCAATATGATTTGAGCACTAAAGAAAAATCAAAAGTTATTTTTACTGGAGATGTTATTCCACCCAGATTTTTTGCAAGCCACTCATATACAGATAACAAAAAACTTTTTATTTATGGTGGAGTTGGAAATATGTCTGGAGAAGAACATATTGGCAGAAAATATTTTGATGATTTATATGAAATCGATTTCACAAAAAAATCTATTTTAAGAAAATGGTCTGGTGAGAACGAGCTTTTTCAGAGTGCATCGTCAGAAAACTTAATTTTAAATCCAGATGGACAATCTTTTTATAATTTATCTTTTGCAGAAAATACTTCAAGCACAAATATTCAATTAAAAAAAGTTCAAATCAAGGATGGCCGAACAGTTTTATTAGGAGATGAAATCCCATTCAAAACAAATAAATTTCCAAATAAAATAAACCTATTTCAGCTCGAGGAGAATAATCGCTTAGTTCTATATAAAAAAGAATATCTAGATAATCAGATTCAAAACAATCAAATATCTTTTTACACAATCGAATTTGAACCTGTAACTTTCGATGGATTCAAACAAGGTCAAGTAGTTATTGACTCATTTCTTAAATACAAATTATTTGTAGTCTTTTTTTTAATTTCTTTATTGATCACCTCTATTTATATAATAAGAAAGTACAGTATCTCTAAAATAAAAAAAATCTATCCTGACTATTTATTTGTTAGATCAAATCGTCAAAATATAAAAATATCGTTTGTGGATATCCTAGCTGTTGAAGCTCTAAAAGATTACATCAAAATTGTTTGTGCTGATAAGACACACATCGTTCATAGTAATTTATCTAAGTTCGAAGCAAGTCTTCCGGCTGAACTTTTTGTTCGTGTTCACAGGTCTTTTATTGTTAATATCAATAAAATCACTTCAATTGATATTGATCTTGTGTATTTAGATAAGAGATATTACAAAATTGGTGGTAAATATATCGAAGGACTCAAATCTCGATTGAATATAACTAAGGTTTAGTATACGAAAACTATTATCTCGTCTATTTTATCGCCTTTTAGTAAAAACTATTTCTAGGTTTACCTTAATTAATAATTAAACCTATAATATGATGAAACTAAAAAAATTATTCACATTATTATTTTTTGTTTTTTCGACTTTGATTTATGCTCAATCAGTTTCGGGAATAATTAATGATAATCAAGGCATGCCTTTGCCAGGCGCTACAGTCGTCAACTTGAACACCTCAGAAGGAACTACAACTGATTTTGATGGTAATTTCAGTATCGAATCGTCATTAGATGATATTCTACAGATTTCCTTTATTGGTTTTCAAACTTATCAATTCCAAGTTTCAGGTCTTACTGATATTATAAATATTCAGCTTGAACCAGGAAATGAACTAGAAGAAGTTGTTGTTTCTTCTTTTGGATTTGAAAAGAAAACTAAATCACTAGGATATTCAGTTAGCCAAGTAGATGGAGATGAGATGAGTAGAGTGAAATCTTCAAATCCTTTACAAGCTCTAAGGGGAAAAATTGCAGGTGTAAATATCAGTAACAATGCTTCTGGAGTAAAAGGCTCTACAAGAGTAGTAATTCGAGGAAGTAGTTCTTTCAATGGCTCTAATCAACCACTCTATGTAATCGATGGTATCTCTATTCAAAACGAGCAGCTAGGAACTGCAGGTGAATGGGGTGGAATAGATGGTGGAGATGGTTTATCTACAATCAACCCTGATGACATTAAGTCAGTTAGTGTACTAAAAGGTGGAGCAGCAGCTGCGCTATACGGATCAAGAGCTTCTAATGGTGTTATATTAATTACCACTAAAAATGGAAGTAATGCTGAAAAAGGTTTAGGAGTTGAACTTTCTAACCAAACGACTTTCTCTAGAATTAATAATTTTTTTAATCCACAATTGTCTTACGGAAACGGTTTGTTGGGTGTTGCGTCTACCAATGAATTAGATCCTTTCAATTCATGGGGACCTAAACTAAACTCAGGCACAAAATTATATGACAACATGGATACGTTGTATGATACAGGTTTTAATATGTCAAACTCTGTTGCTTTTACATCTAATACAGATATGGGAAGTACACGAGTTGCTTTTACTAATTTAGAAGCAACAGATGTAATTGACACATCACAACTAAAAAGAAATTCATTAAACCTAACTACAGTTCAGAATCTTTCAGACAAACTAACTGTTAATGCGAGTATTAAATATAGTGAAACAAGAGAAAAAGGTAATATTGTAATGGGTACATCTCCAGCTAGTCCAAATGAAACCATAAGAAATTTTACCCCAGAAATTGATGTTAATGATTACTTGGGAACATTTGGTAATGGAACTACTGACGGAATAAATGAACTTTTACCTTCAAGTAGTATTTATTCAACAAATCCATGGTTTGCAAAATACAATAATCCTAATTCTGTTTTTAAAGATCGTTTATTAGCATCTACTAGTATTCAGTATGACATAAAGGACTATCTATATTTAAAACTTCAAGCTGGATTTGATAGAAGTACAAATCACTTCAATAACACCACAAATTTTGGGGGTAACTTGAACTTTCCCGGAATATCATTTTTCCCTTTAGGTGATCTTTATGAACAAACTCAGACGATTAAACAACATGACGCTGATTTTTTTATTGGTACTAATGGAATTAATATTACTGATGACTTCTCATTTAACGGATTTATTGGAACAGGAACGTTTGCATTTGAATCTGAATCAATTGGAGTATTAGGAAGAAATACTGTAATTCCAGGTTTGCTCACAATACAAAACACAGCAAATCAACAAGCGTTATATAATTATGGGCAGAAGCAGATAAATTCTGTTTATGCTAATACAGAGTTTGATTATCAAGATAAAATTTTCTTAACATTTACAGCTCGTAATGACTGGTTTTCTACTCTATCAGCAGCTGGAAAAGAAGCTCCAAATAATGATTTATATGGATCAGCAAGTTTATCTGTAATCCTTTCAGACCTGGTGGAGCTTCCAAGCTTCATAAGCTTTGCTAAGTTAAGAGGTGGATATTCACAAGTAGCGGGTGGAGCTGGAAACCCTTATTCACTTTCGCTTACATACGGTTTAATAGGTCAAGGCCATTTAGGATCTCCATTAGGAGCTATAAATGGAGATAATATTCCTAATAAAACAATAACTCCTTTTCAGAAAGACGAAACAGAAATTGGTTTTGATCTGAGAATGTTTGATAATAAAGTATCACTTGATTTTGCTTATTATGAAAATAAAACTATGGGAGACATTGTAAACGCTGCAACTTCTCGAGCATCTGGATATACTGCAACTACTATCAATCTTGGAGAGATGACCAACAAAGGTATTGAGATTTTGTTAAGAGGAACTGTAATTGATAAAGAAGATTTATCTTTAGATTTATCTCTAACTTATGCCAATAATCAAAGCAATGTAGTTAAAACCGATGAAAGTGGAAGTTTATTACAATTAGCAGTTGGTTCATTATTTAATTCATTTATTGGAGCTAAGGAAGGTGAACCTTTTGGAGTTATTTATGGAACATCTTTTTTAAGAGATAATCAGGGAAGAGTTATTCATACATTAATTGACGGAGTTCCAATCGCTCAACGAGAAAATGTGAGTAAAGTTCTTGGATTAGGAGTTGCTCCAACACAGCTAGGTTTTGGAGGTGATTTAAGATATAAGAATTTCTCTCTGTACGTATTTTTTGAGGGTAAATTTGGAGGAAGTATAATATCAGATACGAATTCACGTATGAAACAATTGGGAAGACATGCAGTCACAGTTCCAGCTGGAGGTAGAGAAGCTGGATTTACTCCAGATGGAGTAATGGATGATGGAAGTGCTGTACCAAAAGTTGTGGGAAGTGGTGATATTCAAAAATATTGGAATACTGCAGCTAGATTCGATATTGGGGAAGAAAATGTATATACAAATGATTTCATAAGAATTAGCCAACTTTCACTTAATTACAGACTTCCTAAAGAATTCTTGCAAAAAACTTTTATAAAAAGTGCAAACGTAGCTCTTGTAGGAAATAATTTAGGGTTTATTTTCAAAGATGTTCCTAATATTGATCCCGAATCATTCAACAGAGCAAGCACGAATGCTCAAGGAATAGAGGGTATTGGTATGCCAATAGGTGAATCTCTTGGTCTTTCAATTAATTTAAAACTATAATCTAAGATGAAAAAATTAAATATTTTATTATTAACTATATCATTTGCACTTTTGTCGTGTGATTATGATAAAGGTTTCGAAGAGATGAATGTTGATCCAACAGCGAGTACATCTCTAGATGTAAATCAAAAATTTGCATATTTATTTCTAAAGTCTGCTAGTGACGAATATGAATACACATATACTGAAGTTCTTTGTGCAGCGCAGCTAGTTCAGCAATTAATGCATCAAACATTCCCTCAATCAAGTATATTTTCCCTGCGTGAAGATTTACTGACCGCTTCATGGGATGTAGCATACGTATCAACAATTAAGACAGTAGTTGATATTATTGATCAATTAGAAAAAGATGGTAATACAGGAACTGAGATGGGTATAGCAAGAATTATGAAAGCTTATATTTTCCATAAAATTGTTGATGCTTACGGTGACACACCATACTTCGATGCGGGAAAAGGTTATCTGGATTCAAACTTTAGACCTGTTTATGACGATGCTGAATTGATTTATATGGATATGCTTAGAGAACTTGAGGAAGGAGTTGCACAAATTGGTGGAAGTTCTACTCTTGGAAATGCAGATATCATATTTGGAGGAGATACTACTAAATGGAAAAAGTTTGGTAATTCACTTATGTTAAGACTTGCTATGCGAATAAAAAATGTTGATGCCGCAAGTTCAAGTGCATGGATAACAAAAGCTATTGCAGGTGGAGTTATGGATTCAAATGCTGATACTGCTATGATGGTTCATACCAATGGTCCAACAGAACTCAATAAAAATGCTTGGGGAATTCATTATGTACGTTATCCTAGGACTAGATTAGGAAAAACTATTTACGACTGGCTTGATAATAGAAATGATCCACGATTAAATATCATTGCTGATCCAAGTAATACATATGGAGGAAATCCTTATGGTTTTAATGATAATGACTTATCTGGTCAAGGTATTGATGTTGGAGATCTTCCATACACTAACGTAAACCCTGCAATTTCAAGGCCTGATCAACCTAGAATGCTTCTGACGTATGCTCAAACTGCTTTTGTATTAGCAGAACATTATGCAGCAAGTGGAGACCATGTAACTGCGGAAACTCATTATAATAGTGCTGTTACATCCGCAATGAATCAATGGGTTTTATGGGATCCAAGCTTTGCTTTACCCAGTGCTGATATTAATGCGTATCTAGCAGTCAATTCATATGATTCAGCAAATTATAACGAGCTTATTGGTGATCAATTTTGGGTAGCATCTTTCCTTGACTTTTTTGAGGCTTTCGCTAACTACAGAAGAACAGGCTTTCCCGCTCTTCAGCCTTTTGGTGGTAATCCAGCTCATCCAGAAAATTTAACTAACGGGACTATCCCTAGAAGGATGATTTATAATCCAAATGAAGCTAATATTAATCCTGAGAACTTCGATGCAATGATCACATCTCAGGGTCCAAATAATCGAACAACAAGAGTTTGGTGGGATGTTAACTAGTGTTTGTTTAAAATAGTTATAACCAAGATTTGAAAAAAGGGGGATTAATTCCCCCTTTTTTATATAATAAATTCAGATACAGATTTTGTGTGTAAAATTGAATGAATTGATATTTTAGATAAGATAAACATATCCTATATTTACAATAGTATAGGATTCCATTAAAAAACTATTAAATTTATACATATGCATAAAAAGTTATTTATCTGTTGCTTTTTTGTAATATCCATTTTAAAAGCTCAAAACAAAAAGTTTGAATCTTTACCTCCAAGTCACACTGGATTAGATTTTGTCAATACTGTCCAGGATAGTAAGTCACAAAATATTTTGTTATACGCTAATTTTTATGGTGGTGGTGGAGTAGGTTTGGCTGATTTTGATAACGACGGTCTAACAGATATTTATTTTACAGGCAATCTTGTTGGGGATGAAATATACAAGAATAAAGGAGATTTAAAATTTGAAAAAAAAACAATTTCTGCTGGAATTACAAATGATGGGAATTGGTCTTCAGGAGTTTCCATTGCAGATGTCAATGGAGATGGACTTTTAGATATTTATGTTAGTAAAGAACTATACGATTTTGAACCGGAGCGAAGGGCTAATAAACTCTATATAAACAAAGGAAATTTTACTTTTGAAGAAGAAGCTGAAAAATGGGGTGTTGATGATAAACAACGCTCAAGACAGGCTGTTTTTTTTGATTATAACAGAGATGGATTTTTAGATTTATTTGTTTTAAATCACCCTCCTAATAGAGGAAGTTATTCTCCTTTTGTAGGTCAGGACATTATGAAACCAGAATACACTTCTCAACTCTACAAAAACATAAATAATAAATACTTTGAACTTGCTACTAAAGAAGCTGGATTAGTCAAAACAGGTTTCCCCAGTAGCGCCAGTGTAGCAGATTTCAATAAAGACGGTTGGTTAGATCTTTATGTTTCAAATGACTTTGATGCACCAGATTTTTTATATATGAATAATGGGGATGGTACTTTTAGGTACCAGACAGAGCAATCTATGAAACATACATCTTTTTATAGTATGGGAGTTGACTCAGCCGATATAGATAATGATGGAAATATAGACATAATGACTCTTGATATGGTTGCCGAAGATAACTTCCGCTTAAAATCAAACATGAGTGGTATGGACATTCAAGAGTTTTGGAATGTTGTAAATGATGGTGGGCACTACCAATATATGTTTAATGCCCTTCATTTAAATAATGGCAATGAAAGCTTTAGCGAGATTTCTAACTTCGCTAATTTAGCTGCAACAGACTGGAGTTGGTCTAATTTGATTGCTGATTTTGATAACGATGGTTTTCGTGACATTCACATTACCAATGGTCTTTTAAGAGACATAAGAAATACAGATGGGGATAAATCTGTAGATAAATTCACAAAAAACTTTATTACTAATTATATTAATGATAACCCTAATTTAGGAGAAATCAATATTTGGGATATTCTTCCTCTTCAAGAAGTGCTTGATTTTTTACCAAGCATAAAGCTTTCAAATTATATGTATCAAAATTCAGGAAATTTTTCTTTTAAAAACACAACAGCTACTTGGGGATTAAATCAACCTTCATTTTCCAATGGCTCTGCATATGCTGATCTGGATAATGATGGTGATTTGGAAATAGTTGTAAATAATGTTAATGATTTTCCTTTTCTATACAAAAACAATACTGTTGAACTTGGAGATGCAAATTATATTAGATTGAAAGTTACTTATGAAAACTTTAAAAGTGAAATAGGCACAAAATGTAAAATATATACACCTAAAAATACTCAATATGCAGAGGTTACAAGTATCAGAGGTATGTATTCAGTAAGCGAAAATCAACTTCATTTTGGACTTGGAGCTAATAAAATAGTTGATAGCATTGAAATAATTTGGCCAAATAAAAAAAGACAAATGCTTTATAAACCAGAGGCTAACAAACTTCATCAGGTGTATTATCAACCTAATAAGACTTCTGTTAAAAAACCAAAACCAAAAACAATTTTCACAGATATAACTCTGTCTAAACTTGCTCCTAAACACATTCACGAAGAACAATTTTTTGACGACTATAAGCAGCAAATCCTGCTACCTCATAAATTTTCTCAACAAGGACCTGCTTTAGCAAAAGCTGATGTCAATGGCGATGGACTTGAAGATTTTTTTGTTGGCGGTGCTCTTGGTAAAGCTGGAAATCTTTATTTACAAAGTATTTTAGGAGGATTTGTCAAAACTGAAAATGCACCCTGGGAAAGACATAAGTTTACTGAAGACATTGATGCTCTTTTTTTAGATGTAGACAATGATAATGATATGGATCTATATGTGGTAAGTGGGGGGAATGAATTTGAACCCAATAATCCTGCATATTTAGACCGTTTGTATCTAAATGATGGTAGAGGTAATTTTGTTTTTTCTAAAAAAAGCTTACCTGATTTGTTTCTAAGTGGATCAGTTGTAACAGCTACAGATTACGACAAAGATGGTGATTTAGATCTTTTTATTGGATCTAAATTAAAACCTTGGAATTATCCTGAACCAACATCAAGTTATATTTTAAAAAACAATAAAGGTGTTTTTGAAATAGATATTGTTAACAGTAAAAACTTCAAAGATTGGGGAATGGTAAGTGACGCCGTTTGGACAGATATTGACAACGATAACGATAAAGACCTAGTTGTTGTGGGTGAATGGTCTTCAATTCGTGTTTATGAAAATGTGGCTGGAATTCTTTACCCAAAACCTAGCCCTAATCTTGATCAATTGAAAGGATGGTGGTTTACAATTAAAGAGGCAGATATTGATAATGATGGAGATATGGATCTATTAGTTGGTAATTTAGGTGATAACTATAAGTACAAAGCAAAGCCTGAAAGTCCTTTTGAAGTTTATTACAATGATTTTGATCAAAACGGAAAAAATGACATCGTTCTTACTTATTACAACTACGGTATTCAATATCCATTGAGGGGTTTTTCTTGCTCTGCTCAACAGGTGCCTGAAATTAAAGAGAAATTCATGAAATATGATGTTTTTGCAAGTCTGGATGTAAATAACGTTTACGGAGACCTTTTGAATAATTCATTACACTATCAAGCTACTTATTTTTCGAGTACCATACTTACCAATCTTGGTTCTGGGGACTTTATGATAAATAAACTCCCTGTAAGAGCACAATTTTCATCAGTAAATGACTTTTTGGTTGGTGATTATAATAAAGATGATATTAATGACATTTTATTGATAGGAAATATGCATCATTCTGAAATTGAAACCCCTCGAAACGATGCTGGAATTGGAGCCCTCTTTTTAGGTTCAGAATCAGGAGAATACACTTTTTCTCCCGTTAATCAAAGTGGGTTTTTTACTCCTGGAGATGCAAAAAAAATGATTGAAGTACAAACTAATGATGGAACAATTATTTTAGTTGCCAATAATAACGATGTCTTACAGAGTTTTATAAAATCTAAATAGAAAAAATGGCTAATCTCAGATGTAATTTTTCATTTTTTTTCATTTTTTCATCAATCTTACTATTTGCTCAAAACAAACTAGCTGATCAAGGCAGTCTATACCTTCAACAACACGCAAACAATCCTATTCATTGGAATCCATGGGGTAAAGAAGCTCTAGAACGCGCTAAAATTGAACAGAAATTGATTATAGTTAGTGTAGGCTATTCTTCTTGTCATTGGTGTCATGTTATGGAGGAAGAGACTTTCCAAGATAATGATGTTGCAATTCAGATGAATTCAAATTTCATAAGTATAAAAGTAGACCGTGAAGAGCGCCCTGATATAGATGCACATTTCATGAAAGCACTTAAAACTATTTCAGGAAATGTAGGATGGCCTATGAATATAATAACGCTGCCAGATGGAAGTCCCATATGGGCTGGAACGTATGTTGATAAAACTCAATGGATATCAATCCTAAAGCAACTTCAATCTTTTTACAAAACACGTCCTTCAGATTTAAAAGATCACGCAAAAAAAATTGAACAAGGAATATCTAAAACACTTATAATTCCTGATTTTGTTAAGGAAAGTTCTTTTTCAAATGAGAGTATAGCTAATATAGTATCTGAAATTAGTCAGAAAATGGATATGAAGCATGGGGGTTTTGGAGTTGGTGAGAAATTTATGTCACCTATTATCTTGCAGTCTTTGCTGAGATACGCTGTTGAATTTGACATAAAAGAGATTAAAGAATTCCTGAAAAAATCTTTACAAAATATTTCTTACGGTGGGGTTAATGATCAAATAGGAGGAGGATTTCATCGTTATTCAACGGACAGAAAATGGAAAATTCCACACTACGAGAAAATGCTTTACGATAATGTTCAAATGTTGAGTTTGTATGCAAATTTTTATCAAGTTTTCAAGGATGAATCTTATAAAGAAGAAGCCTATAGGATCTTGAGCTTTCTTAATCGAGAAATGAAAGATCCCTCACTTTTGTTTTACTCTTCGATTGCAGCAGATAGTCAAGATATAAATGGTCTTATAAATGAGGGAGATTTTTACACTTGGTCCTTACAGGAGTTGAACAAGGCTTTAGGCAACAATTTCAGTTGGTTTTCAGATTATTACAATATATCCAATGATGAAATTTTGGACAGTAATAGGTTTATACCCTTCAAACAAACTAACGATTCTATTTTTGCTAAAAAATATGATTGGTCTGCGGATTATTTTAAAGAAAAGAAGAGAATTGTAAATGATGAATTATATCGTTTAAGACAAAATAGACCTGCTCCTGTTGTAGATAAAAAGATCATATTTTCATGGAATGCTATTGCTGTAATGGGCTTGTTAGATTCTTACAAATCCTTTGAAGATTCGGTTTTTTTAGAACAGGCTAGTCAAATGTTACATGTTTTAATTTCAGAAAATTTATACAATAACAAAATAATTAGGCACACTGTAAATACTTCAGAGTCGCTTTTACTCTTAGAAGACTATGTTTTTTTAATTGATGTTTTAATTGCTTATTATGAATTAACAGCAGACGAAAGTAAACTTTTTCTAGCTAAAGAATTAACTGACTTTACGCTCGATACATTTTCTTCTGAAGATGGAGTTTATTTTAAATTTTCAAAAGATAATGCTCAATTAATTACCAGCTCAATGGTTCAGCTTGAAGATAATTTATTACCATCAGCTAACAGTAAAATGGCTGAAATTCTATTCAAGTTAAATCACTTTTTTGGCATTCCAGAATTTAAATTACGGGCTGAAAAAATGACTTCTTTAATTCAGACGATGTCGTTCGAGAAACCATTAAAACATGCTAATTGGTTACAATCTATATATAACTTTACGCTTCCTTTTTATGAAATAGCTATTACAGGACCGTTAGCAATTGATAAAATGAATCTATTACTTCCCTTTTATATCCCTAATTCGGTTATTTCAACTTCTGCATCTAAATCAGATTTATATTTATTAAAAGACCGGCATGATCCTGTTGAGACCTATTACTATGTATGTGAAAATAATTTCTGTAAAATTCCGGTTCAAAGTATCGACGAATTGTTTTCTTTATTAGATGCCAAAGTGGAAGATTCGATTTACAAGAATATTTTTTTATAAAAAAATAATTGACCTTTAAGCTTTTATTTTATTCCACTGCTATATTTTTTTTGTTAAAAGTCTATAAAAAGCACATTTCTCATTATCTTTTTTTTTTAGTACATAAAATAATTGGATTCGTCTAATTTGATTTGTGTGGAAATTTATTTCAGTTAATTTTGATTTATATAATCGCTATTATCAAAATAAAATTGCACCCAGTGTTTGTGGTAGATGGACATATTAGAAAAGTGTTCTGATTTAGAGTCGCAGACAAAGATCACTCAAACGCAAAGGAATTTATTGTTTTTGGGGTTTATTATTATAAGACAATTGAACTTTTAAGCGATATCATTTTTTTAAAAAACTATTAATTGAATATGGAAATAATTGAAAACACTAAATATTATGATGTCATAATTGTCGGTTCTGGTGCAGGTGGAGGTATGGCTACAAAAGTTTTAGCCGACTCAGGATTAAAGGTTGCTGTCATTGAAGCTGGCCCTCATTTTGATCCAGCAAACCCAGATCAGCAAACTCAATTTAAGTGGGCTCATGAATCGCCTAGAAGAGGAGCAGGTACTCAAAGAGATTTTGGGGAATATGATATGGCTTATGGAGGATGGGATATCGAAGGAGAACCTTACAATAGAATTGGAGATACTCAGTTTGACTGGTACCGATCAAGGATGTTAGGAGGTAGAACGAATCATTGGGGCCGAATTTCTCTTCGCTTTGGCCCCAACGACTTTAAAAGCAAAGATAAAGATGGTTTAGGAGAGAACTGGCCAATTGGTTATGAAGATATAAAGCCTTATTACGATAAAGTAGATAAGTTAATTGGTGTTTTTGGTACCAAAGAAAACATGTATAACGATCCAGATGGATTTTTTCTTCCTCCACCGAAGCCAAGGCTGCACGAATTATTTTATATAAAGGGTGCAAGAAAATCTAATGTAAAGGTAATCCCTTCTAGACTCTCGGTCTTAACCAAAAGAATTAATCCAGAACGAGGTGTTTGTTTCTACTGTGGTCAATGCAATAGAAGCTGCTCTGTTTATGCTGATTTTTCTTCTGGATCCTGTTTAATTTTCCCAGCTCAAAAAAGTGGTGGACAGATAGATTTGTATGTAGATAGCATGGTGCATCGAGTAGATGTTGATGAAAATGGAAAAGCTACGGGCGTTTCTTACATAAGCAAAAAAGATCGGTTGGAGTATAGACTCAAATCTAAGGTGGTCGTTTTAGCAGCTTCTGCCTGCAGCAGTGCACGAATTTTATTAAATTCTAAATCAACTCAACACCCCAATGGATTGGGTAACAGTAGTGATTTGATAGGAAAGTATCTTCATGATTCTACGGGTACTGACAGGGTAGTTTTTGTTCCAAAACTTATGGATAGAAAAACCTACAACGAAGATGGTGTAGGAGGGATGCATGTTTATTCTCCTTGGTGGTTAGATAACAAAAATTTAGATTTTCCTAGAGGATACCATATCGAAGTATGGGGAGGTTTGGGTATGCCTTCTTATGGTACTGGTTTTGACCCAAATCTTTTAAATGAACACCTTGGATTACCCGTTGGAGGATATGGAAATTCTCTAAGACAAGATGTTAAAAAGTTTTATGGATCAGTTATGGGTATGTCCGGAAGAGGAGAGTCGATTGCTCAAAAAGAAAACTATTGTGAAATTGACCCAACTCAGGTAGATCAGTATGGTATTCCTGTTTTAAGGTTTAATTACCATTGGTCCGATTTTGAGAAGAAACAAGCCAATCATATGCACGATACCTTTGAAGAGATTGCTCATAATATGGGTGGGATTGTTTTGGGGGATAAGCCAGGAAAAGACAAAAATTTTGGACTTCACGCTCCGGGTAGAATTATACATGAAGTTGGTACTACACGCATGGGAAGTGATCCAAAAACGTCAGTAGTAAATGAATTTGAACGACTACATGACGTAGAGAATGTTTTTATCGTTGATGCTGGTCCTTTTGTTTCCCAGGCTGATAAAAATCCAACCTGGACCATACTAGCACTATCTTGGAGAACGGCAGATCATATAATAGATCAATTCAAAAAACAAAATTTTTAAGAAATGGATAGAAGAGAAAGTATCAAGTCTTTATTAGTAGGATCTATAGCCGGAGGTGGTTTGCTGCTTGAAGGCTGTGCGCCAAATTCAGAGGCTGTAATTAAAAAAAATATTTGGGATTATAAATACGGAAGGACTCCAAAAGAAGCAGCTTTTGATGAAAAATTACTTCAAGAAAAATTCTTTGATGATTCCGAATTGAATTTGATCGTTGTCTTGGCTAATTTGATTTTACCTCCTACAAAAGAAGGAACCATTGAGCAAGCTGGTGTTCCTGAATTCATAGAGTTTATGATGAAAGATGTTCCTGAATTTCAAACCAAAATACGTGGAGGTTTAATGTGGTTGAATAGTTATAGCAACCAAAATTTTAAAAAACGTTTCGTAAATATTTCAGAGAACGAACAAAAAGATATCCTCGATAAAATTGCCTTTCCTAACCCTGATTTAGAGATTCAATCGCATGAAGTTCAATTTTTCTCTTTACTAAGAAACCTTGTAATGACTGGGTATTTCACCTCTGAAGTTGGAGTTTCAGAAATAGATTATCAGGGAAATATGCCTAATGTTTGGGATGGAGTACCCGAAGATGTATTGAAAAGTGTAGGCGTTGCATATGATCAAGATTGGATTGATAGGTGTATTGATCAGGACAAAAGAAATGAACAGGCAGAATGGGATGACCAAGGGAATCTTCTAACATAAATACACGGTTACATTTTTTATATCAATCTTAGGTTGTAATTCTGTATTCAATCAATTCCAATTATTAGATAATATTTCAATTGCATCAATCCCTAATTAGGTTACTAGTGTTTAAGAACACCTGTATACCAAGGATATATGATTTATTGAAGCTCAATCCAAGGATCTGCCTGATGCAACTAATGTATTTTTTTTCAGAATAAAACGATTAGTCAACTGTTCATACAAGCTCCAATAGTCATGGGCATAAAAATATAATAAGCTTCATATTTGACTCAATTATTAATTATGTACTTTAGATTTAATAATTCATCGCCTTATTATGAAAAGACTCTATTTTGTCTTAATAATAATTTTTTTGGTTTCAGGCTGTAGTCAAAACACTTCAACATTTGATCTTCCTGAAAATCAAGGCGTGTCATCGGATCGTCTGGACAGAATTGATTCCTACCTCAATAAAGCTATAAAAGATAATCAGATTCCAGGAGCAGTAGCTTTAATCCGAAGAAACAATAAAATCATTTACAATAAAGCTTTTGGATATTCTGATGTAGAGAACAAAATAATGTACTCGACAGATGATATTTTTAGAATCGCTTCTATGACCAAGGCTGTAACATCATTAGCTGTTTTGATGCTTTGGGAAGAAGGGAAATTTAATTTGGACGATCCCATTGAAAAGTATATTCCAGAATTTAAAGACCTTACAATTTTAACAGATTTTAATGAAACAGATAGTACTTATTTGTCAAAACCTGCTGAAAATAAAATTTCGATTAGACATTTGTTAACTCATACCTCAGGAATTGGCTACGGAGTTCATGATGAGGATGCTCGTTTTAAGGCTATTTATAAAAAGCAAGGTATTGTAGATTTATTTACAACAGACTCCATAGATATAGAATCAAATGTTAAGAAATTAGCGCAACTGCCTTTACACCATGAACCTGGAGAGGCGTTTACTTATGGGGAGAGCTTAGATGTGTTGGGCTATTTTATTGAAGTTATTTCACAAAAATCTTTAGATGTTTTTTTTAAAGAACGAATCTTTGACCCTTTAGAAATGAATGATACCTATTTCTATTTACCAACAACACATCAGGACAGATTAGTTCCTGTTCAGACAAAGAGAGACGGTTTTTGGACTAAATACCAAGGAGATTTTTATGATACAAATTACCCTGTAAAAGGGGCAAAGACTTTTTTATCAGGAGGTGCAGGTTTATCAAGTACAACAGCAGATTATTCAAATTTCCTTCAAATGTTTCTTAACAAGGGATCGTTTAAGGACAAACAGATATTGGGTAAGAAAACAGTTGAACTAGTTTATGTAAATCAGAATAGTCATATTCCTGACTCAACTTTTGGACTAACTTTTGGTTTAGTATCTGAAAAAGATCAGGCTCTTGGGGGAAAAGGAAGTGTAGGAACATTATATTGGGCTGGTTATTTCAATACATATATTTTTGCAGATCCAACGGAGGAACTAATCGGTATTATATATTTACAAACCCGTGATGATACTAACTATTTAATTTCCAATGAATTTAAGTCGTTAGTTTTTCATTCATTAATTAATTAAATGCTCATGAATCCCATCCCGCAAAGTTAATTAATGATAATATGTTTAACGAATCATTCATACGCGGCATTCTTGAACTGTATATTGCTGAACTGCACTGCTTGTTACAAGCTCTAGTGCGATTAGGTCAAATACTCCAATAACCGACTCCTTACTTTTTTATATGCTGATTTTAAGCCCATTAAAGGGTAGTAATATAATCTAGCGTTAACTAAAGGGCTGTAATTTTTATGTTTCTGTGGATTTGGTAGACAATTTCACAGCTTTTGTATAATTAAAAAAAACAGAAAGAGTATTCAAATGTAAATTTGGGTGTAAAACTTTTTCATGAAGGTTTTATAGTTTATTATAAATTATGAATGAACACCTCTAGTATCTGGCTAGGGGTGTTTTTATTTTCTTCCTTATAATCTAATTAATCTAGTCGTTTTTGGGTTTTCATTTAGTTTAAAAATTTTCATTGTAATGAGAGATTAGTATAGTCATGATCAATACCTAGTAGCTGAAAGGCTAACGTTATTTTCAGATTTGATAGCAGTTTTATTAACTTATTAATTTAGTTCGTATAAATTCTAGGGCATTTGGTATAAATATTAATAGTACAATTTAAATTGAATGTAAATTTAAATATATAAGTTAGATTAAAGATTAAATTAACATTAATAAAATTGTTTATGGAAAAGCCTGATAATACCTATTGGAGAACCAATCTAAAATATCTGAGTATTCTTCTCAGTATATGGTTTTTGGTCTCTTTTGGATTTGGAATTTTGTTTGCTAATTTCATGAATCAATTTCAAATTGGTGGCTTCAAACTTGGCTTTTGGTTTGCGCAACAAGGATCGATTTATGTTTTTGTTGTTTTAATTTTTTTGTATGTCTTTTTAATGAACCGCTTAGACGATAAAACCTTAGAATAGTTATGGAACAACAACTGTGGATTTGGATAATGGTTGGGGTAACCTTTACCCTCTATATAGGAATTGCAATTTGGTCTCGAGCCTCTTCAACCAAAGAATTTTATGTTGCAGGCGAGGGTGTTTCGCCCCTCGCAAATGTTTTGGCTACAGCGGCCGACTGGATGTCTGCGGCTTCGTTTATTTCGATGGCTGGAATCATTTCTTTTACGGGCTACGACGGTTCTGTTTATCTGATGGGTTGGACTGGTGGCTATGTGCTTTTAGCCCTCCTTTTAGCGCCTTATTTAAGGAAGTTTGGGCAGTTTACCGTTCCTGACTTTATTGGCGATCGCTACTACTCTAAAACCGCACGAGCTGTTGCCGTTTTCTGCGCCTTGATTGTTTCCTTTACCTATATCGCAGGTCAAATGCGCGGCGTAGGTCTTGTCTTTTCAAGATACCTTTCGGTAGACATCAATACGGGTGTTTTTATCGGAATGGGTATTGTTCTTTTTTATGCAGTTTTAGGTGGAATGAAAGGTATTACCTACACCCAAGCCCCACAGTATTGTGTTCTGATTTTTGCATTTTTAGTACCTGCAATATTCATTTCCATGATCATGACGGGGGTCGCAATTCCTCAAATCGGAATGGGATTGGAAGGAGCAGACGGAATCTACCTTTTAGAAAAACTGGATGGTCTGCACAAAGAATTAGGATTTCACCAATATACCTCAGGTTCTAAATCGACACTCGATGTGTTTTTAATTACGGCAGCATTGATGATGGGAACTGCTGGACTCCCTCACGTGATTGTCCGCTTTTTTACCGTTAAAAAAGTACGAGACGCACGAAAATCTGCTGGCTGGGCTTTGCTTTTTATAGCCATCTTATACACCACCGCTCCTGCAATTGCGGTGTTTGCAAGAACCAACCTCATCCAAACGGTGAGTAACAAATCCTATGAAACCCTTCCCGAATGGTTTTCGAATTGGGAAACTACAGGTCTACTGACTTACACCGACAAAAATCTGGACGGCTTAGTGCAATATGTTGCCGACCCTGAAATTAATGAATTGGTGATTGACAAGGACATAATTGTTATGGCAAATCCAGAAATAGCAGACCTCCCCAATTGGGTGATTGGTCTTATGGCTGCTGGTGCACTGGCTGCAGCACTATCGACAGCTGCAGGTCTTTTATTGGTTATATCTTCTTCTGTTTCTCATGATTTATTAAAAAAAATAATCTATCCTAAGATCACGGATAAGGAAGAATTAATTGCGGCACGTGTAGCTTCTGTATTTGCGGTTATTTTGGCAGGTTACTTTGGCATCAATCCTCCTGATTTTGTTGCAGCAACAGTTGCTTTGGCATTTGGTTTGGCTGCAGCTTCCTTTTTCCCCGCTATTGTGATGGGGATTTTCAGCAAACGCATGAACAAAGAGGGTGTAATTAGTGGGATGGTCGTGGGTATATCGCTGATGCTTTTTTATATGATGAAATTTAAACTTGGCTTTTTTGGAGGTGGAACTTCAGAAGATTGGTGGTTTGGAGTCTCGCCCGAAGGTTTTGGGACTTTAGCTATGTGTGCTAATATACTGGTTGCAATATTGATTTCTTATCGCACTCCTGCTCCTCCAAAAGCAGTACAGCTGATGGTTGATGAAATCCGAAAACCGTAATAGATTCATCTTGTAATTATAGACGTAAAATCTGCGGAGTAAAACATGTGAAGCAGAAAAACAAACAAGATGTACTTATATCTCGGTATAAAAAGCTAAAAGAAAGTACGTTACTTTTCTATACAGGATTTTATAAACACAATGCTTATCTGACCTGAGCTATTTTTCGTACACGTTTTCGTAAAACCTTCACTGCAAATAAAAGAAAATAAGGGATAATAAGCCTTTAGTTTTTACTACACAATATGGTACAAAAAATACCCCAACTAGAGTAACTGCTAAAGTGATCGATATTGGCTATGCTTCCGACTTTGGAGTGGGTGGTAATAGCAACATCTCCAGGACTGGATTTGAGCTCTTAGCTAAGTATGGGTTTTAAGAACTTCAATATTCAAATAGAATGATTATTATTATATTTAAATAATTTATTTATTTTTATCACAAAACAACAACTTTGGAAAAACTATTAATAATAGTGCTACTTGGTTTAATAGCTAGTTGCGAGGAAGACATAACAACACCTCTACTAAAGCAAGCACAACCCCTACCCATAGTTCATGTTAACACGAATGAAGTTCTTGTCGATTCTAAAGAAGATAAGATACCGGGAACTGTTTCTATTGATGGTGGAGAAAACTTTCCTAGCTTACCTTCTACTCAAATGACAATTAAAGGAAGGGGCAACTCTACTTGGTGGCAAGGAGGCATATGGGGAAAGAGACCTTATCAGATAAAGTTTGAAGACAAGACAGAAGTTTTAGGTATGCCTGAAGATAAGAAATGGGTGTTGCTGGCTGAACTATCAGACCCTTCGTTTATCAGGAATAAGATATCTCGTGAATTAGCAAACAAAAGTCTTTTTGATTACGTTCCGCAAATTGAATATACAGAGCTCTTTATCAACGAAATATATGCAGGACTATATGTGATAGGTCAAAAAGTAGAGGAATCGAGTAACAGGGTGAATATTGGAGATGATGGATACTTAGTTGAGATAGATACTGATGCCGATGGGAGACTTGATCCTGATGATGTGTATTTTAAAACTGATAACTGGCGTGATAATAACGTTTTTAACATAAAGGAACCTAGCTTAGATCAAGGCTCTACGGAGTTTGATTTAATCAAGGACTATATAAACAACTTCGAATCTGCACTCTTTAGTGTTGATTTTAAAAACCCTGAATCTGGATACAGATCATTCATCGACTTGCCTAGCTTTATTGATTGGTACTTGATAAATGAAATATCGAAGAACCAAGACTCACAGTCCTATTCAAGCATATACTTCAATTATATTGCTGGAGAGAAGATCAAGATGGGTCCCATCTGGGACTTTGACCTTGCCTTTGGGAACGTTGATTACTCCAATGCTAAATATCCAGAAGGGTTTTGGGTTAAAGAGAATCCCTGGTTCAAAAGAATGTTTGAAGACCCTTACTTTGATGGTTTAGTAAAAGAGAGGTTCCGCTATTATTTTGATAACTTAGATGAAACCCTATCAAAGATAGATGGTTTTGAGAATCAACTATTACAATCACCCC
>Ga0206128_1001643_pt1 | contig 21579 bp, 23 predicted proteins | sample Helgoland_Spring_7_FD_148601 | JGI IMG/M metagenome (GOLD analysis project Ga0206128, IMG submission 148601) | Pelagic subsurface seawater microbial communities from Kabeltonne, Helgoland, North Sea - Helgoland_Spring_Bloom_20160426_1 | ecosystem: Environmental > Aquatic > Marine > Epipelagic ... | reverse complement strand
TTGTTGAATACCACAAAATTGGTTTACTAGCTCTAAAGGGAAATTACATTAATTTATTCTTTGTTACTGCATTATTTACTTTTGCTATCAGCTCTCTTGCGCTTACAATTATTGGATTTGTACTAATTCCCCCAATAATGTATGGGTATAGCGCATATATTTTGAATCTAGTACGAAATAAAAAGTCCGACTACGGTTTATTTTTTTCAGGGTTTGGATTAAAAAAATATATACTCAGTGCTATAATTTTAGTAGTACTAATGGGTGTATATTTAGCTGGATTTGTATCCCTGGTGTTACCAGGGCTTTATTTAATTACTTGGTGGTACTTCGCAGCTATTATTCTTGTTGATACTAATAATAATAAAAATATGGGCTTAATTGAAATACTTACAAAATCTAGGGAGCTAGTTAAGAAATTAAATTTCTGGCCTATAATGGTTTTTAGTACCTTAGCTTTCGCCTTAGACCTCTTAACTTATGTTCCCGTGGTTGGCTTTGTATCAGCTATTCTCGGTCCTTATTTTATAGCACAAAATATAGCACTCTACGATAAAGCACTGAAAAGCTAAAGAAACTCAATTAATACAAATAAATCTACGTAACATTACTTCTCGCTAAGCCCTTTTTACTTTGTGCACTTTAAGTAAAAAAACAATTGTTTGTTATAAGTAATCTATAAAGAGGTAATATATATGTGTCCCGTATATAAGACCGCACTGGTCTCGTATATAAGACCACCCTCACGCAGCTCCTGCACTACCCTCATGCAGCTCCTGCACTACCCCCATGCATCTCCTGCACTACCCCCATGCACCTCCTGCACATGGTATCACGCATCATAGCCATCCGGGACCCAATCTTCATGAGTTTTGTTGACCTTTCTACTAATCTCGCAAGACAGTTTACGGCTTGCTTTAAACCCGTGTTTATTTTGAATGTTCCAGATTTCTATTGGGTCTTTATTGCGGTAATCATAGGTTGGTTCATTATTTTGATATGGATAACATGTGAGCCTATATTCCCTAGCGCAGTTTTGCCTTTCAGCTGTATTGTTATTCAGGAAATAAAATGTGGGATTAGGGTGATGAAAGGTTGATTCTTTTGTCATCACAAGAAAGCCATAGGCTAAAAGTTCATTTAAGGCTTTGTTACCTGTAGATTTGGACTTACCTAACAAGTCACCAGCCCTTCTAGCACCAAATGCAAGCTTACCATTATTTTCAGGGTGATATGCCCTCTTAATGGCTAAATAAAGCTTAACAACGTTACCCGATAACTCATGCCAAACCAATGATTCCAGCTCATGATGAAACAACTGAATAAAGCCATCACCCATCACAGCCTCCTAGCCGTGATGGGATTGAACTATTATTCATTATTGAGACTCCAAAGACCTAAGCCATTCTCGGGCTTCCTCCATAAGTATGACAGGCTTAGTACCTATCATTCGCGGGACTATGCTTCGCTCTAAAACAAGGTCGTAATATTTACTTCTCCCTATGCCAGCAAACTTACAAAACTGTTTGATTGTTAATGCGCCTATTAAATCAGCAGGCTTTACTTCTGTTGGTTCCATTTAGAACTCTCCTAAAAAAAGGATAACTTGATTGTTATCGTTCTCTAAGGTTCGCAGAAGTTTGATTATTATATTCGTGGCTCAGGCCATTAATCAAAGAACTCAGCTAGGGTCAGGTTTTTCGAGTTCGCTTTCATAGAAATCGGGTAGCTTTGACAGTGCAGTTCGTATCATTCTGTCACTTATTTCAATCCCATATACCGCATGGATTTGCATTTGCATTATATATTACCACTATTCTATTTGCGAATGACTTGCAACTATAAATATAATTATTTCTAAATAATCAGACGTATTAACATATCACATAAATAAAATAGATAAGGTATAATTTATAAAGTACTGAATTTAAACACTATTAATACTCAATAGAATATATTTATAATCTTTTCTTTGTTATATACAATATACAATTATTATGTATATGTTATATACATATGAAAAATTCATTTAAACGAATAACCAAAAGGAATTTATCTCGATCAATTATTGCTAATGCAGGATTGGAATTAGTTAAAGATAAAGGCTTCGATTACCTGACCATGAAAGCTTTAGCCGATAAGCTGAGTGTTACCCCCATGGCTATTTATCGTCATGTTTCAGATAAGTCCGATCTTATTAATTCTGTATTAGATGCATTTGTTTGTGATGTAGATGTATGCAATCACGAAATTTCAAATTTAGATTGGAAAGAATGGTTAAGAGCCACATATACTAATATGTATACCTCTCTTAAGAGCATGCCTAGTCTACACCCATATCTAGGGAATGCCCCACGATTTGGACCTAATGCCATGGAGGTGCTAAGTAAAATACTTGGTGTTCTAAGAACAGCTGGATTTAATCAGCAGCAAACAATAAATGCTACGAGTTCATTAACTGGCTTCATGATTGGGTGTTCTATAATGGATACAACTTTTCATCAATCACTATCTAAATCTCAACAAAAATCATATATTCCTTCAACTATAGATTCTGGATTAGATCATATTTTTACCGCCCTCTCCTTAGAGTTAAAAGCAAATAATAAAATTAAATTGGACTCGTAATGTCAGAAATCCATTACCGAACTTGTCATCTTTGCGAAACCATGTGCGGAATTTCTATAGAACATGAAGGTGGCAAGATACTTTCAATCAAAGGAGATCCAAAACATGTTTTGAGTAAAGGTGAAATTTGTCCAAAACCAATAGGATTACAAGACATCCACATTGACCCAGATAGACTTCATAAACCAATGAAAAAGGTAAATGGTAAATTTATAGAGATTTCCTGGAACGAAGCTTTCAATGAAACTACATCTAAGCTAGCAGCCATTCAAAGAAAATATGGGAATAATGCAGTAGCAACTTACCAAGGGAGAAGTACTGCTCATAATATTGGAGCTCTTTTAACCGTGCACCCCTTACGTCAGGTAGCAAACACTCAAAATACTTATACCGGTTCAACAGTTGATCAACAGCCGCACAACTTCGTCTGGTATTTTATGCTTGGTCATCAATTTATGGCAACAGTACCAAATATAGATCAAACAGATTATTTCTTGTTATTAGGTTCAAACCCGAAGGTTTCTAATGGGGCTATGATGTCTACAGGAGCAAATCCACATAAAAAATTCGTAGGCATCCAAGAACGGGGTGGAAAAGTTGTTTTAATCGATCCACGAAGAACAGAAAGTGCAGAATTCTGTGATGAACACCACTTCATAAAACCCTCAACTGATGCCTTATTTCTAATTGGACTTATAAAAACAATATTTTCAAAAGGGTTAGCAAAAAAGGGTAGACTTGGCCCTCACATAAAAAACTGGGAAAAAATACAACCTGCATTAAGTAATTTTGACTTGCCAACAATCGCTAAAGTAACAGGAATTTCGCAACATGATATCGAGCGCATAGCTTGTGAGTTTGCAACATCTAAAACTGCCGTATGTTATGGGAGAACAGGCTTGTCTATGCAGAAGTTCGGTGGTCTCTGCAATTGGTTGATGATGGTTATAAACTTAATAACAGCTAATTTTGATGAGCCGGGGGGTATGATGTTTCCAACCACTGCTATTGATACATTTACAGTAATAGAAGGCGCAAGAGGAAGTTATGATACTTACCGAAGTCGTGTGAGCAACCGCCCAGAATTCGCAATGGAACTACCGGTGGCTGTATTAGCAGAAGAAATTATGACACCTGGTAAAGGGAAAATTCGTGGACTTGTAGCAATAGCAGGAAATGGTGCCTTATCTATGCCAAATGGGAAACTATTTGAAGAGGCTTTAGGACAACTTGACTTTATGGTTGCAGTAGATCCGTATATTAATGAGACGACAAGACATGCAGATATTATATTGCCCCCAGTAGGTCCTTTTGAAAAAAGTCATTATGACTTATTCTATCATACGTACGATACAATAAATTGGGCGGCCTATAACCCAAGACTATTTAAACCAGAAAAGCCAGGATATACAGATTTTGAAATCATAGGTGAGATTGTAAGGCGCTGGGCAGTAAAGAAGGCAAGTAACCCCTTAAAAAAATTAAAGGTCCGCTTGCTTGGTGCTTTAAGTAAATTTATCACAGTTGAGTTTATTCTTGCCATGGGGCTACGATTTGGACCCTACGGATCAGGAATAAACCCGTTTAAAAAAGGCCTCACGCTCAACATATTGAAAGAAAATCCGCATGGCGTATTTCTTGGAAAGCCAAAGCGCATATTGCCCGAAGGCTTATTTACGAATGATAAGAAGATTGATGCCGCACCCCAATTGATACTCGCCGACTTGCCTCGTCTCAAAGCACGCTGGTTTGAAGGAGTGGCAGGTTATAATGAAGAAGAATATGACCTATTAATTATCTCGCGTTTAACCGAGCGCACATTGGGCTGGCTTCACCATAGTCAGCGCTTAGTAAAGGGTCCACCCACTTGTACCCTTTTTGTAAATCCCCACGATGCTAAAAATCGGAAATTAAAAGAGGGTGATATGGCGTGCATCACTTCAGCTGTCGGCAGTATCGAGGTTCCTGTCGTTATTACTGATAACGTCATGCCAGGTGTTATCTGTTTGCCACATGCCTGGGGTCATACCCGCAAAGGAACTAGGCAACGAGTCGCAAATGCCCATCCTGGCGCAAGCCTTAATGATATTACTGATCATAACGTCATGGACGAACTCACAGGAAATGCGGTTGTTCACGGTGTGCCTGTAAAATTGGAAAAAATAAGGAAAAAAATTCAAGCATGAAAAAACGTTATTTAATACCAGCCACCATTTTGGGCGCAGGCCTGATCTATGCTGTGTGGATGAAAATACCAAAAAATGATGTCCCTACCGAGATGGGTGATGCAATAGCAGCTCGGCCCTTATTACCCACTGATACTCCATTGCACCCTCTACTGACAGAACCCCAACGTAGCGGCATGCACTCAGGAAGTTATAATACAGATGTGAGTGATTACGGCGGGCCTCTGGGAAATAATACAGTTTCTAAGCATAGATCTTTTGGCAAAATCATCGGCGTCGCACCTAATATTTCTTTTGATGATAAAGGCCGCCTCATTACTGTTGCGCTTAATCTTAATAAGGTAACATTGCATTTGTTGGATCCAGAAACTTTGGAAACATTAGCTAAGTACGAAATGCCTAAAAAGGACAATCAAGATAATAGCGGCGGCGCTTATTTTCATCTGGACAATCAAAATCGCGCTATTCTCGCCCCAAATGATAATTCCATAAAAATTATTGAAATCCTAGAAAAGGGGAAGACGTTAACTTGGGAGGTGGTTGAAAATTATCCATTAGGTGATCTTTTGCCGGAAGGAGCTAACATTCATGATGTCATGCCAGATTGGAACGGAAACCTGTGGTTTGTTACTACCGGTGGAGTTATCGGTTATCGCGACAAAACAGACGGTAAATTTCATACGTTCAATCTACCCGAATTTGGCGAGGTTGTTCAGAACTCTTTCGCTGTTGACATGAACGGTGTTTATATGGTCTCGACCCATGCGCTCTATATGTTTGGGATAAATGAACAAACTCGCAAGCCTGAGCCGGTCTGGCGAGAAACTTATGAGCGCGGCTCAGAGCAAAAGATTGGTACACTCTCTCATGGGTCAGGAACTTCACCGACACTTATAGGTGATGATCTTGTGTCAATTGCTGATGATGGTAGCCCATCAACCAATATAATGGTTTATAAGCGCAAAGCTGATATAAAAGGCTCCCGAGTTGTCTGTAAGGAACCGGTTTTTAAACCAGGCGCTAGCGCTACGGAGAACTCGCTTGTTTCGTATAAAAATGCTCTTATTGTTCAAAATGATTTTGGCCATGATTATATGGGTAATGCTCTTGAAACTGCGCCAGGGGTCACTCGGGTTGATATCAATGAAGACCGCTCAGGCTGCAAAACTGTCTGGGCAAGCCAGATGCAATCGCACTCTTTACCGAGATTATCCACGGCGACGTTTCTGATTTACATTTATACATTCAAGTTACCATTTCAAGGCGCTAAAACCGGTGGATGGTACTTGACCGCTATGGATTATGAGACAGGTGACATTTTATGGGACCGCCTCATCGGAAAAGGGGCTGGCGGGTTTTGGGATAAGTACTCATCCGTTACGGCACCTGTAGTTTTGGGCCCTAATGAAGCTGCTTATGTAGGTATTCGCACCGGGATTATTATGGCTAAAGATCAATAATACTGCTGAAAACTTTCTTAATATTCAAATACGGAGTCTAACATGAAAAAGTCAAAGATAATCATATTATTAGTCTTGGCTATAGCTCTGGTAGCCTATCTAAAATATTGCCATCAGGAGCAAGTTCCACGCCCAGATTTAGACTTACCACTTGCGCCTCAGATGACCGAGAAAATTGATGTTAATTCGATACCAAATTTACCTCCAAAGAACACCTTTCTGGCTGAAGGTGTTAATCCAATGCCGCATGGCGAACCTGCGCAACAGGATGTCACTGCAATTGCTGGTCCCATTGATGTCTCAAAAAGGCTTAGCGCAGATGATATAACATATGTTCACCTTGGTCCAGGTTACTTTGGAGCTTTCACATCTAATGTTTATCCAAATGGAAAGCGCATTTTATGGGCTAATGGGGTAAATGGCTTGTATAAACTTGATGAGGAAACATATGAAATCTATGACCACTTTGAAACGCCAGTATCTGGAACTTATAACGAGGAATGGGCTAACGAATTCACAGCCAAGCTCAATAAAAATAATGGTGCCACTGGAATTCCTACAGCGATCAAAGCAATGTCCCCGCTGAAAGACCTATCTGGAGTCTACATTATGGTAGGCAAGAACAATTGGGTTTATATCGCTGATAATGATGGCATAATAACGGCTTATGGAGACGCAATTGAAAACGATCCAACATCAGAGATTGTTATTAAAGCCACCTTTCAACTACCCCCGGAGGCTTCGGGCCCAAGCGTTGGTATGAATATGACATTTGATGGTTGGATTATTATTCCAGCTGAGAATGGTTATCTTGCTGCAGTGTCAAGCGATCTCAGTGAGTACAGGATAATACGTCTAAAACATGCAGATACTGAAGATATTTCCACGCAAGGCGTTGGTTACGGCTGGGTGCGAAACTCGGCTGCTATAGATGATGCAGGCGGCATTTACCTCGCATCTCGCAATCACATGCATAAAGTTGTTTGGATGGGGGATAAATTTTCTATTAATGAAAGTGACGGTGCTTGGACAGCTAAATATCGCAACGGAACGGGTAATGGCACAGGGGCAACACCAAGTCTTATGGGATTTGGTGAAGAAGATAAATTCGTTGTCATAACTGACGGTGATATCCGTATGAATGTCACTTTATTTTGGCGTGACGAAATTCCAGAAAACTGGCAATCATTACCAGATGCACCCTCGAGCCGTATAGCTGGGCAAGCTCCTGTGAACATGGGTGAACTAAACATCGAGGACATCCAAACTGAGCAATCAGTTGTAGTTGCAGGGTACGGCGCGATGGTGGTCAATAACCGTCCCCGCAATGTACCATTCTTCTTTCCCAAAAAAGGCCGTGCCTTAAGTGTATTAATTGGACCGTTCGGGAATAACCCGAAATTCCAACCTTTTGGCGTTCAAAAATTTCAATGGAATCCTCATCTGCAGCGCCTTGAACAAGCTTGGGTTAATACCAAGGTCAGTTCACCTAATGGAGTGCCTTGGGTTAGCTTAGGTTCCAATCATGTCTATTTCATAGGTGCACGAGATAATGAATGGACGCTTGAAGCTCTTGACTGGAGCAAAGGACAATCTACCTTTCACTACATAATTGGCGATCAAAAATATAATAGCCTCTACTCTGGCATAAACATCGATGATGAAGGCCGAATCTTTTATGGCACGCTTTGGGGCTTTGCACGCCTTAATTCATGAGGAGAAAGCATTTGGGTCAAATATTTGCGCAGAAAAGTCTGGTGATCAGCAAACATTATTGCCCAAAAGTTTATTTAATTCGTCAAGTTCTAAAAATAAATGTATCCGTCTCGCGCTTGAGGACTCCAGTTTGATAAGTTGAAATTTCTTGACTTTATTATGATAATTAAATTAGGGCATGGAGATTTTATTCGCCGTTAGGAGGAATAAAATAGACCGAATAGGAGAAAATTCATTTTTAAAAAAACAGGAAACAAACCACATTATTTTGATCAACTAAATCTATGTGAAGACATTAAAACAACAATCAATCAACTAGAATCACTTTATGAAATTTCAACAAATAACCTTAATGAAGCTTTCTCAATCTTTGCTAAAACGGGGAAACGTTCTGAAAACCAACAAACAAATTATCCCTACCTTCTCCTCCATTTACGCGAACGCAAACTTCACGGATTAAACCCTTCCGGATTTGTAAGTATACGAGGACCTGGTTGGTATGGAACATCTATTACTCACCCAGAGATTTTCAAAAATTATCTCTATGACCAGTTAAGCCATATTCAAGCCAGTTATGACGTTGAATATTACGTTGGCCTCAGTGATGAGGAAATTCCTGTAACCTTTGCTGTAGATACTTCAGATTTCAAAATAGATAGCGAATATTCAGGATCGATTGGGGATTACTTTGCTCTTCCTAACTTAAAGACAATTCACGATGATTTAGCAGATGGCGCATTTGAGCACTCAAATGATAGTCCCCTCCCCTTGAGCCTATTTCCCGCTTTAAGAACAGACTATTCCTTGCAACGCTTAAAGCATTATACTGGGACCTCTCCCTCTGATTTTCAAAAATTCGTTATTTTCACAAACTATCAACGTTATGTTGATGAATTTATACAGCATGCAAAATCGGTGATTGGTAAGGGTACCTACAAAGGGTTTTCTAGTCCTGGTGTTGGAATTGTAACCTCAGCGAATAATTATAAGCCGCCTGATAATATCAAGCTACCCCAGATGCCCGCCTATCACCTTATAGGAGAAAACAATGAAGGCATCACGATTATAAATATTGGCGTTGGCCCATCTAATGCGAAAACAATTACTGACCATATCGCTGTGTTAAGATCACACTGCTGGTTAATGCTAGGACATTGCGGAGGCTTACGTGATACTCAAACTCTTGGAGACTTTGTGCTTGCACATGCTTATTTGAGAGATGACCAAATTTTAGACGAAGTCTTACCACCAGCAATCCCATTACCCACAATAGCTGAGGTTCAAATTGCTCTTACAGAGGCTATAAGCAAAGTAATGAAGCTTTCTGGATCTGAAATGAAAAACCATGTTCGTACAGGCACTGTAGTTACAACAGATGATAGAAACTGGGAGATGCGTTATGCAAGCTTACGAAAAAGATTAAACCAATCGCGTGCGATTGCTATTGATATGGAGAGCGCAACCATTGCAGCGAATGGGTACCGTTATAGAGTACCATATGGAACATTATTATGCGTATCAGACAAACCATTACATGGTGAAATTAAACTCCCAGGAACTGCGGAAGAGTTTTATAGGAGTAGGGTTTCTCAACATCTCAATATTGGATTAGAGGCAATGTCAATTATGCACGAAGCAGCCCAAACTGGAACACTCCACTCACGAAAGCTTAGAAGTCTAGATGACCCAGTTTTTCGGTAGAAGTCTATTAAATGTTATTTTTTAACTGCAATAAGCATAATATATAAAACAGAAAATAAAGATCTTATAAACTTGCTTGTTTAAAAACTATTCAATATATTTTTCCAGAACTCTGGAGTATTTATGTATCTATTAAAATCAATCATTTTCCTTGCTGTATCGTTGATGCTATCGCATCAAACTTTTGCAGATAAAATGCCTGAATTTCAATTTCACTCAAAAGATCTTCCTAAAAGTGGTGATATTGTTATCATAGCAACCAGTAGTGACTTAATTGGTAAAAGTGCAGAAATTGATAAATTTGTTAATAATCAAATTTCCATTGCTTTATCAAAACATGAATTTAGCGGAGATTTTGGAAATGCATTGATATTTAATGCAATATCTCCGTTTCATAAAGTAACAATCATCGGAGCAGGAACGGAAGAATTAAATAAACGAAAATTACATGATCTTGGCGGACACATAGCCTCCAAATCCGAAGGTAATACAGTTGTAATTGCTGAAGATTTAAATACTAATGTATTAGCTGCAGGGGCGCATATAGCCAAAGGATTTGCTTTAAAAAACTACAAATTTGAAAAATACAAATATAAAGCAGATTCAACAAAAAATGACTTAAAAACATTACCAATCATAATGCATGTCAACGAACCAGATAAATCTGATCAGAATTATCATAATGACCTAGTCCACGTTGTTGAAGGAACGTACTTAGCAAGGGATTTAGGAACTGAACCCGGAAATATAATATATCCAGATACGTTTATTGAGAGAGTCCTTCCTAAATTTTCTAATGTACAAAATATTAAAATACATATCATGAAAGAAGACGAAATTCGGCGTGAAGGCATGGGTGTATTACTTGGAACTGCTCGTGGTTCAATACATGATGCGCGTATGCTAATTATTGAATATAATGGGGCAGAAAAAGAAAAAGCACCTTTAGCTTTAGTAGGTAAAGGAATAACATTTGATACTGGTGGGATTACATTAAAGCAAAACAGTGGTATGTGGTATATGAAATCAGATTTATCAGGAGCTGCTGCGGTAGCCGGCACACTTTTAGCATCCTCAAAACGTGGTGAAAATATTAATATAGTAGGGTTAATGCCCTTATCAGAAAATATGCCTGCAGCCGACGCAATTAGGCCCGGAGATGTTTTAACAAGCATGGGAGGTAAAACTATCGAAATTGGATCAACGGATGCAGAAGGACGCCTACAACTAGCTGATGCTGTTCAGTACGCTCAAAAGTATTTTAATCCATATATGCTTTTAGATATAGCTACTCTTACAGGTTCAGCGTCAAGCGCAATGGGTTCTGATTATGGCGCAGTTTTGACCCGTGACTGGGACTTATCAATGCGTATGATGAAAATTGGTAAAAATTCAGGCGAAGATGTTTGGCCATTACCTTTGAATGAAGGCCATTTTGAACAAATTAAGTCAAATATTGCCGATATTGTTAGTACAGCTGGTCGCCCCGGTGCATCTATAGGAGCAGCAGTTATTGGAACATTTGTTGATGAAAACTTACCTTGGGTTCATTTAGATATAGCAGGTGTTGACTGGAGAGACAGCCCAACTCCCACCACACCTAAAGGACATGCAGGATGGGGTGTGCGTTTTATGAATGAGCTAATCAGAGAAGAAGCTAATAAGTTAGAATAATTTTGATTAAAAAAGTAAGATTTGAGTTAATACTATGGAAAATTTTTCACCTGTCTCAGCATCATTAGGCGGTGCAATGATCGGACTGGCGGCAGTTTGGTTAATGGCAAGTGTAGGCCGTATAGCGGGTATTAGCGGAATACTTGGCGGAATATTTGAAAATAATAATAACGATAAATTATGGAGATTCTCTTTTTTTCTGGGACTTTTGATTTCACCTCACTTGATAGCAATGTTTGACCCTTCAATATTGAGTATAAAATTTACTGTACAAAAACCATTACTTATAACTGCTGCAGTTCTTGTTGGAATAGGAACTCAACTTGGAAGTGGATGTACGAGTGGACATGGGGTTTGTGGTAATGCGTTATTATCTAACCGCTCAATTGTTGCAACATTAATATTTATGACCACAGCCATAATTACTGTCTTTGTAATCAAATTTACAGTTGGAGTATAATATGAAAATTTCAATTTCATGTTTTCTTGCAGGTATTTTATTTGGCGGTGGGCTCACATTATCGCAAATGATTAATCCAGAAAAAGTTATTTCTTTTTTAAATATAACTGGTAATTGGGATCCAAGTTTAGCTTTTGTAATGGGAGCCGCAGTGACCGTAACTTTTATAGGTTATCATGTTGTTTTAAAACGAAAAAAACCTTTACTGGTTGATAAATTTCAGTTGCCCTCCTTCAAAGATATAGACACTAAATTAATATTTGGTGCTTCAATATTCGGCATTGGATGGGGTATTGCTGGTTTATGTCCTGGACCAGCACTAGCTAGTTTAAGTTTCGGAGGCATTAACTCTTTTATTTTTGCAGGCACTATGACTCTCACAATATTTATATTTAGATACTTAAGTGCAAAAATTCTAGAATCTTAGAAATAAAATTAGAAATCTTGATTGGTTACAATCAGTTTTCAGTAACCTAATGAGCTGTAAATTATTCTAATTTATGAGGTACTCATGTCTTCAATTAAAGATTTTGGATTTGGAACTCAGATAAGGAAATCGCCTTATTTTGACTCAACTCTTAAATGGGGGGCTCAGGGCTTTTCAGTTTATAATCACATGTATATTCCCCGTGACTTTGGTAACCCTGAACAAAATTTCTGGAATCTAGTAAATGATGCAATATTATGTGATGTTGCAGTAGAACGGCAAGTTGAAATCACTGGTCCTGACGCAGCTGAGTTTATGCAAAAGTTAACCCCGCGAGACCTATCAAAAATGAAGGTTGGACAATGCAAATATATATTTATCGTAAATAATGATGGCGGGCTTTTAAATGACCCAATCTTACTGCGCTTGAGTGAAAATCATTTTTGGATTTCCTTAGCAGACTCAGATATATTATTATGGGCACAGGGTGTAGCTATTAATTCAGGTTTAGATGTTAAAATAACCGAACCCGATGTATCGCCTTTACAGTTACAGGGACCAAAATCAGGTCTCATTATGCAAAAATTATTTGGTGAAGACATACTAAATTTACGTTATTATTGGCTTAGAGAGCTCGAGCTCGACGGTATACCACTCGTGGTCTCTAGAACAGGATGGTCAAGTGAACTCGGGTATGAAATTTATCTGCGGGATAGTAAATATGGCTCTGAATTATGGGAAAAAATAATGGCTGCAGGCGCTCAATATGGATTAAAACCTGGTCATACGTCGACTATAAGGCGTGTTGAAGGCGCTATGCTATCATATCATGCAGATGCGGATATAAATACGAACCCTTTTGAATTAGGCCTCGAACGCTTAATAAATCTTAACACAGAAAACGATTTCATTGGTAAAAAAGCTTTAATAGATATTCAAGAAAAAGGCATAAAAAGAATTCAAGTTGGATTAATTTTGAATTGCGATCAATTAAAAGGCCCTAACACGAGTTTTTGGCCTGTGACTAATGATAATACTCACATTGGAAAAGTGACATCTGCAGTTTACTCCCCTCGTCTTGACCAAAATATAGCCTTGGCTATGGTAGCAATAGAGTATGCAAAAATAGGAACAGAGTTGTCCATAGAAATTAACTCTAAACTTGTGGATGCTAAAGTTGTCGAAAAACCCTTTTATGACCCAAAGAAAAATATCGCAGCCAAAGCTAAATTGTAAGGATCAAAACTATGTCAGAACTCTCAATTACACTTGAATGGAACCGATCAGAGTCCGAATTAATGGCGGGTAAATTCTCAAATAGTCATCACGTGGTTTTTAATGATAATTATAATTTACAAGTCGATGCTGCTCCGGATTGGGGCGGAAACCCTAGTAATACAAACCCAGAGCAAGCTTTAGCAGCTTCATTGTCTAGCTGCCATATGATGACATTTTTAGCATTGGCCGCAAAAGCGGGTTGGCCAGTTTTATCTTTTAAAGATCATGCTGTTGCACATCTTGGAAAAAATCCAAAAGGAAGAATGTCAGTGACTCAAATTGACCTACACCCTGTTGTTGAATTTGACGATGGCTTTGAAGTTACGATAGATAAATTAGCAGAAATGCAGAATAGAGCACATCGCTATTGCTTCGTGGCAAATACACTTGCAGATAACGTAAAAGTGAATATCTTCTAAATTTCCAATTAGGTAATGTATGTCAGAAATAATGTCCGATTATAAAAAATTAATTATTAGTATTGATACTAATGGTGTTAACCGCATTACACTCAATGATATTCCGCGCCGCAATGCTTTATCCGAAAGCATGATTATCCAACTCATTTCTTCTCTAGAACAAGCAGCCCTAAACCCATCTGTTAAAGTCATAATAATTTCCTCAAAAGGATCAGTATTTTGTTCTGGTCATGACCTCAAAGAAATTACAAATGCAAGAGCAGAAGCCGATCACGGAAAAGCTTTTTTCATAAAGCTCATGGCTCTTTGTTCGAAGCTGATGCAAACTATCGTAACATGCCCAAAACCTGTCATTGCTGAAGTTTCAGGAGTGGCAACTGCAGCTGGATGTCAACTAGTTGCAAGTTGTGATCTTGCTTATGCTGCAGAGGAAGCTAAATTTTGTACACCTGGTGTAAATATAGGATTATTTTGTTCAACACCAATGGTAGCAGTTTCTCGAAGCATATCTCAAAAAAATAGCATGGAAATGCTCTTAACAGGTGACATGATCTCTGCTGTTCGTGCTGAAGAAATAGGGCTCATTAATCGTTCGACTCCTATGAAAGACTTAGAGGCAACCGTTACGTTAATGGCAAAAAAGATTGCTTCTAAATCTAACTTAACAGTAAAAACAGGTAAGAAAGCTTTCTATGCCCAAAAAGAAATGGACCTAGCTAGAGCCTATGAGCATACATCAAAAGTTATGGTTGAAAATTTATTTTATGAGGATGCTAAGGAAGGCATTAGCGCATTTTTAGAAAAACGAGAGCCCGATTGGAATGATCGATAGAAAATGACTAACCCCTACAATACTGACCTTGATAAAAATCCTGCTAATTTTCAGCCCCTTACACCTATAACATTTCTGGAACGAGCCGCATCCGTTTTTCCAAAGCATATTGCTATTGTCCATGGTCAATTAAAATATAACTACGGGGAGTTTTATGATCGTTCGCGCCAGTTAGCTTCGGCGTTAAACAAAAACAATATAGGTTCTGGCGATACTGTTTCTGTTCTTTTAACCAATACCCCATCAATGCTTGAGTGCCATTATGGAATTCCAATGACCGGTGCAGTTATACACTCAATAAATACACGTCTTGATGCTAAAACAATTGCTTTTCAGCTAGATCACGCTGATGCGAAAGTTTTCATCTTTGATAGTGAATTTAAAGTTCTAGCCGAAAAAGCATTAGAGCTATCTAAAAAAAATCCAATCATAATTATATATAATGATCCTGAATATGAACATACAGCAATAACAAATGATACTCACGATTATGAGAAATTTCTAAACGCAGGTAGTACAAATTTTGAATGGTTTAAGCCATCGGATGAGTGGGATGCTATTTCAATAAATTATACATCGGGAACGACAGGAAATCCTAAGGGTGTTGTTTCACATCACCGCGGTGCATATCTCTTGGCTCAAGGTAATGCGCTAACAACTTCTATGCAAAAACACTCAAACTATTTATGGACTTTACCAATGTTTCACTGCAACGGATGGTGTTTTCCATGGACCATGTCTGCAATAGTTGGAACACATATCTGTCTAAGAGATGTTAAGTCAGGCCCGATATGGAAAGCGCTTTATGATCATAAAGTTACTCATCTTTGTGGAGCGCCAATTGTTATGTCACTTATAATAAATGCACCTGATAATGAAAAATATGACTTAAAACATAAAGTTCAGTTTTTTACAGCCGCCGCCCCTCCTCCCGCTAAAGTTCTGGAGGCAATGCAAAAAGAAAAGTTTGATGTAACGCACCTTTATGGCTTAACTGAGACCTATGGCCCTGCAGTTGTAAATGATTGGCATAAAGAATGGAATAATCTTTCTCTAGAGGAACAAGCAATATTAAAATCACGCCAAGGCGTGAGGTATTTACCCCTCGAAGACCTTAAGGTATTAGACCCTGAAAATATGGAACCTGTACCGCATGATGGTAAAACAATTGGTGAAGTGATGTTTCGCGGAAATGTTGTGATGAAAGGTTATTTTAAAAATAAAAAAGCAACTCAAGCTGCTTTTGAAGGAGGTTGGTTTCATTCAGGAGATTTAGGAGTTACCTATCCTGATGGTTATATTCAGCTTAAAGACCGTTCAAAAGATATTATCATTTCAGGAGGAGAAAATATATCTTCTATTGAAATAGAAGAAACTCTTTACACTCACCCTTCCGTTAACGTGGCTGCTGTGGTTGCTATGAATCATGAAAAATGGGGAGAAACACCATGCGCATTCATAGAGTTAAAACCTGGAAAAAAAGCAAGCGAAGATGAAATCATTAAATGGTGTAAAAATTCACTCGCATCTTATAAAGTACCAAATAAAATAGTATTTAAAACTATTCCCAGAACCTCCACGGGTAAAATTCAAAAGTATATATTACGAAACTTCGTTTAATAATATATTTTAATCGATCTATTTTAGTTGAGAAAATCAATCATAAAATTTAGCTATTTCGCTAAGGTTAGCTCTGTCCGCATATAAAGCATTTACAGGGTGATCAGGGTTACCATACCCTAAGGCCATGCCAACTAGAACCTCTTCTTCTTCTGGAATATCCAAAAGCTCATGTGAAACTGAAGTCCAATTTCGCCACCAACCTTGAGGAGCAGTATGCAAGCCTTCTTCTCTTGCTAGTAACATCAAACTTTGTAAATAGATACCTATGTCCATGTATTGAGGCTGATCTAACCTTTTATCTCCGGTTATAATAATGCCGACAGGTGCTCCAAAAAAATTTCCATTTTGAGCTAACCAAGCTAGTCGCCCCATTTTATTATCTTTTTCAATACCCAAAAGAGCATACATATCTTCTCCAAGTTTATAGCGCCATGATCTTTGTGGCTCCCACAATGGCGAAGGATAAGCAGGGTAAGTGGGTTCTTCAACTTTTCCAGCCATCATTCTATCAACACATGTTTTCTTGAATTTCTTTAATGTTTCGCCTTGAATAATATGAATCTTCCATGGCTGAAGGTTTCCTCCAGATGCACTCCGCAAAGATGTATGTAAAACTCTCTTAAGAACATCATTTGGTACAGGTTTATCTAAAAAATCTCTACATGTAATACGGGTTTCTAATGCTTTAGAAACACTTGGGGTTTTGTTAATACTGAAACTCATTATTTTCTTCCTTTTTTAAGCTTTTGCAACCAAACTAAAAAGAAATAGTCAGCTATAGCTATGACCACCCCTAGTAATATAGAAAAAAAGATATTTTTCTGAGCCTGATACATAAAATAAGCGAAGCCAAACCCAATTACTAATGCCCCGAATGCTGGACCTTCTTGTAATTTCATATTCTTTATTCCTTAGTTTAGTTAATATAAAATGCTCTAACTAATTCAGAAAGTATTTAGGCGCATTAAAGACCCAGTTTTTCTCGGAGTAACTTATTTACAACTTGAGGATTAGCTTTTCCTTGCGTAGCCTTCATAACTTGCCCAACAAAGAAACCAAGCAATTTTGGGTTAGCCACTGCCTTTTGAGCTTGGTCCTTATTATTTGCGATCACCTCATCAACAATAACAGAAATTGCACCAACATCGGTTACTTGTTTTAAGCCTTGAGCTTCTATAATCTCATCAGCATTACCTTCACCGTTGAACATTCTCTCAAAAACGCTCTTAGCAATTTTTCCAGAAATAGTATTATCAGAAATTCTATCAATAAGTTCACCCAGCATTTTTGCAGAAACAGGTGTCGCGTTTAAATCTAATCCTGACTTATTGAGCGCCCCAAATAAATCACCCATTGTCCAATTTGCAGCTATTTTTGCGTCACGGCCGTTTGCAACTATTTCGTAAAAATCACTTTTTATTTTATCAGCTGTTAAGATACGAGCATCATATTCAGACAGTTTATAATCATCCATAAACCTACTTTTAATAGCATCAGGCAACTCTGGTAATTTAGCCTTTAGGTCATCAACATATGATTGCTCAATATTTAAAGGTAAAAGGTCAGGATCAGGGAAATACCTATAATCATGAGCATCTTCTTTCGATCTCATGGTGCGTGTTTCACCTTTTAAACTATCAAACAAACGTGTTTCTTGATCAATGGATCCACCTGATTCTAAAATTTCTATATGCCTACGTGCTTCGTAATTAATAGCTTGGCGTATAAATCTCATTGAATTTACATTTTTAATTTCACATCTAGTTCCCAACTCTCCTCCGGGCTTTCTGACAGAAACATTAACATCAGCTCTTAAGTTTCCTTTTTCCATATCTCCATCACAGGTACCCAAAGCTCTCACAATTCCTCTTAGCTTATCAACATATGCTGAAGCTTCTTCTGGAGAGCGCATATCTGGTTTGGAAACAATTTCCATAAGGGCAACACCGCAACGGTTTAAGTCTACATAAGTTTCATCAGGTGAAAGGTCATGCACTGACTTTCCAGCGTCCTGCTCAAGATGCAACCTTTCGATTCCAACTGAAACAGGGTCCATAGTATTACCATCTGAATCGATTGGTAAAATCTCAATGTTTCCCTCACCAACAATTGGATGTTCAAACTGAGAAATCTGATATCCCTGCGGCAAGTCGACGTAAAAATAATTCTTTCTGTCGAAACGTGAATATAAATTTATTTTCGCATTTAAACCCAAACCGGTCTTGATAGCTTGTTCAATACAATACTCATTAACAACGGGAAGCATTCCTGGCATACCAGCATCGACCAAACTTACTTGACTATTAGGCTCTGAGCCATATTCAGTAGATGAACCTGAAAAAAGTTTGGAGTTACTGGATACTTGAGCATGTACTTCCAGGCCAATGATAACTTCCCAATCACCCGTCTCGCCTTTAATCCAATCTTTTGCGTCAGCCACGCGTTCTGCTGTGAACATTTTATTCTCTTACCTTAATTGAAACCAAAATATTATTAATCACTCAATCCACCATTTTTTTGGCTTCAAATTAAAATTAGCCGCCCTCTCGAGTGCACTTGCTGTGGCGAATACATTGTCCTCATCTAATGCTTTACCGATAACTTGCAAGCCTAACGGTAAACCATCTTGATTTAAGCCAGCTGGTATAGATATTCCTGGAAGGCCTGCTAAATTGGTAGTAACTGTAAAAATATCATTCAAATACATTTCAACTGGATCCACTACTTTACGACCCAAAGTAAACGGAGCAGAAGGAGCGGTTGGTGTAAGTATTGTATCACATTTATGCCAAGCATTTTCGAAATCTTCAACAATCCTTGCCCTAACTTTTTGGGCTCTCAAGTAATATGCATCATAATATCCAGCTGATAACACATATGTACCTATCATAATACGTCGTTTAACTTCATCCCCAAAACCCATTGTTCTGGTTCGCGAATAAGTATCATTTAAATCGGAACCTTCTGCACGTAATCCATAACGCATTCCGTCGTAACGGGCTAAATTTGATGATGCTTCAGCAGGAGCAACAACATAATATGCTGGCAAAGCATATTTAGTATGCGGTAAACTAATTGGAATAATTTCAGCTCCAGAGTCCTTTAACCATTCAATTCCCTGATCCCAAAGTAGTTGGATATCTCTAGGCATCCCATCTATCATATACTCTTTAGGTATACCAATTTTCTGGCCTTTAATTGATTTATCGCAGCTCGTTTTCCAATTGGGCACTGGAATATTTAATGAAGTAGAATCCTTTTCGTCATATCCTGCCATTGATTGTAGAAGTATGGCGGCATCTTTGACTGTTTTGGCAATTGGTCCTGCCTGGTCTAAGGAACTAGCGAAAGCAACAGTTCCCCACCTTGAGCATCTTCCATAAGTAGGTTTTATACCCACTGTGCCTGTAAAGCTCGCTGGTTGACGAATTGAACCCCCAGTATCAGTGGCGGTTGCACCGAGACAAAGATCAGCAGCAACAGCTGCAGCTGAACCTCCTGAAGAACCACCTGGAACAAGTTTTTCATCTTTTTTCCAAGGATTTATTACCGGTCCATAAGCAGATGTTTCATTTGAGGAACCCATAGCAAATTCATCTAGGTTTAATTTTCCTAACATGACCATGCCTTGTGAATTCATATTTGAGGTAACTGAACTCTCATAAGTAGGCTCAAATTGATCAAGAATCTTTGAACCAGCTGTTGTTTTAACACCGGCAGTACAAAAAAGATCCTTAACCCCCAAAGGTGCCCCTTCAATTAAACCTATATTACCCTTGGCTCTTCGTTTATCAGAATTTTTAGCCGCCTCGAGAGCATGCTCAAATGAGCTTGTGATAAAAACGTTAAGTTTAGTTGCATTTTCACATGCTTTAATATGAGCCGTTGTAAGTTCCTCTGATGTAAACTCACCTTTGTTCATTGCATCTAAAGCATCATTAAGAGTATATTTTGTTAAATCCGTCAACGGTCTTACTCCACGCTTCTTGGTACAACAAAAAATCCATCATCTTTTTTTGGTGCATTCTTTAAAATCTGATCTCGTTTGTCACCATCAGAAACAATATCTTTTCGCATTGGAGACTTCATAGCAACAGCAGATGTCATGGGTTCAACCTTATCTACATCAACTTCATTTAATTGTTCTATCCAGCCTAATATTCCACTCAAATCATCAGCAAGTGACTGTAATTCTGTATCTTCAACACGAAGCCTTGATAGTCTAGCTATTTTTTTAACATCTTCCACGTTGACAACATTTTTTTGATTGCTCACGAAAAACTCCATTATTACATATGCGCGGGTTAGCAGGGGCATAAGCTCTCTGCAAGTCATGGATTGCAGTTGTAGACAAATTTCGCTATCTGAGCACAAAAAGGAGTGATAAATGGCTAAAAAAGATCATCCAGCAATGAACAAACATGTTCCGCGCAAAGGAACAAAGATTGGAAGTTACTTTGGAAGTTTTATCCTCAATATTATGGGTTGGAAAATCAAAGGCCAATTTCCGAATGAAAAAAAAATTATTATTGTAGGGGCCCCTCATACATCCAATTGGGACTTTATAATTGCAATGAGTGCCGTGATGGCTTTAAGACTAAAATTTAAATTTATGATGAAAAAACAAGCATTTTTCTGGCCTTTCTCTATTTTCTGGAAGTATCTTGGCGGTGTTCCAATCGATCGAAGTAGAAAAAATGACATCACTACTCAAATGACAGAATGGTTTAATTCGCAAGATAATGCTTACTTGGGCTTAACACCTGAGGGTACTCGATCAAAAGTTTTAGGTTACAAAAAAGGTTACCTAAGAATTGCTTATGCATCAGAAGTTCCTATTTTTTTGATTGGAATAGATGGCGATAATAAAGAAATTTCACTTGATAGAATTTGGCCCCTCTGCAACGATATCAAAAAAGATAATGATGCTATAAAGGCTTATTTTGATAAGACTTATAGTGGCATACGTCCAGAGCTTGGGTAATTAAAAAACTAATAATAAATATAATGCAATTTCAAAATGAATTTACTCCCAAACATTACAAGTGATTAACTTGACGCTAACCTCGATAAGAAGGATACCTAGGTGTAACGATAAAAGGTTTATAAGTGATTTTTAGGTTAAAGAATTTATTACTAATTAGTTTAATCTCATTCTTTTCAGTAATGATAACT
>Ga0206128_1001627_pt1 | contig 21703 bp, 16 predicted proteins | sample Helgoland_Spring_7_FD_148601 | JGI IMG/M metagenome (GOLD analysis project Ga0206128, IMG submission 148601) | Pelagic subsurface seawater microbial communities from Kabeltonne, Helgoland, North Sea - Helgoland_Spring_Bloom_20160426_1 | ecosystem: Environmental > Aquatic > Marine > Epipelagic ... | reverse complement strand
AGGCACAGGCACAGGCACAGGTACGGGAACAGGCACAGGCACAACTAACGTCCAATACCCAGCTTTGCCGGGGTTTATAACGGTCGAATCGGGTGAAGACGTAGAAATTGATTACTATTTTGATGCGTTTGGGGACAGTATATTTGCCCCTGAAGTAACAGACGAAAAACAAGATGATGTTGCCGCCCTATACGCAGGCGGTGCAGTAGATGGTATAGTGCAGGGCAATGATATCGAAGAACTTATTCGGTACTTAGAGAATACGTGAGGTTAATATGGTACAAACCGTAATTCCAAATTTTAAAGCAACCCGTGCGGCTGTGCCGAATACTTACGACGAAAATCGTAGGCCGGGCAGTAGTGGGCAGCGTTATTTTAGTGATATACGCTATGTCAGCCCTCCCAATTTAGGGGATAGAGCTGACACTGAAACGCAAGACGCCTACGATAGGCGCTATGATACTGCTTTTGGTGCTAGGGTAGACGCTCAAAACCTTCTTGCTAGAGAAGAAGCTAACAGATTTGGTCTTGCAAATGTCGCTAATCCGGCTAAGCAACAGCGGCCTGCGGCTCAGACACTTACTGACGCAGGGGTTAAGGAAAACCTTGCAATGGTCTTAGATGACTCCGGTAATCTAACTACAGAACGCAAGCAAATCGACCAAGGTATTGGGGCAATGAACCAGTACAATATAAACCCGTATCGAGCTTCAGATTTAATGGACGTGCCTTTATCTGACATACAAAAAATGATGGGGCCGTACTACACAGCGTATGGTGAGACTAAGCCCGGAGGTGTTGCCGATCTGTATACGTTGTTGCAAGAATATATAGACGGTACAAAAACACAACCTTATGGCACTGGTGAAGTGCAAGGTATGGCTCAAGGCGGCAACGTAAACGGCTACTACTTAGGCGGTCCAACAGACGGTATGGCAGACCAAATTCCTGCCACGATAGATAACAACCAACCTGCTGCACTGAGCGATGGGGAGTTTGTAGTTCCTGCTGACGTAGTAAGTCACTTAGGCAACGGTAATTCCGAAGCAGGCGCGCAAAACCTATACAGCATGATGGACCGAGTACGTACAGACCGTACAGGTAACCCCGAACAAGGGCGTCAAATAGACCCCAACAAGTATCTAGCGTGAGGAAATAATTATGAGTTCAGCAACCGGCGATCCAGTAGGCAAACCAGCTAGCACCACAGAATCCCTTGCGCCTTGGGCATCGGGGTATGTAACAAATATGTTAGGCAAGGGAGCAGCTCTTGCAGACCAACCCTACCAATCCTACAGCGGACCTTTAACTGCGGGGCAATCTGATTTACAAACTAAAGCTTTTCAAGGTTTGGCGGGTCTTTCTGTACCGACTGCGCAGATGGGGGCGTTTACGCCGACTAGCTTTACTTCTGGCACAACGGCTCAGGACTTTATGAGTCCCTATATAAATGCCGCACTAGAACCGCAAATGGCCGAAGCGCAGCGCCAAGCAGAAATACTGCGGGTGCAAAATGCAGGTAGGCTAGGCAAAGCAGGTGCGTTTGGTGGGTCACGTCAAGCTATTATGGAGTCCGAAGGGCAGCGAAACCTGACGCGAAACCTCGCAGATATATACGGCACAGGCATGCAGACAGCCTACACCCAAGGTATGGACCAGTTTAATACCGAGCAAGACCGCGCTAGGCAGGCTCAAGAATATACAAACAAATATGGCTTAGAGTCGTTAAACGCTATGCAAGACGCCGGAGCAATTCAGCGTGGCATAGAGCAGCAAGGCATTGCCGCTGATTACGCGCAGTTTAAAGAAGAACGGGATAACCCCTATAAAATGGTCCAGTATCAACAATCTCTATTGCAGGGCTTACCTATAGAAGCACAAGACATGACTTACGTAGAGCCAAGCAGTTTTTCTCAGGGGTTGGGGTACTTTGATGCACTAACTTCAATTTACGATAAGTATAAAGAATACTTCCCCGGATAAGACGGGCCATAGGAGATTTAAGATTATGTACCAAAGTAATGGCCCTATTAGCGGCGAAATAGAAAATTTAAAAAGCCTTGGCTCACAGAAACTAATGCAAAGCCAACAGCAATATCCAGATTTGTTTAAGGCTATTGCCTTGCAGCAAATGGCTAGTACGGGTCAAGCGGGGGGACGGCAACAAGATATGAACCCCCAACCACCCGTTCCGGGGGGTAATCTGGTACAGCAATTTGAAAGACAGTTGCAGAGTCAAGCCATGCCTCAATCGCCAATAGCAAGGGTATCTCCGGGGGTTATGCAACAGGGACAGCGAAGTGCGCAGCAACCGCAACCGCAACCGCAACCGCAACCGCAACCGCAACCGCAACCGCAAATGGCACAAGGTATCTCCGCTAATCCTGCCCAAAACATGCAGTCTATCGGACGTGCTCAAGGTGGGATTATTGGGTATGCAAGCGGCGGTATGCAAGGCGTACCACAGGGCATGTCAAACACCGAGGCCCAAGCGCAGCGACCGGCGGCTACTAGTAAACCGCAACAAGACCCAGAAGTAATTAAATTTATACAGGACATGAAAAAAGCGCAGGAAGATTTAGATAATGCGTTCCCGCAAGAAAAACAACTGTTTGAGCAAAAGATTAAAGACTTAATACAGTTAACGTCGCCCCGAGTTAAACGTATCGTTTCTGATATGGGTACAGCTAAGTTAGCTATGGGTGGAGACGTTAGAGGCTACGCAAGTGGAGGAGAGATCAGGGCTTACTTGTCTTCTATAGGCCGTGACATCGCAGACTTTACTGAAGGGCAGCTATCCGCTATAAGCCAGATGCTAGACAGCCAAGTTGCGCGTGGGCAAAACGATACCCTACGTGGAGTAGGCCGTGGTGCTATGGATGTACTGCGAGACAGAATGCCGTCAATGCCAGAAAATGCAGGGGCTACTAGTGACGCTGCTAGAGACTTTAATCGTAAAACTATGCAGGCTCGCAACGAACGAGACATAGGCCCGTCACTTACAGACGAGCTAAACGCAGCGCAGCGTAGCATAAACGCCGAGAACAGCGCGAGTATGCAAGACGTTATGACTAGCCCCGATAGCGGTATGGGCATAGCCAACATACTGGGCGGGGTAAAAGATTTTGTAGCAGAACGCGACCCAAGAAAGTCCACGATGGGCCGGACTATATACGACCAAGCCAAAGAAGATCTTAGTGCAGTCCCCGGAAATATCGCAGACTTTGTAGATGAGTCTGGTTTAGGCAGCCTAGATTTAAGCGGTTATGCTAGCGCAATACTACCCAGAGCAACAAACGTTGCAGAAAATAGCGATGACCCCTCATTAGGAAGATATCTTGGTGCTTATGCTAACGACATCGTTACTGGTCCGGGCAGGTTAATTGACGGGGTTATAAACTCAGATTTTATTAGCGACATACAAGAAGGCTACACGGGAACCGAAGTAGAGCAAGACCAAGCGAAAGGCAAAGAAACGGCCTCCGCTATTGAAACGGCATCCGCAAGTGGGGGAGATATAGTAGAAGCAGCTACCACTCCTACCACTCCTACCACTCCTACAAGTACGCCTTCGGACCGCAGTCTGAATAGTATGGAAGGCATAGACGATCAAGCTTTGGCTACAGCGTTACGTGCTGCTATGCAAACCGCCGAAGAGAAAAGAAACGCGGCACCTCCCGCCAGCACTACCGCCGCTACTACCCCAACTAAGAAAGAAGGGGGAATATCGGGGCTGTTGCGGGATGTAGGTAGTATCTTGGGAAGAGGCGCGGGTGCTTCTAAAGGCTTTGAGTTTGCTAAGATTGCAGAAGAAGGCAGAAAACTTGAAGCCGAAGAGCGCTTATTCGACAGAGAAAAAGCCCGCGACCGCTCTAGGTTTGCTAACGAGAAAGACTTAAGGCAGATGGATATAAATGCACGCTCAGAAGAGTTAAAACAACGCATAGAAGCGCAGGGAAACACTGCAAACGCTAAACTTACAGCCGACGTAATCAACGACATTTACACCGGTATGGCTTTTGATGCCTTACTCCAAGCGGAAAAAGATAAGTTAAGGTTAGAAGCCACAACAGGCTCCGGCTACTTTGACGGAAAAGAACGTTTCGACGCGCAAATGTACGCAGATGCCGTAAGGCGTCTTGAAGATCAGTACATTGCAAGGGAGTTGGCGCGCCGTATGGGGCAATCGGGAGTTTCTACCGCCTCAACGCCCACCACACCTGCGACTGATAGGTTTACCGTAGTGGGGAGCTAAAGGAACACCATGCCTGAATATACTATACGCGATGCTGAGACTGGGAAAGAACTAAAGGTACAGGGGGCAGTCCCCCCTACGCCTAGTGACATGGAAGAGTTGTTTGCCGCTCACTATGCCCCCACAGGCCCTCGTATACCCGAAGGCGAGCAAAGTACTATTGGCGAAGAACTTGTTCGTGGTGTTAGACAGTTAGGTTCTGCTAGTCGTACGGGTATCAGTTCTCTTTTCGGAGATGCAGAAGAGGCAGCACTTGAGGGTATAGAACGCGGTAAAGCTATTGGCGAAAGCTACGGCGAAGCCCCGTCTTTTCAACGCATAAAAGATATAGCTGAAGAAGAGGGCGTACTCTCTGCGGCGGCATCAGGTGTAGGGCAAGTTCCCCGTGCATTAGCAGGACAAGTTGGTGTTATAGGTACCGCATTAGCCGGTGCTCGTTTAGGTGCAGCAGTTACCCCTCCAGTGCTGCCTGTAGTCGGACCTTTTGCTAAGCCCCTTGGAGCTTTGTTAGGCGGCGCTACCGCTGTGGGTTCGCAATTCCTTGGGTCTAACGTACAACGACAAGCCGAAGCCCAACAAGAACGCGGCGAAGAACTTGATATTGACGTTGCAAAAGCGGCTAGAGGTGCAGCACTACAGAGCCTTACCGAAACAGCCGGTACTGGGTTTGTGTTAGGCAAACGTTTAATAAAAAACATTCTCAATATAGCCGAAGACGCACCACTTACTGGACAGGCGGCAAGCTCACTACTCAACGTATCTAAACGCTCAATAGCAAACAGTATGGGTAGAGGTGCAGTTCGTGGTGCAGCCTCAGAAGTTCCTGTAGAAGTAGCCCAGTCTGTTATAGAACGTGACCAAGCGGGCCTAGATTTACTTTCTGACGAAGCACTTGAAGAGTACGGTGAAGCTGCTTACATGGCCGCAACTGTTGGCGGGTCTCTTGGTGCTGGTGCTAACGCTTTTGCCCCTAGCTCTGCTCGTGCTGAATTGGCAAACCAAGAAAACGAAGAAGCCGAAGCACAAGCTGAAGCTGCCGGTACAGTTGTCGCAGCGCCTATAGTAGTTACCGAAGCAAACGGTAGTACGGTCACCTCGCAGAAAAACCTAGACGGCACGCTAACTGTCGTACGTAAAAACCCTGCCGGTGAAGAAACTGGACGTACAACTGTAGAAGGTGAAGAGGCGGTTTCAGCATTTGAAGCACAACAGGAAAAACAAAGAGCCGAAGCCCCAGTTACAGAAGACGATCTTACCGAAGTAGATGCTCCGCAAGAACAAGAGCTAACCCCAGAAGAAGAAGCCGCTTTAGTGGCGAAGTTTGACAAGGACCGCGAAGCAGAAGAAGCCGCCCAAGCGGAGATAGACGCAGCGGCTGAGCTAGAAGAAGTTCCAGAAACGTGGGAAGAGGACATAGATGCGCGAAACGCTGCCGAAACAGCTAAACGTGCTGAAGAATTTACTAACTTACAGAGCGAACAAGCCGAAGAAGGTGTAGAACCAAACGAACAGGTCAAAGTTACCGGATTTGAACAAGTACAATTTACCGCCGACGACATAGCGATAGCAACCGAAGCGGCTCGCGTGCGTGCTGAAGAAGACGCCGCCAAAAACCGTACCGCAGGCGCTGCATTAGCTGCCGCTGCCCCTACAGCAAAAGAAGTAGAAGCTGAGCTTAATGCTCCAGAAGCAAAAGAAGCCCTTCAACAAGAATTTGGTGGTAAAGAAGAGTTTGAAGGTGAAGCTAAGAAAGCTCTTGATACCCTTGAAGGGGTAGAAAACCTATCGCAAAACATAACTAACCAACTAGAAGTTGCGTCTGCAAAACTAAATCCTAACGCCGATACCGCTCTTGCTAAACGTTTACGAGACGGTGTTCTTAAAGGGCTTAAAGAGAAACCTGCTGCTAATGCAGTTGCTCCTGCTAACGCAATACTTTACTACTTAAATGATGTGTTCTCCCCTAAAGTCTCTGTACGTATGCTCGCATACGACTTAGCTACGCTAGACCCTAAAGCCAGTAAGGCAGAAACTACTCGGGTCAACAACGCAGCGAGATATGTCCGTTCTCTACCTGCGGCTTCGGCATTGTTAGATGCTCAGATAGCTGAAATAAAAGAGGGTATAGCTGCAAGAGCTAAAAATTCAGAGACTATCGCCAAATTAAAAGAGCAGTACGGTGAGCAGTGGGTCGAGCAAACTAAAGAAGCCAAAGCAGGTTTAACCCGCTCAGAAGTTAATGAAGCAAAAAAAGCTGCAAAAGATAGATTGGAAGCAGAACAAGCCGAACAAGCTGCTGAGTTAGTTGGAGATGCTTTTAAATCTGATCCCAACGTAGCGGTAGAAGCAGTACAAGAAGTAGTAAAGAAAACGGAAGAGGATCTAGGAGGAGCCGATGCCCTTGCCACTAATACTGATGCCGCGCAAAGGCAAGTTCAAGTTGATGCGGATGTAGCAGCGTTCCTAGCACAACCGGGTAACAAAATTACTCAAGCCTTGCGTTTAGATGCAGTGGCCTCGTCTAGTATGCCTATATCTCCCGCTATCTTTGAGCAGCTTTCTCAAGGCAACATAGGCGCAGCTTTAGACATACTCGGCCAATCAGTTAATCCAAAGGTGCGCAAAACAGCTAGAGAGCTACGGAACAATATCGGCAACACTAAGATAGAACTGGTAGAAAACTTAGCTACTCCAGAAGGTGAAGCACTGGCGGGGCTGTACAATCCGCAAACCGATACGATCCAGATAAACTCTTCTGTACCTATTGCCGTCCATACACTAATACACGAAGCGACACACGCTACAACCTCTCATGTACTGGCTAACCCAGCCCACCCGCTAACGATCAAGCTAACTGCTATATACGAAGCATCAAAGGCAGGACTGTCGTCTAGTTATGGGTCAACGTCTTTAGATGAGTTTGTATCTGAGTATACTGGCAACCCTAACTTTGCTAACGAGCTTGCGTCGTACACCGAGGCGGGAACTAAAAAGAACTTGTGGCAGCGTATCGTAGATGCTTTCGCTGACTTCTTCGGGATAAAAGCTCTAAAGACCCCTAACGCACAGCAGAAAGTAGGAGAATACATAAGCGCCATACTGTCCCCCGCTCCAGAATACAGAGACGCTGGGGTTATGTACTCTATGCTAGAAGATGGGAAAGACGCGCAGCTTACTTCTTTGCTAATTGGTGGAGGTAAAGGGCTTAGTAGTAGTGGTATAACTGAAACAAGTACGAGTTATATACGTGGGGCTTACGAAGGGTATACAGACAAACAGCGCGCCTTCTTTCTTAACTCTATATCTCTAAACAACATTGCAGACTTGGTTAGTCAAAAAGTACCTGCGGTAGGTAAACTGCTTAACACGCTACGAGAGCAGGCAGGCGCTAGAAATAAGTTGTTGGACGCGCATAAACTAAGCGTTAAAAAAGCCCTCGAAGCCTTTAAAGGCGACAGAGAAGGCAGAGACGTACTTGATAGACTAGTATTTAATTCTACGCTAGGGATAGAAAACGAGGGAGGAGTTGACCCCTTAGACCCTATAGATTTAAAAGATAGCGACGGCAATCCTGTTTATAGTAAAGAACAGCGTGAACTATGGAGAGCAATGCAACCTTCTGTAGCCAGACTAAGACAGAAACCTGCGCAGTTACAAGTCTACAAAGATATACGAGACGCATACGCCTTTATAGATAACAAAACTTTAGCCGCTTTAGATCTTAGACTCGAAGCGTTGATAGGGGATAAGGCCGTACGTGCAACCGTACGTAATAAAATTGTGCGGGACATTATCGGCAAGAACAAGATTCGCCCCTACTTTCCATTGTATCGTGATGGTAATTTCTGGCTTGAGTACACATTTGAAGGGCAGTACTACGCGGCTCCTTTCGATAGTAGAGGTCAGCGCAATAAAGCTATAGCTCAGCTACAAAAGAACGGGGCTAAAAACGTAGAAAAGAAATCTCGTATAGAGGTACGGGAAAGAATTAAAGGCATACCCACCTCTTCGGTGTCGAAAATATACAACGAAATCTTGCCCGCCCTCAAAGATAACCCTGAAGCAGCCCAACAGTTGCAGGACATACTCTTTGATGTGTTGCCAGAACAAGCCCTACTACAAGGCTACAAACATCGTAAAGGCACGTTAGGTTTTGAAGAAGACGCTATAGGGGTGTTCGAGAAGAAGATGCCTGTGCTAATAACTAACCTGACTAACGTTGAGTTCGACATACCTTTAACGGAAGTAGCGACTGAAATAAAAGCACAAGCCGCAGAACATCCAGACGACGCGTTAGTGCAAGATGTTTTACGTGCTACCGTAGGTACAACTTCGGGAGTAGACCGGCGCAATGGTAGGTTAGCTAGCTACTTAGAGTTCGCTAAAAACCCATACATAGGAGAGACAGCTAGAACACTTAAGTCTCTCGCGTTCTTCGGCACTCTAGGATTTAATATATCCAGTATTGTCGTCAACCTTACTAACATCCCTATAGTAGGCATGCCTTATTTGGCTGCACGGTACGGGCCTCTGAAAGCTACGCGCATGATACTGAGCGCGATGAGAGAGTACATGAGCACTGGGTTTAGTCGTGAAAGCGAAATATTCCCTACGGTAGACGCAAACGGTAATGAAGTTAATGAGCAGGTTACTGTACGGTCAGGGCTATCCTTGACTAACGATACTGCTAAATTTCCTAGTTATGGCCCTTTGGCCGACTTGTTTATTAAGTACGGGTTAGACAGCCGCACGCTAGCCTCGGATATGTTTGACTTAGAGAACCCGTCTAACCGCTTACTTAATAAGTTCCAAGCAGCTTCAGGGTTTTTGTTTAACCACGCAGAGCGAGCTAACCGCCAGATCTTTGCAATGGCAGTATACAAAGCAGAGATGGAAAAGCTAACTAACAAAAAGTTCGATGAGCTTTCGGAAACAGAGATTGCAGAGTTTGGAACGCAAGCCGCACAAACTGCCATTGATAGTACGGAAGAAATAAACAGTGCGGCGCTCCTAACGTCCGCTCCTAGGTTCTCCCAAAACGATATGGGTAGTCTTGTGTTTATGTACAAGCGTTACCCCTCTGCGATTCTTGCTATGCAATTTAAGATGTTTAAGTCGCTGCTAGCCGACATGACTATGAAGCGCCAACGTGCTTTAGCTGCGGGGGAGATAGACCAAGCTGAGTTTGATAGGCAAGCCGCAGAAGCTTTAGTATTACGTAAACAACTTATTCTTCAGTACGCTTCTGCTGGTGCTTTCGCAGGTGTGGCTGGCGTACCGTTGTACGGCCTCGTGGCTATGACGGCTAATACCTTCCTTTTAGACGACGACGAAGAAGACTTCGACACTATAGTATCAAAGGCTATAGGTGAGGGGGCTATGTCTGGCATATTTAACAACTACTTAAACGTTAGTGTGGCCGACCGCATATCTCAAACAAACCTTATAGTACGAAACCGTGCAAACTACGAACCAGACAGTATGGTTGAGCACTACTTAGAAATGTTTGGCGGTCCCGTAGTAGGTATTGGGATGCGTTGGTTGAATGGGTTAGGTTCGATTGCTGAAGGTGGGGAGGCCGCCCAACGAGGCGCAGAACGTTTACTACCTGCGTTCTTATCTAACTCCATGAAGTCGTACCGCTACGCTACCAAAGGCGCAGTTAGTATGCGCGGGGATGAAATCCTAAAAGGTACTATGCGGCCAATGTCTTTGTTTGCACAGGCATTAGGTTTTGCTCCTGCTAACTACACTAAACAACTAGAGATAAATGCACTCAACAAACGTGTTGACAGAAACATAGCTGAAGCGCGCACCAAGATCCTACGTAAGTACTACAAATCTTTGCGTGATGGGGACACCGACGGCCTGCGAGATGCGGTAGACGAACTTAATGAGTTTAATCAACGTCACCCGACGGTCGCTATTACTCCAGAAACTATCAAGCGTTCCATAGCGCAACACGGCAGAACAAGTATCCAGACTGGAATGTTAGGGGGTATTACGGTAAACAAACGTAGGCAAGCCGAAGTGCTAAGGTCTAACGCTGAGTTTGGGGATGAGTGGATGTAAAAATACCCCCCTTTCGGGGGGCTAAGTTCTCGCTAAGAGAATGATGAGGTCCAATAGTATCATACCAACCGCCAGATACGTACTCCGTACACGCCGTCTTCTATCCTAACTCTATATTTTATATGTTGTTTTTCTAACTTAGTAGCTTCTAGTACGTGCGCTACCGCCTTCTGCGTATTAACCGCAGGAATAAATATAGAGGCGTTCTCAGTAAACTTAACCCAGTCTACTATTATCCGAACGCCGTCTGGAGCTATGTCACTTAGCCGTATTCTGCTCACCCATATTGCTCTAGTCTTTTGAACCATAGATCCTTGTCACTTTGAAAAGATCGCTGTCCAATACGGCTTACCTCGTCTTCACGTTCCGCATATTTGAGATAGTGGATATGCTCAACTACGGCGTTCGGCTCGAAACAAAACTGCCCTTCTCTTTTTGCTATATAAGTCCACTCATTATCTACAAACATGTGCCCGTACCCTTCGTGGCAAACAGTTCCCGGCCCGTCAAAAGACAAACCAACTTTGTCAATAAAGCTTCGCTTAACAATAGGGTGTACCGTATGGTCTCCAGTTTGGACTGCTCCGTTTAACATGTCGTTCGTACTGATAAGAGCTTTGTCTGAGTTTTTCAAAGCTTCCTGCTGCCAATTAGGGTGAAAAACAACATCGTCACCGACAAAAAGCAGCCAAGGCTCTGTTGTATTGTGGTAGCCCAAGTTGCATTTCCTAGCGAATGTTTTTAACGGGTCGTAGTTAATAATTTCGGACCCGAACACATCGCCTATTGCTTTTCTTTCTGCGTGGTCGTCATGGTCAACAATAAAATAAAGTTTCCCTACCGCCCCGCTTTTTCTATAGCTTGTAATAAGCGAACGCACGGAATGTGGCCGACGCATAACCGGAACTATAACAGCAACAGCATCTATCATTTAAAGACCGCCCCTTCAACTACCGCATCTACAATCTCAGGCTCTTCAAACTTCATAGCGATTACATACGTAGGAGGCATGTTTATAGTCGTGCCTTTGCCTAGCCTTATGCGATCTTTCACTGCCCCAAATGTCTGCTGCAATGCCTCGTAAACTTCCCCATAGTTATACTGCTGATCTATGCACCACTGCTTGAACGGTTTGATTAGTAAGTACAACTTGTTTATGTCTGTCTCGTACCGCCCCACCCAAGCGTAGTGTGGCATCTTCTCGGGGTATACAAGCACACCTACGCCAGAGGCGTCACCTGCTCGTGCGTCATCAGTACTGCGTAGACGCATAATCGCGCCTTGGTAGTGTGCGTAGTAATCATTTATTAGCTGCTGTACGTCTAAGTTTAGCTCTCGTTCGCTTACCTTCAACACTTTTAACCTCTCTACTATCCATTTTATTAGTTTGTCTAGGTCCCAGTCCACTAGCCCCGCCTCTATAGCTAGCGCAGTGCCCGCAATACTTACCCCTGCGCCGCCAGACCACAGCCTATTCTGGTCAGTTAGCCCTGCTTTTTGAATTATTAAAGCACGGTACTTTTCACACAACGCTTCCGCATGTTCCATGTCTGACAACACATGCTGTATAAAGACATCTCCGGCGTAGCCGTAATTCTTAGCTACTGCTTTGTTAATCTTGTTTGTAATTTCTGTGTCTTCAGAAGTAAAGAAAACTTGTTTGGCTCTTGTTTCTATAATTCGCTGTTGTTCGCCTTTGGGCTGCGCTTTGTAGGAAGACATCTTCTCTACTAGCCCAGTATTACCGTTAGTTCCAGTTATTAATTTCCAAGGCTCGCCCCTAAAGCGTTCTTTGTTCTGCCCCGAACTATCCATACGAGACTTTTGTTGCCCACTAGATACCGCATACGCAGCGTCACTAGCATCTTTGGGGGGTAGGTTTGTTATCTCGTCAACGTATAGTGGTAGGTTCTTCCATACTTCAGCACGCTGCCAGATAGAGTTTGGTGTAGAAGCGCCCGGCAATATGTAAGATGCGTAGTTACCCCATATAGATGCCCCGCCTATCATGCCCATAGACTTACCAATACCTGTTGCAGAACTAAACAGATGGTTAATCATACCGCTTACGTTAGGTAGAAACGACAGAAGTGGCGAACCGAAGCTTGTAGCCATCATAAACTGATGCTGTTCATTACCCGGCATGTTGTAAAACTTAGCAACTTCTTTCCACCCGTCCAACGTACCCTTCTGTTTAAATATAGGAAAGTACATTGCCGTAGCTGAAGATGCTGGGTTGTCCGTAATCTTGTCTTTAAATATTTCCCTACCACCTACCACAAAAGATTTCATATCTTCGGTCCAACCAAACTGCATATTGGCCTTTATTGGGTCGGTGTCTGTATATAGCTTCTCAATCCAAGCGGCAACGTATTCCATAAGAGGCTCCGGTTTTAGTAGGTGGATATCGTTCATACCCATAGCTTTACGAAATTCTTCCCTAGAACTTAACTTCACTCCGGCAATTAAAAACGTGCGTATGCCTTCTCTAGCGGTGTGGTGTTTAAACTCATACTTCGGCCCCTCGATGGGGTCGTCGATTCTTTTGGTTAAGTATAAGTCACGTTTGTACACTAACTTTTTATCTACGTTACCTTCAGAGTCTTGAATCAATTTAATTATCCCGCCACCCTCTTGCCTTGAATATTTGTCGGGGTACTGGGGTATGGTGTACTTCTTAGTGCGCGGCGCAGCTACAAGTTTTGGTTCAACAGGTGCACCGGGAAAGCCTTTGGTAGCATCAAAAAGCTCCGAGTCTGGAGCAACCACATGTAGCGGAGCTTGTTCTTCTGCTTCTTCCGGTTCGTCTATAGGTATATCTATAACATTGTCAGCGGCTGACGCTTCTTTTGGCCCCATACCCAACGTTATAGGCGTTTTAATTTTTCCCTTATGCGCGCAATCTTTACATGCGTCGGGGTTATGTTCAGCAAACGTAGCGCATAAGTGAGGGCTGTTGATAGACGCAGCAATCTTTTCGGTCTCTTGCTCATCATACTCATCATGCCCCTGCGAAATCATGTGGATCGCTCGGTCTTCTTCGCAATGCTTTGCGATAGATAGCACACTTAGCCACTCACCGTAGGTGAGATCGTTAGGCTGCGTTATAGCCTTGTGTATTTGTCCGCACCCTTTACCAGTTAAAGTTTTCTTAACTATGTCAGTAAAGCTTTTAGTGTATGTGGTTCCTGCTAGACTTTTAGAATCCTCTAAGTCTTCAGCACTGTAGGCTCTCTTAGAGATCACTGGTATCAAGTTTGTTTGTGGTAAGACCGCTTCAAACTCTTCTAGGGTTAAGACACCCCCTAACTCACCGATAACTTTTACCGGTATGGGGGGATTCCCTTTGTAGTTGTGCGTGTTTGGTACTCGTAGCACGCGTGCTGCGTCAGAAGTTACTGCGGAATCTGCATCTAAGTTATGTTCTGCACAGACTAACTTTAGTCTTTCGGCTATGGGTAACCACTTATCTTTAGGGCACGGTTTGTCTAACGCCCAATAAACGTGGATGCCGCGCCCAGAGTTAACTACAACAGTAGGTCTAGGCATCTGTGTAGTTCTACAAAAACTTTGTAGTCCCTTAAGCGCATCTGTTTGTTGCTCATAAGGTTTACCCGCCCCGCAATCGAGGTCTAGGAAAAAGCTCTTTATCGAATCTACATTGTCAGCGGTGCGACTTTTGTCGTCTAAAAATGAGGCAAGGGCAAAGTAAGAATCGTACCCTTCAGCATCAAGGTTTAGCGAAGAATCAGCTAGCGCGTCTATAGAACCGTAGAACTTTTGTTTTCTTCTCTTATCTTTCGGTCTTAGTCCTAACGCGCAATAGTACCCCTGATCCCCCAACACCGTACTTAAAAATTCTTTGGTGTTCATCATTACATCTCATAGCGTTTTTTAGAGGGTCAAAGGCCCCCAAGGAGGCCCCTGCCACATTTCTATTTCTTAGTCTTTTAGTAAGTTAGTCGTCCCACTGGTCTAGCAGACCCGATAAATCTTCGTCATCTTTTGGGGCTTCAGTTTTCTTCTTACTAACTTTTACGGTTGGTTCAGCTTCCGCTTCTTCTACAGGCTTTGCGTCAGTGTCGAACACAGCATCGAGATTTTCTGTGCTAGCTGCAAAACCGCTTTGGGTAAACCCTTCTTGAGTTTCAAAGGGCGAAGCCGCAGAGTACTCTTTGTACTTTATAACTTGTATTGCACGCAAGCGTAAAGATACACCATTACCCATACTTCCGTTATAAGAAACTAATTCCACAAACACATTTACAGTGCTGCCTGAAGTAAGCTGGAACTCGCTATCTAACGGAGTGTTATTAGCATCATAATGTTTGGGCGGGTTCGTTGGCCTACCGTCGAACGAAGCAGGTAACTTAGCTTTACCCACAAACATTTTATCTTCAGTCTTTGTAAATGGCATTGTTAGCGCAGGCCATGAGTCTTCTTTGCTTTCGTCATAAGCTACAGACATAGCGGTAAAAAGATCTTTAGCTTGAGCCGATGTCATTTTAAAATTGACTTGATACGTAGCCCCTTGAGCAGTAGCCAAGCACGGAACACTCGCCCCCTGCTTGTTCTTTCCACCCTGCCGATCAAAGTGATAAGGCTGATCTAGTTTTGGGTAAAGGGCTTCTACATTGTTTAGCATGTAAGTTGGTTTAGACATATCTGCACTCTCTTTAAGGTTTTTAAAATAGCATTAGCCGGTAAGGGCTAAGTTATGGTTCGGGTACTACGGTTACTACAAATTTTTTACGTACACCCCATCCCCTTTAACGGTACCAAACACATTGTCCATGTTGGGGCCATCGTCTACATAAGGCTTTGGGTTGAAAGCAATTAAATTTTTAGTATTAGGGTCTTTCTGTATAGCTTTTGCTGCTGTAACTTCGTCTTCGTTTAATGCTCGAACAGGCTTAAAGCATACTCTCGGCATACTGCTACCCTCCTCGAAACTTAATTCAGTAAGCACAGTAGCTATTGGAGCTTGGAACGCAGCCAAGTGTTCCGCATAAACTTTCAGCCCCATTCTTTCTTTGTTGCGGGCAAGAATACTAGTAGCAGGCAGTGATAGCATGTACCGCTCGTCAAAGACAACCTGACCATCTTGATCCGCTAGTACTAGTGCTACACGTTGTTGCATGCGGCACGCTTTGCCTCCACCCATGCCAGAACCTCTGATGTTCTGTGGGCACTCGTTACATGTTCTGCCTTGACGGTCGGTACTACTTACATCGTCAGAAGCACGTTGAGTGTTTGCATCCGCAGACCAACATTTAGGGGCGGTAGTTTTTCCCGCAACGTACTGCCCTTCGTAATACATACGAGAGACCGGCGCGACTTTTACGATAACAACTTTTAAATTACTAGCCTCAAACGCTGCATCTTCTTTGCCGTCCACAACTTTACGGAATACACCGTCGCGTATACTTAACCTGCGTTTACTTTCCGCTGCACCATCACTAGGATGGGTTTTTGGTTCTAGTTGCGCCAGTAAGTTTTTGTAGGTATCGGGCATGTCGTCCATAAGTTCGCTCACCATCCACCCCTATAGGTCTTCGTTGTCATCAAAACTAGTTATGTCGTGTGATAGCGCACTTATCTCGTCATCAACTGTCTCGGTAACGTCGTCAACATATTTCGGTAACGCGTCTATGGCTTCTTTTCTTTGGCGTGTCTCCGCTTCCGCAGGGTCATCTTTCTTAAGCGCCTCTACTACCTCTGGCACACTAAACCGATAAGTGTTGCCCACTTTTATATAAGTACTTTTAGGGATGAACCCCATCCGTACCCACGTTCTAAGAGTGTTAGGTTTTAAGCTTAAATACTCTGCCATGACATCTATAGGTACGTACTTGTCTGTAGCACTCATTACTTTCTCCTTACCGTAACTGCGTACTCCCTGTCTACATTGAGGCCGGGCGGTAACAGTTCTGGGTTCTCTTCTAGGAACTGCTTCATGTTCCCTTGGTTTATGCGCTTGTCTAATAGCTCAGGTAGCCCGTGCTCCAAAATAAACTTGTGCATAGACCCCCAATCATTAGTACCGTAACGCGTTTTAACACTTCGGAAGAACGTACCTGACTCTGTGCCTACTTTCTCTATGCCATTTTCTTTGCAATAGTTAAGTAACTTGGCTCGAATCATTGACAGTTGTTCTTCTAAAACGGCTTCTTTTTCTTTGGCTTCTCGGGCAACTTCTGCTTTCTTATCCCGAATCTTTACGAAGACTTTTACTAGTCTTTCCATATCATCATTCGCCATACTTATCTCCTTTTATTAGTTATGTTGTTGCATAACAAGGTCTAGTATATTGTAACTAAGTTTAACTTTCAAGCACGTCTTGGTATAAATCTATCATTTTTGTGTGGATGTTTATTTTTTGGTCTAGTAAACTGTAAACTCGTTTCTCTACTGCGGAGCCTTGGAGTTGTACCACCGTGCAAGGATGTTTCTGTCCTGACCTGTGTACCCTAGCGTTGGCTTGAGCGTACGTTTCTAGCGAGGGCACAGGCCCCCACCAAACAATGGTGTTGGCTGCGGTTAGGGTTACGCCATGTGCCGCTGCTTGAGGTTGTATTATTAGTACGCGCGGGTCTGGTGTAGTCTGGAAGGCGCTAAATATTTTAGTGCGTTTGTTTACCGATACGTTCCCGCTTATTATTTCATTAGTTATACCGTCTGCGGTTAGCTTCTCGGAAAGAATCCCTATGACGTGTTTGAATGGCACGAAGACAAGAACTTTCTGGCTAGACTCCGCGATGACTTCGGATAATACTTTGTACCTGTTCTTCACGTCAAACTCTACCGTCTCTCCAGTGTCGGTATATACCGCGCCACAAGATATTTGTAGTAGTTTGTTCATGTTTACCGCTGCGTTAGCTGCACTTATCGCCTCTCCCGCCGCTACTGCAAGCATCTTAGTCTTAAGTATGTCGTAGTATTTACGTTGTTGGGCGTTAAGCTCCACCATACGTTTGTTATAAGTTAGTTCTGGTAGATCTAAACATTGTTCTTTTGTAAATCTTATGGCGGGTTGCAGTGCGTTGAACACCGTATCAGTGGCGGTAGGTTTAGGGGTCCATTTAAACTGACTTACTTTCTGCATCACCATTTCTTTGAACGCCCCCGCAAATCTAGGTACGTTCTTAGGGCTAACAAGTTTAGCTAAACCATAAGCGTCTACTGGGGACTGTGCCGCAGGAGTACCGGTCATCATCCACAGCCAAGTGTTTGGTTCGACTAGTGAGTTAAGTACCTTCCAACGTTTAGACTGAGTGTTCTTGTAATGGGTAGCTTCGTCAGCGATGATTAAATCAAACCCTCCCTCGGCTATCGCATCACGTACTATCTCCACGCCGTCGTAGTTAATGACTACGTAGTCTGCCCCGCCTCTAATTATCTTCTCTCGTTTTTCTCGTGGGCCGTGGGCAATATCGACTGTACGGTGCATAGCGAATGTAAATAGGTCAGCTCGCCACGCAGAATCCATGATAGATAGCGGGCATATAATAAGTGCTCTACGGATAATGCCTTGTTTCATTAGAAAGTCAGACGCCCATATAGCACTAGCTGTCTTACCTGTGCCCTGTTCGTTAAAACAAAAAGCACGTTGGTTCATAGTAAGGAAAGAAGAGGTAGTCTTCTGGTGGTCAAAAGGTTTGTGCATCCCAGTCCACTCATACCGCCCAAGAATAGGCGAGGGTACGCTTTTCACGTTTAAGTTTCTGAGCACTCGGGCCTCGTCTACCCCCCACTTAACCAACACTTCGTTCTCACTTAACTGTTTACTGCGTGGTATCGACGTTAGTATTTTGTTTGGGTTACGTACTTTAATGCGCAAAGCCCTGTTATCTACTATCTGCATCCCTTTCTCCGGAGGTCAGTAAATAGAGCGAAACAACTGTGTGCTTCCCCCTACTTACTTTTTGTGCTGTTACGTTACGTTTGTGTACTATTTCCTACGCGTGCTTGTAGGTGCCTTAACTTTTTTGTTGGTGATTGCGCCGCCTGTTTTTGCGGCAACCGTACGTTTACGTGGCTTACGCGCACGGTTGGTACTGGAGTCTTCTATTGTCACACCGTCTTTATTACTGCCGCCCCGACTTAATGCCACGTTGTGGCTAACGTCTTTACCCTCGCGCTTATCAGCCTTACCGTTGTTGTTCCTATCGACCCCTGTTTCGTCGATCGCACGTCTAGCACGCTGCCGCTCCATTCGAGCTTCAAACGCTTTACTCCCAACAGGGGCGTTTACTTGCTTCTTTCGCTTCTTTGCAGGCATCTCTATCTTCTCCCATTGTGTGGGCATTCTAATACCACGCACCAAGCGCGGCAAAGCCCTGTCGGTCTTGCATTCCATGTATCAACTTCGTACGACTTTTCCAACATACCGTATTCACTCAACCATTTCTTCCAGAGGTCAGACTCTTGTTCTATGGTGTACGTCTCTTTAATAAACGCGTTACATACCACAAACAGTAAGCCGCCTTTAACTACTTTAACCTCGGGGTAGTGCTTGAAAACGGCTAAAGCCATCAGTTCTAGCTGCCCCTTGTCGGCATACTTAGCGGACTTACCCGTTTTGTAGTCGATTACTTTAGCTACACCTGTTTCCCTATCTAGGATAATGAGGTCGGCTACCCCTCGAAACCATACGTCTTTATCGAAAAACCCACACGCTTCAAGGTTTTCAGTTAAACCCATCTTTAGCTCACAGAGCTTCTCACCCTTCATGTTCTTAAGTTTGTCCAGTGCAGTTAGCGCATAGTCAAACCTTGGGTCTAGCTCTTCGACAGCACCTTTAACGTACAACTCGGCAGCTTCATGAAACTCGTTGCCGTACAGTATGGCTTCGGTATTAAAGTCTTCTTTGTAATCTTTAAGTACTTTCGTGTGGTAATACTTTTTAGGGCAGTCGTTAAAAGTCTTTAGGCTACTAAACGACCATGTGGGTTTACCCATTCTGTACATTCTCCGTAGTTCTTACCTAACTCAACGTCACCGTTCAAAGGCAGACCTGCTGCCCAATCGGGAGTCCATTGCATACACTGAGCGACGTAAGCTGCTGCTTCATCTACTTTTGTGTCGCTTACACAGCATACCACAGAGTCGTGTACAGTTAGTAACACACGATATTTCTTTGAGATTAGAAGCATCTGCTCTGCCATAACACATCTAGCTATCGCTTGACAGACGTTCTCTATCACCTTGCCACCATAGATATTGATTCGGCCTCGTCGGGTCTTGTATGTAAACTGTGGGCCTCTCTCCCCTTGAGTTGCTTGCAGATCGTCATACCGCATCAGTAGTTTAGACGGTAGTCGTATGGCTTGGTTAACCGCTTCTACTGTCAACACCCCCTGCCGTCCAAGTGGGTTGCTATACCCTTGGTACATACCCATCAACGCGTCTTGCGCCTGTCTCCACAAAGTAGTTATACCTTTGTTAGCCCCTCTGTACACACGTATGATACGTTGGCATTCCTCTTCGTCTACCTCGACACCCATACCCTTTAGCTGATCGCGGAACTTAACCGCACCCATACCGTAGCCCGCGCCTAAGATTGTGGTCTTGCCGATGAACCGTTGCTCTTTGGTGACTTCACTTTCTTTCACTCCGTAGATAGTAGCCGCCATCTTCTTGTATACGTCTTCGCCGTTCTCAAACGCTTTAACTAGGTCAACTTGTCCTGCTAACCAAGCTAAGACGCGAGCCTCAATCTGCGCGGAGTCAGCTTCGATCAAGGTGTGGCCTTCAGGGGCGCAAATACATGATTTCAATACCTTGGCATTTGGCCCGCGTGATGGTAAGTTTTGTAGGTTTATCTTGTCAGAACCGCCCCACCTGCCTGTATGCGCAGCGTAGTACCGAATCGGTACGGGCATCGCCCCGCGTATCCCTATACCAATGAACCGCTCGGTGCGTGTCTCTTCTAGTGTGCTCTTCAAACCTATTCGTGCAGCTACTAGGGCTTGCACTCGTGTGTCCTCATGTTCCTGTAATGCCTTAAACGCCTCGTCACTCTTAGCAAAAGCAAAAGATTCTTTGTCTGTGCGCGCACTTATCTTAGTAGGGGGTATTACCCCCAACGACTCTAAAGCTAAAGCAAACTTGGGGTTGGACATCAGCTCTTCTTTGGCTATGCCACACTCTTCCAGTAGCTTTTCTTTCTGTTCTTGTAAGGTATCTAAGTGTTTAATTAACTTACTGGTATCAAGTTCTAGTACAGGGTCAATGAACATACGTAAGGTCATGTCGATTACTTTAAGCTCTTGGCGTGGGGTGGGGCGAACGAGAATACCAAACAACTTGTAAGTAAGTTCAGTGTCTTGTATGCAGTAGTCGCCGTACCTACTTAACTCTTCGCCAGTAAAATCCCCCCGACGTTTACCTTGAGCGTGTATAACCTCATCACCTTTCTCGCCGATCTCGTACATATCCGCTAGATACTTAAGCGAGCCACCAACTTCTGTGCCGTGGAGGGCACGCGCCATACATAACGTATCAAGATATAACTTAGGGTGAATATCAAACACCCAACTAAGAATAGCGCCGTCGAACAAAGTATTATGGGCAAGAACAGCAGAACCTTCCCAATCGTAGTTATCCTGTAAGTATTTCTTAAGCGCATCGTGAGGCCCACTTAACCATTCTGTATCGCCATTGTTTACTTTGACTGCTAGTCCTATCACTTCAAAGTCAGGGCTGCGTATGTATTCTTCTGTTGTTAGCTTACTTAGAGAAAACGTCTTATCGTAGTACGTCTCGAAGTCTACCGTTATTATATTCACGTTATAGCAATCCTTTTTCTTTTAGTAGTTCGTAGTTCGCTGCGTGTGCGTCTTCAATGTCTTGTTTGCTCTGGCCGAAGTACGCAACTGCTAAGTGTTCTGTAACTAGCGCCGCGTTGATTGAAGTCCTATCACTAAGCATGATGACTCCTAAGTACCGTCCGAACTTACCCTTCTCTTTAGTGCTGAGTGTGTATGTTCCTCCGACGTGCAGGGCGTCTTCGACAAACGCCTTTGCCAAGAGTCCGGCCGCTTTTTCTTCAGCATCTCGTGTGCGGCACTCTGGAGTATCAACACCGTACAAACGTATGCGCTCGTTATGAATCCAATGACTAAAACCAAGATCAATATCAACATCGACTGTATCTCCGTCTACGACTCTGACAATCTTGCAGGGGTACTCATACATTTAGTTTATTGCTCCTTTTTTGTAGGGCGATGCGCACCCACATCTCGGTTGGTTGGGTCGGTTAGCGAAGCGTTCCGCCCGCCGTCGAACTTACGTCTCGGCCCTTCGGTTAATGTAAACGCCCGGGGTGGGCATTGCGTTACCTCCCCACCTTTATCTAAGTACTCTTCGATCCCC
>Ga0206128_1001621_pt1 | contig 21753 bp, 23 predicted proteins | sample Helgoland_Spring_7_FD_148601 | JGI IMG/M metagenome (GOLD analysis project Ga0206128, IMG submission 148601) | Pelagic subsurface seawater microbial communities from Kabeltonne, Helgoland, North Sea - Helgoland_Spring_Bloom_20160426_1 | ecosystem: Environmental > Aquatic > Marine > Epipelagic ... | reverse complement strand
AAAATAGCCAAAAAAAAACGACTCTCTTGTTAGAGAATCGTTAAAATATAATTAAAGACTGTATGCTTTATAAAGCGTTGATTTTAGAAACTAAAGCGGAAGCTTTTGTTTCTAATTCTGCACTGATTCCTTTATAATGAGCTTTCTTGTTTTCTACATTTTTAGCATTTAATTTTGCAATTAAATCATCAAAAGTAGCAATTGCCTCATCAATAAGTGCTTCAGAAGCTTTTACATCTGCTTTAGGGTTTAGTAATTGATAAACGTAACATTCTTCAATTAAATCTCCTAAAGTGTAATTAATATCTTTTTTTAAGTTTTTTATGCTTGCCATAATCTTATTTATTTATTGGTGCAAAAATAGTTTATTTATTTAAAAGAGCGTTATAACTTCTTTTATATTTAAAACAGTTTTATAAATGGATGCTGACTTCTCTTTTTCAGAAACTTCTTCATGCATCCAAGTGGTATGGAAAGGAACATGAATTGCAGCTGCACCAACTTCTAACAAAGGCAAAACATCAGACTTCAAAGAGTTTCCAATCATTAACAATTCCTTGGGCTCGATCTCTAAATGCTTTATTAACTTCAAATAGTCTTTCGGTTTTTTATCACTCATCACCTCAATGTGGTGGAAATACTTTAATAAACCTGATTTTTCTAACTTCTTTTCTTGATCTAATAAATCTCCTTTTGTTGCTACTATTAATTTATAATCGTTTTGTAGCGTTTGCAAGACATCTTCAATACCTGCTATGAGTTCGATTGGTTTTTCGAGCATTGCTTTTCCAATATTTACTATTTTTCCGATAGTGGTTGGACTAATTTGATTGTTGGAAAGCTCTAATGCACATTCGATCATAGACAAAACAAAACCTTTAATTCCGTACCCATAGAATTTTAAGTTTTCTATTTCTTTCTTAAAAAGTTCTTGATCAATTTTATTTTCAGTTTCGTAGTTTAAAAGCAGTTTTGCAAATTCATGCTCTGCATCTCTAAAATAGGTTTCATTGATCCATAAGGTATCATCTGCATCAAAAGCAATCACTTTTATGTCTTTGTACATTTTGATATTTTATGGTTGATTTAAATATTTCTTTGCGTTCTCTAAATCTTCTGGAGTATCTATTCCAACAGTTTCAATGTCCGTTTCGATCATTTTAATTTTTTTCCCAACTTCTAAATATCGGATCGCTTCAATCTTTTCTGAAGCTTCAAGCGGAGTTACCTCTAAATGATAAAAATCAATTAATGCCTGTTTTCTAAAGGCATAAACACCCTTATGCTTGTAGTATTTCACTGGCAAACCTTGGTCTCTTTGAAAGGGAATGACACTTCTTGAGAAGTACAAAGCAAATCCGTTATTGTCTGTAATTACTTTTACATTGTTTGGATCTTCAATGGCCTTTTTGTTTGTTATTTCAACTTTCAATGAAGCCAAGTCTATTTCTTCTGTGATATCATTTTTAAAAGCAGCAATCAACTTTGATAACGAAACGGTATCAATAAATGGTTCATCGCCTTGCACATTAATAACAATATCTGCATCCAGGTCCTGAACAGCTTCAGCGATTCTATCAGAACCACACTCGTGTTCCTTTTTACTCATGAGTACCTTTCCTCCTGCATCAGAAATATTTTCAGCAATCACTTTTGAATCAGTGACCACATATACCTCCTCAAACAGACAGGTACTTATCGCAGCTTCATAGGTTCTTAAAATCACTGACTTCCCAACTAAATCTTTCATTAATTTACCTGGAAAGCGAGTTGCACTATAGCGCGCAGGAATCATTGCAATTATTTTCATATGAATTTGCTATTTGATATAAACTTCTAGTAATTTTGATTTTTCTCTAGCGACTATGTTGAATTCTTTCATACAGGCTGGTACTAAAAGCGTCTCTCCTAAATATAAGCTTTCTTTTTGTTCTTCAGATTCGAACGTTACATTTCCTGCAACGCACATATAAATAACAAAACTATCTTTCTTTTGGTGATTGATTTCAACCTTTCCTAATAAAGGCAGTATACTGGTTGTAAAGTAAGGATTGGATATCATTTCTGAAGTGCTATTTTCTTTTTCTGAATAGAGGGCCTTGTAAGAATCTTTAGCATGATAATTAATCGCATCTTTTGCTGCTTCGGTATGCAGTTCTCGAAAAGTACCGTCCGCATTTTTCCGTTCCCAATCATAAATTCTATAGGTAATGTCTGAAGTTTGTTGAATCTCAGCAATTAAGGTCCCTGCTCCTATTGCATGAATGGTACCGGTTGGAATGTAGAAGGCATCCCCTTCTTTAATCGATTCTGTATTTAAAATGCTTAAAAGCGTATTGTTTTCTATATGAGTATTAAACTCCTTTACTGAAGAGTTCTTTTTATGTCCAATAATTAGATTTGCATTTTTTTCTGCTTGCAAAACATACCACATTTCATTTTTCCCAAAAGATTGATGGCGTTTTTTTGCCAAATCGTCGTTTGGGTGCACCTGAATGCTCAATGCCTCTTTAGCATCTATAAATTTTATAAGTAATGGAAAATCATTTCCAAACTGCCTGTACACTTTATCTCCTAGTAAATCGTTTTTGTACTTTATTATTAATTCGTTTAAAGCTGTCCCTTTCAATTCTTTGTTAAGCACAATGGATATTGCTTCCTTTATCCCAGAGATTTCCCAACTTTCTCCAATATTTTTAAGCAAAGACTTTTTACCCAATATAGAGGTGAGTTTTTCTCCACCCCAAATTTTATTTTTCAGAATGGGTTCAAACTTTAAAAATTGATAAATGCTCATGCGTTGATTGTGTGCTATTTTATGCCCCAGAATAGGTTACAAAATTTCTAGGGGTTTCATATAATGTTACTTTCAAGTCTAAGTGCTGCGGCAATAATTTTCTTAATTTCTCATAAATAACAACCGCTATATTTTCGGCTGTTGGGTTTAGGTCTTCAAATTCTGGAACTTCTATGTTTAGATTTTTATGATCAAAAGCTTCTTCAATTTCAGATTTTATGTAATTCTTTAAAATACCTAAATCATAAACATAACCTGTTTCAGGATCAATTTCACCGGTTAAGGAAACAATTAATTCATAGTTATGTCCGTGAAAATTAGGATTGCTACATTTATTAAAAACTTCAAAGTTTTTTGCATCAGACCAATCTTTTCTATATAAACGGTGTGCACTGTTAAAATGTGCTTTTCTATGTACGGTAACTTTAGGCATTTTTTAGTTTTTGATAGGATTCTTTAAAAATAATTTTAAACCACTCAGTGTAAATTTCTGGAGACTTTTCAATATCGTTCTTTACGGCTTCTAATGGCATCCATTTATAACTTTGTACTTCTTCGGTATTGATTTCTGGCTCCTCTTCAAAAACGCCCACCATTACATGATCCAGTTCATGCTCTGAAAGCCCATTGTCAAAAGGAGCTTTATATACAAAAGAAAACACTTCCTTGAGATCGGTTGTAAATCCCATTTCTTCGTGAAGTCTTCTAGTGCCAGCTTCGATATTGGTTTCGCCATCTCTTTGATGCGAACAGCAAGTATTTGTCCAAAGTAAGGGAGAATGATATTTGTGTGCTGCTCTTTGTTGCAGCATTAAATCTCCTTTTTTATTAAAAATAAATACAGAAAATGCTCTATGTAAAACAGCTTTTTCATGTGCTTCCATTTTTGGCATCAATCCAATTTGATTGTCGTTTTCATCTACCAAAATAACTTGTTCTTCCATACTTACAAAAATAGTAAAATCAACTGACACTAACTTTTTAATCGATCGCAATTATTAAATTTAAGCTGTTTTTTTAGCCAAATATGATTTTTTGATTAATTTAGACACCAAAATGGATAAGACCAATCGTATGAAAAAAACATATCATTTTATAATTTTACTATTTGTTGCCAATTTTAGTTCTTGTACGGGCAACGATGTCGTAGATCAAAGTATTACAGAAGAAGATTTATTGGGCGCATGGGAAGTTTCTGAACTTTACACTGAAAACGGTACTACAGGAGTATACTTTAACGGACAGAGTATTACAGGAACTTATCATGGAGTTGGTAGCGATTTTGATATGACTGCTTTATTCGAAGGAAACCCAAATAACTTTTACACTTCAGGAAGTTTTACTTTTAACGGTACTATTTCATTTTTAAATGAACAATTTACAACCCAACAAGTCCTAGACAATATTCCTAGTATTCTATCTCCAGCATCCTGGTCACTGCTGGATAACACTCTTACATTTTCAAAGGAAGGTGAAACTATTTTATCTAGTATTGTTTATTTTAATAACGATACCTTGCGTCTAAAAAGTATCTAGTATTGTTTATTTTAATAACGATACCTTGCGTCTAAAAAGTGCAATTAACGAAAATATTTTAGAGCAATTAGATGCTGCACAAATGCAACAGTTAAATAGTGTTTTAAACCTACCTGTAGATAGCTTGACTGTCAATACAGATATATACATTACATTGACAAAATAAAAACGAATTTTTCTCATCGTTTTTTTGAATTATAATTAGAGTCGAAGCAGTAAATCATGTTGTTTTGAGGTGTCAATTCAGAAAAGTAAAATCATTTTTCACGTTACCGACGAAGGGCTATCTTTGGGGGAAATAATTCTTATTCATGAAAATCAGATTCAAAATATTATTGCTGCTATTTTTCGTTGTTTTTTATCAATGTGAAAAAGAAAAAAAAGAGGCATTTAAAAAAACGCCTTTAACGTTGGAGAAAAAAGAAAAACAGATCGAAAAAGCTTGGGATAGTTTAAACAAGCAAAATGTTACTGCTTTTCTAAATGCCTATGGTGAAAAGAATAAGGAAACAAAAATCCTTATAAGAACAGCTTACGGAAACATTAAAATCCGATTATTTAAAGATACTCCGCTGCACAGAGCTAATTTTATTTTTTTAACGAAAATTAAGTATTTCGACACCACTGTTTTTTACAGAGTCGCTAAAAACTTCGTATTACAAGGAGGGAATTCTGATAATTTCCAGACTGTAAAAGATCGGTATAAATATGGTAATTACAAGTTACCTAAAGAATTCAGAAAAAAAAGAAAACATAATTATGGAGCATTGGCAGCAGCTCGGGATTGGAAAAATAACCCTCAAAAATTATCAAGTCCTTTCGAATTTTACATTGTTCAAAACCGAAAAGGGGCACATCATCTAAACAACGAACACACCGTTTTTGGGGAAGTAATTTCTGGTTTTGACACCATGGATAAAATTGCGAAAATAAAAGTCGGGGAAGACGAATGGCCAGAAGAAGACGTACATATGAAAGTTGAAATTTTAGATTGATATTTGCCGTTGTAAAACGTATCTTTGCAGCCTAATTTTCATTAATGAGTTTTTTAGAAGAAATTAAACGTAGAAGAACATTTGGAATTATTTCTCATCCAGATGCAGGAAAGACAACCTTGACAGAAAAATTATTACTTTTTGGAGGTGCCATACAAGAAGCAGGTGCTGTAAAAAATAATAAAATAAAAAAAGGGGCAACTTCCGATTTTATGGAAATAGAGCGTCAGCGAGGGAGAATTTCTGTTGCGACCTCTGTTTTAGCGTTTATTTACAATGATAAAAAAATCAATATTTTAGACACCCCCGGTCACAAAGATTTTGCCGAAGATACCTTTAGAACATTAACAGCTGTAGACAGTGTTATTGTTGTGATTGATGTAGCAAAAGGAGTAGAACCACAAACGGAAAAATTAGTAGAAGTCTGTAGAATGCGAAGCATTCCCATGTTGGTTTTTATTAATAAATTGGATAGAGAAGGGAAAGACGCGTTTGACTTATTGGATGAAGTTGAACAAAAATTAGGATTGCGTGTAACCCCAATGAGCTTCCCTATTGGAATGGGATATGATTTTAAAGGAATTTATAATATTTGGGAAAAGAAATTAAATCTATTTTCTGGTGATAATAAAACTTCCATTTCTGAAGGGATTGAATTTGATGATTTATCAAATCCTAAACTCGATGCGATTGTTGGAGAAACTGCTGCTGAAACATTGCGTGAAGAAGTAGAATTAGTAGATGAAGTATATCCAGCATTTAATCAAGAAGCCTACTTAGCAGGAGAACTCCAACCTGTTTTCTTCGGTTCGGCTTTGAATAATTTTGGTGTCAAAGAATTATTAGATGCATTTATAGAAATTGCACCCCCACCATTGCCTAAAAAAGCAGAAGAACGTCTGGTAGATTCAAAAGAAGAAAAAATGACCGGTTTTGTGTTTAAAATTCATGCCAACATGGATCCTAAACACAGAGACAGACTTGCTTTTATAAAAATAGTTTCAGGAACTTTTAAAAGAAATGCTCCCTACCTCCATGTTCGAAATGGTAAAAAGGTGAAGTTCTCAAGTCCGAATGCTTTCTTTGCTGAAAAGAAAGAAATTGTAGAAATCTCATACCCGGGTGATATTGTAGGAATCCACGATACTGGAAACTTTAAAATTGGAGATACCTTGACAGAGGGTGAGCAATTAAATTTTAAAGGAATACCAAGTTTCTCTCCAGAGCACTTCCGTTATGTAAACAATGCCGACCCGATGAAATCCAAACAACTATTCAAAGGTTTGGATCAATTAATGGACGAGGGAGTTGCGCAGCTATTTACCTTAGACACCAATGGAAGAAAAGTAATCGGAACGGTTGGAGCCCTTCAATACGAAGTAATTCAATATCGACTTGAACATGAATATGGTGCAAAATGTAGCTACGAAAACCTACAAGTTCATAAAGCATGTTGGGTAGAGCCCGAAAACAGTAAAAATGCAGAATTTCTTGATTTCAAGAGGGTCAAACAACGATTTTTGGCAAAAGATAAAGAAGGTCAATTGGTGTTTTTAGCAGATTCTGCTTTTACCATTCAAATGACACAAAGCAAATACCCCACCGTAAAATTACATTTCACAAGCGAATTTAAACACTAAAACAATTAATTATGAATAACGGAATATACGCAAAATTTACAACCTCAAAAGGTGAGATTTTGGTACGATTAGAAGACGAAAAAACACCCGGAACCGTTGGTAACTTTGTTGCTTTGTCTGAAGGAAATTTAGAAAACCAAGTAAAAGCTCAAGGAACCCCATATTATGATGGTTTAAAATTCCATCGGGTAATTCCAGATTTTATGATCCAAGGAGGATGTCCACAAGGAACTGGAACTGGAAATCCCGGATATAAATTTGATGATGAATTTCATCCAGATTTAAAGCATGATGCCCCTGGAAAATTAGCCATGGCTAATTCAGGTCCCGCGACAAACGGGAGTCAGTTTTACATTACCCACGTCCCTACTCCATGGCTAGACAACAAACATACTGTTTTTGGTAGTGTTGTAGAAGGTCAAAATATTGTAGATACTGTTGTGCAAGGAGATACCCTTACATCAGTAGAAATTATTCGAGTTGGAGAAGCGGCTGAAAAATTTAATGCAGTGGAAGCATTTAGAACTTTTGAAGGTGCTAGAGAAATACGTGAGGCAGCAGAAAAAGCAGCTCAAAAAGCATTGTTAGATAGCGTTGCAGCTGGCTATGAAGAAACTGCAAGCGGATTGCGCTACCAAATCTTACAAAAAGGAACTGGAAAACAAGCCACAAAAGGAGCAGGTGTTTCTGTGCATTATAAAGGGCAGTTGTTGGATGGAACGGTATTCGATTCTTCCTACAAAAGAAAAGAACCAATCGACTTTAATGTTGGAATTGGACAAGTAATTGCAGGTTGGGATGAAGGGATCCAGTTGTTAAAAGTAGGTGACAAAGCACGTTTTGTCATCCCTTCGAATTTAGCTTATGGAGCAACAGGTGCCGGAGGAGTTATTCCACCAAATGCTACCTTAATTTTTGACGTAGAATTGATGGGTGTAAAATAAAAATACACGCTCAAACGAACGATTATAAAAGCTCAGTTATTTCAAACTGAGCTTTTTTACTTTTTTTAAATAACTAGCGTTTTATTCCTTAACAAAAATAGTACATTTGCAGCATGCGAATAGATATCATTACTGTTTCACCCGGATTATTAGAAAGTCCTTTTAATCATTCAATCATTAAAAGAGCCCAAGAAAAAGGCTTGGCTGAAATCCATTTACATGATCTTCGAGATTTTGGTTTGGGAAACTACAGACAAATAGATGATACACAGTTTGGGGGCGGTGCAGGAATGGTTTTAATGATAGAACCCATTGCAAATTGTATCAAAAAATTACAAGAAGAACGTGTTTATGATGAAATCATTTACATGACACCAGATGCCAAAACATTGAACCAATCTACCGCAAATGCGCTTTCAATGAAGGAGAATATACTAATTTTAACAGGACATTACAAAGGGGTTGACCAGCGAATTAGAGACCTATACATCACGAAAGAAATTTCTATTGGAGATTATGTATTGACGGGTGGAGAGTTGGCAGCCGCGGTTTTAGTTGATGCTGTTGTACGTTTAATCCCAGGTGTCATTGGCGATGAACAATCTGCATTAACAGATTCATTTCAAGACAATTTATTATCTCCCCCTGTGTATACAAGACCATCGAACTTTGAAGGCATGAAAGTTCCAGAGATCTTATTATCGGGTAATTTCCCAAAAATTGAGGATTGGAGAAGTGACAAAGCCTTTGAAAGAACAGCACAAATAAGACCTGATTTATTAGATAAAAATCCATAGCATTTTCATTGATAAAAAAAATAATATTTATTTTAAAAAAAAATTGTCAATACACAATTATAAAATATTAATTTGGTTAATCGGATTCCAACTTTTTCGGCTGGTGTTGTTGCCTTTTATGGGTTTAATGCCACAAGATGCCTACTATTATTTATACGGACAAAATTTATCGCTTTCCTATTTTGATCATCCTGGAATGATTGGCTACCTCCTTCGGTTTTTTACAGAACTTTTTGGGACTTCCGTTTTCGTTGTAAAGTTTACGGATTTTTTCATCACTTCCCTCACCCTATTATGTTTCTATAAATTAGCTTCTTATTTCTTATCAGCACATAAACTGGCACGAGCACTAGTACTCATTTCTTCGACAATTTTTATTTCCATCTTATCTTTCAACTCCACACCAGACGTCCCGCTTTTGTTGTTTTGGACACTCAGTTTAATCTGTCTTTATAAGGCTATTTTTGAAAACAAAAAATGGTTTTTCATTTTGGGAGGCATCGCAATGGGATTGGCATTTAATAGCAAATACACTGCTTTATTATTACTAATAGGATTGCTCTCATTCCTTCTATTCTCAAAAAAACACAGAAAACTATTAATTTCTCCTTGGCTTTGGGGTGCTATCTTAGTAACCATTGCAGTAACTTTTCCAGTTTGGTATTGGAACTATCAGCATGATTTTGCTTCATTTACATTTCAATCTTCAAAAAGAACCCAATCGATTTCTGAATTTAACATTTCGCCCTTTTGCTTCATTTACATTTCAATCTTCAAAAAGAACCCAATCGATTTCTGAATTTAACATTTCGCCCAAATACTTTTTAGGGACTATTGGTCATCAAATATTGCTATTACTCCCTGTATTGTTTTTCATTTTTGTGAGCTTTACTTTTAAATATTGCAAACGAGTACTCCTACACTTTAAACTACCACAAGCGAAAACACTATTTTTGTTGGCGTTTTTTATACCAACTTTTGTAGGCTTTTTCGCGTTGACTCCAATTTATTGGGTGAAATTAAATTGGATGATGCCTTCCTATATCACTGGAATCATCTTAGCGGGAATGTTTGTCAGCAAGAAATTATTGAAAGTTCAAATATACTTTTCTATTGTTTTCCATCTGCTAGTAAGTCTTCAAATTCTCTTCTTCGTAGTTCCAATTAAGAGTGATGATACTTGGGTTGGCTGGAAAGAATTGGGGGAAGAAATAGGGGAAAAAAAAGCAAGTACGTTTGTATTCTCTAACGACAATTACAAAACCTCTGCAGCGTTAAATTTCTTTATGAATGAAAAGGTATATGCGCAAAACATTATCGGTTTGCCTGCTTTACACTTTGATTATTTGGGAGATGATTTAAGTGCATTAAGAGGAAAAAACGCCCTCTTTATAGATTCTGACGAACGTTTTAAAAATGAATTTCTTTTAGAGAAAGCAAATCCGCTTTTGAGTAATTACTTTGCAACAGTCACACAATTAGCCCCTATTATTATTAAAATAAATGAGCGAGAGCGTAGAAAATTTTGGGTTTTCTTTTGTACAGATTATCAACCAAAAAAATAATCTTTATTAATTTTAGTAATCAAAAAAAAATCCTATTTTTGCACTCGCTAAATTAACCTCTGACGAAGAAATCGTGAATGTTGTTTTACAAAAACTATTAAATTAAAATATGGAAGCTTTAATAAAATTTGTTCAAGACGAATTTGTAACAAAAAAAGAATTTGCAGAATTTGCTGCTGGTGATACAATCACTGTATACTACGAAATTAAAGAAGGAGAAAAAGTAAGAACTCAGTTTTTTAGAGGAGTTGTAATTCAAAGAAGAGGTACTGGTCTTTCTGAAACTTTTACCATCAGAAAAATGTCTGGAACGGTTGGTGTTGAAAGAATTTTCCCAGTGAACTTACCTTCGATTCAAAAAATTGAAGTGAACAAAAGAGGTAAAGTACGTAGAGCTCGTATTTTTTACTTTAGAGGCCTTACAGGTAAAAAAGCAAGGATTACTGAAAAAAGAAGATAATCTCTTTAACATAAAAGCATTGAAAAGCGTTGTGATATTTCACAACGCTTTTTTTATGAACAATTGTGAATAACGACAGTTAATAAAGTGTTGATTTCTAATTCCTTAAAAATTTTAAAAAAACAAAAAGCTGTCTTATATTTGAAGTGTAGTTTATTAGTATTTATAAAATAACGGTCACCTGATATTTTAAGAAAGCGCTGATAAACTTCATAAAGTAACGTTCTTTATACCTTGTTTTATTTGAATTCTTTGCTAAAATGAAAATTCTGAGTAGGTCGTTGCAATAATTATGAAGGTAATGAGCAATACTGAAAATGTATAATTAGTAAATTAAGTATCGAACGAAATTAAAACAATTGAATCACTCCTAACAAACATTGTGAACACAATTTGTAAGTAGGATTCAAAATGAAATAGTATTTATTGTTTCTGCTACAAAAGAATGATAAGATCTAGATATTTATCAGCTCATTAGTAATATAAACTTGCTAAATCCTATTTCAAAAAAGCCATATTCTATAAGAAATTATTGAATATGGCTTTTATCTTATACCAATAAACCAATTTTCACACTTCTTTTTGTATTTATCGCAATTAAACCTTTTAATAAATAAGGATTTAACAGTATAAATATCAGTCTTAATTCTTAAATTTGCGCAGCTTATTTTTAAGCTAAATTCAATCGATTTCGAGCTAACAGGCTTTTTAAAAAATATATCAAATAATGGCTAAAATTTTTTACACTAAAACAGACGAAGCACCCGCTTTGGCAACACGTTCTTTTTTACCTATTGTAAAGGCGTTTACAAATTCATCTGACATAGAAATTGAAACAAAAGACATTTCTTTAGCAGCAAGAATTTTAGCAAATTTCCCAGAATATTTAAAAGACAGTCAAAAAGTAGAGGATGCATTGACTCAACTGGGAGAGTTAGCAAAAAAACCTGAAGCAAACATTATTAAACTCCCTAACATTAGTGCTTCAGTGCCACAATTAAAATCAGCAATTGCTGAGCTACAAGCGTTGGGCTATGCATTGCCAAACTTTCCTGAAGATATAAAAACCGAGGAAGATAGAGCGATTTTAGCGCGTTATAACAAAGTGAAAGGTTCAGCAGTAAACCCAGTTTTAAGAGAGGGAAACTCTGACAGGAGAGCTCCAAAAGCCGTTAAGAATTACGCTAAAAAGAACCCACATTCTATGGGCGTTTGGACTGCAGATTCAAAAACTCATGTAGCAACAATGACTGAAGGTGATTTTGCACACAATGAAAAATCTTTAACATTAGTTAATGCGACAACAGTTCGCATTCAACATATCGCATCAAACGGTGAATCAACTGTTTTAAAAGAAAATATTCCTCTTTTAGCAGGAGAAATCATTGATGCAACCACCTTGAGCAAAAAGGCTTTATTGGCTTTCTTAGAAGCAGCAATTGCCGATGCAAAAAAACAAAACGTATTGTTTTCATTACACATGAAAGCTACAATGATGAAAGTTTCTGATCCAATTATTTTTGGACATGCAGTCAAAGTTTTCTTTAAAGACTTGTTTGCAAAGCACCAAGATGTTTTCGATGAAATCGGAGTCAATGTAAACAATGGTTTTGGCCATTTGATAAGCAGCCTAGAAAAAACTTACCCACGGATAAGAAAAATGAAATTTTAGCGGATATTGAAACAATATTCTCTAACAATCCAGCAGTAGCTATGGTAGATTCTGACAAAGGAATTACCAACCTACACGTTCCCTCTGATGTCATTATTGATGCTTCCATGCCTGCAATGATTCGTACTTCTGGTCAAATGTGGAATGCCGCTGGCGAACTTCAAGACACCAAAGCAGTGATTCCTGATAGTTCCTATGCAGGAATTTATACTGCAACAATTGACTTTTGTAAGAAACACGGGGCATTTGACCCAACAACAATGGGAACTGTTCCCAATGTTGGTTTGATGGCGCAAAAAGCGGAAGAATACGGTTCACACGACAAAACATTTGAAATTGCAACCGATGGTAAAGTTTGTGTGATTGATGCGCAAGGAACTACATTAATTGAGCATGCTGTTGAAGCAGGTGATATTTGGAGAATGTGTCAAGTAAAAGACGCACCAATTCAAGATTGGGTAAAGCTTGCCGTTACAAGAGCAAAAGCTTCTCAAACTCCTACTGTTTTTTGGTTGGATGAAAACAGGGCACACGATATTGAAATCATTAAAAAGGTAACTACTTATTTACCAAACCATGATACAACAGGCTTGGACATTCGTATATTATCACCCATAAAAGCAACCGAATTTACGCTAGAAAGAATCAAAGACGGGAAGGATACAATTTCTGTTTCTGGGAATGTATTGCGTGATTACTTAACCGATTTATTTCCAATTTTAGAATTAGGAACATCCGCGAAAATGTTATCGATTGTTCCATTAATGAATGGTGGAGGATTGTTTGAAACCGGTGCAGGAGGTTCTGCTCCAAAACATGTTCAACAATTTGAAAAAGAAAATCATTTACGATGGGATTCTTTAGGTGAATTTTTAGCCCTAGCAGTTTCTTTGGAGCATTTAGGATCAACTACAAACAACCCGAAAGCAATCGTATTATCGGAAACTTTAGACGATGCAACCGATAAATTCTTAGACAATAAAAAATCGCCCTCAAGAAAAGTGGGTGAATTGGACAACAGAGGGAGTCACTTTTATTTAGCAATGTACTGGGCAAAAGAATTGGCTTCACAAAACAAAAATACTGAATTAAAGATTCAATTTACTCCAGTAGCAAAAAGCTTGATGGAAAATGAAAACCGCATTATAAACGAACTAAAATCAGTACAAGGAACCCCTGTAAACCTCCAAGGGTACTACCTTCCTAACGAAGATATGGTTATTTCAGAAATGCGTATAAGCAAAATCTTAAAATCAATTTTAGCAACCATCTAATGCGATTGTATTTCTAAAAAAGAGTACCCATTGGTGCTCTTTTTTTATTATCATAAGTAATTTTTTGGATTAAAAACAGTAAAATGGTTATAAAATAGGTGGTAATTATCACTGATTCGTTTAACGTTTCCCTATTTTTGCTTTACAAAAGAAGTGTACATGAAATATCAAAATAACATTCTATTCCTTTTTACATTTTTACTATCCATCACAATATTTGGTCAAGAAAATTACACCCTTAGTGGAACTGTTTATGATCAAAGTAGTAATGAAACACTCATTGGGGTCTCCGTTTACTTTCCAAACTTAAAATCAGGAACGAGTACGAATGAATATGGTTTTTACTCGATTACCATTCCCGCAGGAAAACACGAAGTTTATATAAGTTACTTGGGGTATAAAACGATAACTGAAACGATCGATTTAACAAAAAAGAACACAAAAAATTTCTATCTTTTTGAAGATGCTGAAAATTTAGATGAGATCATTATAGAAAGTAATATTGAAAAGACAAATATTAAAACCGCTCAAATGAGTGTCAATAAATTGTCGACCAAAACAATTAAGCAGATTCCTGTAGTATTAGGAGAAGCAGACATTATAAAATCTATTATTCTATTGCCTGGAGTAACAAGTGCTGGCGAAGGAGCTTCCGGCTTTAATGTAAGGGGTGGGTCTGCTGATCAAAATTTAATTCTATTGGATGAAGCAATCGTTTTTAATTCTTCTCATGTTTTTGGTTTCTTCTCGGTGTTCAATCCAGATGTTATTAAAGATGTACAGCTATACAAAGGTGGAATCCCTGCAAGGTATGGAGGGCGACTGTCTTCGGTATTAGACATTTACCAAAAAGAAGGAAATAATAAAGTATTTAAATTGACAGGTGGTGTGGGATTGGTCTCAAGTAGACTATTGGCTGAAGGGCCTCTCAAAAAAGGAAGAAGCTCTTTTTTGGTAGGTGGAAGGGCTTCTTATGCGCACCTTTTTCTACCACTTGTAGACAATGATAACAAAGCCTATTTTTATGACCTAAATAGCAAAATAAATTATCGATTTAACAGAAATAACAATCTTTTCTTTTCTACTTATTTTGGAAAAGATCTATTTGGCATCAACGAAAGTTTCGTAAATACCTATGGAAATACGGTTGCAAACCTACGTTGGAATCACTTATTTTCTGACAAACTGTTCTCTAATTTATCGTTGATTTACTCAGATTACTTCTACGGGCTCACACTCGATTTTGTAGGTTTTGAATGGGATTCGGGGATTACGAACTACAATATAAAATACGATTTCGATTATTTTATAAAGGACAATTTTAAATTGAGTTTTGGTGTAAATGACATCTACACACAATTTAATCCGGGAAAAATTATTCCAAATAGAGAGGATTCAGGAATTTTGCCAGAAAAATTAACGAATAAGTATGCCAATGAATTTGCAGCCTATATAGAAGCTAATCACAAGATCAATAGCAATTTTACATTCAAATATGGGCTTCGTTACAGCAACTTCAAACGATTGGGGCAAGATGAATTGAACACCTATACAAATGACACGCCTGTACTTTATAACCAAGAATTACAAAAATATGAATCTGCTGTTGCATCGGGAGTTGTAAACTATAAACGAAGTGATGTTCTTGCCAATTTTGATGTTCTTGCCAATTTCGGAAATTTTGAACCAAGAGTTTCTTTTTCATATTTACTGAATGATGACAGTGCTGTCAAAGCAAGTTATAACAAAATGGCGCAGTATTTACATTTACTCTCCAATACCGACTCTCCTACTCCATTAGATATTTGGGCACCAAGTGGAAGTTTTATCAAACCACAATTACTAGATCAATTCGCTATTGGATATTTCAAAAATATAAAAGAAGGAGATTATTCATTGGAAACTGAAATCTTTTATAAAGACATTCAAAATCGGATAGATTATATTAATGGCGCTAACTTAGTAGCCAATAATGAAATTGAAACTGTTATTTTAAATGGAAAAGCAAGGGCGTACGGGCTCGAATTTTTACTCAAAAAAAATGAGGGAACTGTTAAAGGATGGATTGCTTATACACTCTCTAAATCTGAACAATTAACGGCAGGAAGGAACGAAAATGAACCTGGAATTAATAATAGTAAATGGTACAACACACCCTTTGACAAAACACATGACATATCAATAAATGCAAGTTATGAGCTGAATGAAAAATGGAAATTTAGTAGCAACTTTCTTCTGCAAACAGGACAACCTACTAATTATCCAGTGGGCCAATTCCAATTTCAAGGCTTGAATGTTCCAATCTACGATGACAATCGTAGAAATTCGGACAGATTACCCGCCTACCACCGATTGGATATTTCTGCTACTTTAACACCCAGCAAAAATAAAAATAGCAGCTGGAAAGGAGAATGGGTTTTTGGTTTGTACAATCTATACAATCGTAAAAACGCGGCCTCTATTTCATTCAAGCAAAACCAAGAAACCTATAGAAATGAAGCTATAAAAACATCCATTTTTGGGTTGGTACCTTCTGTAACGTATAACTTTAAATTCTAAGACAAATGAAAAAATTAGCCCTTTTTATATGTTGCTCAATCTTCCTTTTTAACTGTGAAGAAGTTGTTGAAATTGATGTTCCAACTGGAACACCAAAACTAGTAATCGAAGCTCTCTTTGAAGTCTATTTCGAGGAAATCCCTGTATCTACAAATACCATTGTAAAACTCCGCTTATCTGCGGGTTATTTTGACGAAGAGCTTCCTGTAGTAACCAATGCAATTGTGACTTTAGAAGATCTATCAACCAATAGCATAATTTCTTTTGAGGATGTTGATTTTGATGGAAATTACATCCCAACAAATGCTTTTATCCCAGAAGATGATGTCGAGTATGAGTTGTCTGTAACCTATAATACTGAAGTTTATAAAGGAAAAGCAAGCAAGACAAAAACTCCTTTATTTATCAATGTTGAACAAGGTAGTAAAACACTCTTTTCGGGCAATGAAACCGAAGTCATTGTAGAATTTTCGGATGATGCATTGGAGGATAACTTTTATCTATTTGACTTTTCAAATAACTTGTATTTATCGATAGAAGACCGTTTTTTTAATGGTTCTGATTATAATTTTTCCTTTTTCTATCAAGAGGAAGAAGTAGAAATTCCTTCAGACGTTTTGATAAAAATGGCAGGGGTTTCTCAAGATTATTACACGTATTTTAGAGTATTAACCAATCAGAGTGGTCAAAGTGGTGGTGGTCCTTTCCAAACAATTCCAAGTTCATTGTTAGGCAATATTGTAAACACATCCAATGCTGATAACTTCCCTTTGGGCTATTTTAACATCTCAGAAACGGCAACCTATACATTGAGCTTAACAGAATAAACAATACTGAGAACATTCAATACATGCCTCAAAAATTGCCTTAAAAAGTGTATTTTTGAGGCATGCCATTTATAAAAACAACCGAACAAGATTCGAATTACAATCATTTGGAGAAAATGTCAATCACAGAGGTGCTGACAAATATCAACAAGGAAGATAAAACGGTAGCTTTTGCTATCGAGAAAGTAATTCCCAAAATAGAACAACTCACCAAAGCGATTGTTCATCAACTTAAAAAAGGCGGACGTTTGTTTTATATTGGTGCTGGTACAAGTGGTCGATTGGGGATTTTAGATGCTTCTGAATGCCCGCCAACATTTGGTGTTTCACCAGATCTAGTTCTTGGTTTGATCGCGGGTGGTGATGCTGCAATACGAGATGCGGTTGAGTTTGCCGAAGATGCAACAGATCAAGGATGGAAAGACTTAAAAAAACATGGGATTACAAATAGAGATGTCGTTATTGGAATTGCTGCATCTGGAACAACTCCATATGTTATTGCAACATTAGAGAAATGCAATCAAGAAGACATTATCACAGGATGTATTTCATGTAACAAAAACAGTCCTTTGGCTGCTGTATCAAAATTTCCAATTGAGGTAGTTGTGGGTCCTGAATTTGTGACAGGAAGCTCTAGAATGAAAGCGGGTACTGCACAGAAAATGGTTTTAAACATGATTTCTACAACGACCATGGTGCAGTTAGGAAAGATAAAAGGAAATAAAATGATTGATATGCAGCTTTCTAACAATAAATTAGTAGAACGAGGTATTCGGATGCTAATGCTAGAATTAGAGATCAATCAAAAGACTGCAAGTACTTTATTAAAAAAACATGGTAGTGTTAGAAATGCTATTAAAAATTTCAACTTATGAGCACCGATGTAAACCTTCTTGGAAAAGCACTCATCAGATTAGCCATCTTGATTCTCTTATTCATTATATCTCCGATTTCGTTAACAATCGCTTTTAAAGCAATCAAACGATATCCTGATGGTCTTGCTCATGGACTGGCTACTCTTAGCCTAATCTTGGCTGGAATTTTACTTGTTTTTACGATCTATTTTGCTTTTAAAACATTTCTTAAAATTTCTGAAGCTATTTTCAATAAATAATCCCTTTTTTTCATTGTAAAATGTTTACATCTAACGGAATTATCATCATATTAGCCTATCCAGATACGGTCGTTAAACCCTCTAAAAGGGATGTAATAAGTACTTTTTTACCCTACTTAGGCATTGGAACTAAAAACGGAATTCAAGCTGGGCATGCTGCTTTATTGTTAATTAAAAAAGGCGTTTCTGAGATTAATTATTTCGACTTTGGAAGGTACATCACAACTTTTAAAAATGGGCGAGTCCGCTCAAAAGAAACAGATTTTGAACTCCACATTCCAATTTCAGCAAAATTTGAAAAGGGATCGTTATCTAATTTAGAGGAGATCTTAGTATGGATTGAAAGTCATCCTGAAAAAACACATGGTTTTGGAAGAATGATTGCAAGTGTAAATGAAGAAATTGATTATGAAAAGGCTATGAACTTTATAAATAGTTGTATCAATCAAAAAGAAATTCCGTACGGTGCATTTATTAGAAATGGAACTAACTGTGCACGATTTGTTACCGACACATTGAGAACTTCCACGCTTCAAAAAAAAATTAAAACAAAACTTACCATTTCATACTTATGTACACCAAGTCCGGTGCATTTATTAGAAATGGAACTAACTGTGCACGATTTGTTACCGACACATTGAGAACTTCCACGCTTCAAAAAAAAATTAAAACAAAACTTACCATTTCATACTTATGTACACCAAGTCCTATTGGAAATGTTTTAAAGGGAAGAACGATAAGTAATATTTATCAAATATATAATACAAAAGTATCTCTTTATACGAACAGGTCTATTCTTAAAGAATATACATCTTGTTTTTTTAATAAATTTGATAGAACACCCTCTTTAATAGAAGCTGAAATTCAAAATAAATGGCTATTTTCTTTAAAAAATGGAACTTGGCTCACTGGATGTGGAAGTGGTGCTTGGTTTACAATTGAAAAAAAAATAAATACAACTACCTACAAAGTGGCAAGATATACCTATGCTGGCATTAAAGATTTTGAAGGGGTTTTTAAGATTTCTGAAAATGGTTTTGACATGAATTTAGAGTATCAATTTACACATCCTACAAATTGCCTGGAAGCCTTTATTATTCAGAAGGAAAAAAAGTTTACTTTGAGAAGAATAAGAAACTAAATATTAATTTTTGGTGTGGTCGGATTGTATCCAAAATCGGCATCTTGCAATTCTATACCTAATTGATTGACCAAAAATCCAATACTTGCAAAATGATGAATTGCATGAGAGTGTGCATAGGCTAAAGCATTTTCCAGGGTATAATTAATGGTAATATCTCCGTTTCCTAGATTATCGGTCACCGAAATTATTTTTGTAAAGTCTTCATTTTTAAAATCATTTAACTGTTGAATCGTTTCTTTAATGTAGCGAATCCCTTCTTCTGTTTGCGCTTCACAGATTGTATTTCTCTTTCGATCTGAAAAATCTACATGACCACTTTCGAACCCCTTAATAATAGAAGTAAAAGCATCTAAAACATGTCTTATATTGCACCCAATACTAGAAAAATAGGGAGGAACTGTAGCGTTACTGTACTCACTATCTGTAATTGAATTCAACAACTGAATGCCACGTTCTAAGTTTTCTACTATTTCTTTACTTTTTACTTGTCATAAGTTCTAAATTGAATGCATAATCTCAGTATGCATGGCTTTTTTATAAAATAAAAAAACCCCCATTTTATTATGTGGGGGCTCTAATTTATAAAAACAAAATACATTAACGTATTAATTTCTTGTATTTTATTCGTTTTGGCATTAAATCACCACCCAAACGTTTTTTCTTATTTTCTTCATAATCTGAAAAAGACCCTTCGAAAAAGTAGACTTGACTATCTCCTTCAAAGGCCAAAATATGAGTACAAACTCTATCTAAAAACCATCTATCATGACTAATTACAACTGCACAACCTGCAAAGTTTTCTAATCCTTCTTCTAAGGCTCTTAGTGTATTTACATCCAAGTCGTTTGTTGGTTCATCTAGAAGCAATACATTTCCTTCTTCTTTGAGAGTCATTGCCAAATGCAAACGGTTACGTTCTCCTCCAGAAAGTGTTGAAACCTTTTTGTTTTGCTCACTTCCGGAAAAATTAAAACGGCTTAAATAGGCACGAGAATTTACTTGCTTCCCTCCCATCATAACTAAGTCTTGTCCATCGGAAAAGTTTTGCCAAATAGATTTTTCAGCATCAATATTGCTATGCGCTTGATCTACATAGGCCAATTTTGCGGTTTCTCCCACCTTAAATGTTCCTCCATCTGGATTCTCTTCTCCCATAATCATCCTAAAGATGGTTGTTTTACCGGCTCCGTTCGGACCAATGATCCCTACAATTCCTGCTTGTGGGAGATTAAATTCTAGATTTTCATACAGTAATTTATCTCCATAGGCTTTAGAAACTCCAGCTGCTTCAATAACATTGGTTCCCAAACGAGGACCGTTAGGAATGTATATTTCCAACTTTTCATCTACTTGCTTTTGATCTTGACTCATCAATTTGTCATAATTCTTCAAACGTGCTTTTTGCTTTGTTTGACGTCCTTTTGCTCCTTGACGAACCCATTCTAATTCTCTTTCCAATGTTTTTTGACGTTTAGAAGCTGTTTTGCTTTCTTTTGCCATTCTTTGCGATTTTTGATCCAACCAGGAAGAATAATTTCCTTTCCAAGGAATCCCTTCTCCTCGATCCAATTCTAAAATCCATCCTGCTACATTGTCTAAGAAATATCGATCATGAGTTACCGCTATTACAGTTCCTTTGTATTGTGCCAAATGATGCTCTAACCAATGTACCGATTCTGCATCTAAATGATTGGTGGGTTCATCTAATAATAGAATTTCTGGCTCTTGCAACAACAATCTACAAAGGGCAACACGTCTTTTTTCTCCGCCAGATAAAACACCAATTTTCTTATCCGAATCGGGAGTTCTTAAAGCGTCCATCGCAATTTCTAGTTTGGTATCTAATTCCCAAGCATTTGCTGCATCAATTTTGTCTTGCAACTCTGCTTGTTGGTGCATTAGTTTCTCCATCTTATCTGCATCAGAATAGACTTCTTCCAAGCCAAACATGTCATTAATTTTGTTGTATTCTTCTAATATTGCAACAGTTTCAGCAACCCCTTCTTTTACAATTTCTAGAACTGTTTTTTCTGGATCTAACTGAGGCTCTTGTTCTAAATAGCCCACATGATACCCAGGAGAAAAAGTAACATCTCCTTGAAAATTTTTCTCTACCCCAGCTATAATTTTCAATAGGGTTGATTTACCGGATCCGTTTAAACCAAGAATTCCAATTTTTGCTCCGTAAAAGAAACTTAAATAGATATCTTTTAATACTTGTTTCCCTGTAGATTGATAGGTTTTAGAAACCTTATTCATCGAGAAAATTACTTTTTTATCGTCTGACATTTTTATATTAATGTAAAATTTAATCTTAAATAATTATACTCTTCCTTTCAATGCATTAAAAACCCATGCGATGGCAAAAAAACCGCCACCAACAGCACCAAAGCCCCAAGCTGACACTTCTCTATACTTAATAAGCCCTA
>Ga0206128_1001613_pt1 | contig 21800 bp, 6 predicted proteins | sample Helgoland_Spring_7_FD_148601 | JGI IMG/M metagenome (GOLD analysis project Ga0206128, IMG submission 148601) | Pelagic subsurface seawater microbial communities from Kabeltonne, Helgoland, North Sea - Helgoland_Spring_Bloom_20160426_1 | ecosystem: Environmental > Aquatic > Marine > Epipelagic ... | reverse complement strand
AAACCAATGAAATCTGCAATTGTTAAATTACTATCGCCGCTGTATTCGCTAGTAGGAGTTGCTTCACGCTTGAGTTCGATATTTTCTTCTAATTTCATTGGCTGTACTTGATCTAGTAATTCAGATTCTGCAGATATAGTTTCCATATTGAACAGTAAGTCCCCTAACTGATCTAAATTAGAAATAGTCAATTCGCCTAATATACTAATATGTAAAGATATTTCATTTAGATTATCAAATCTGTTACTGTCTTTGCTAGTTGGAAATAACCAACTTGTATCCAGTAGCACACCTAAATTAGTAACGTTAGTGTTTCTTTGAATATTCAAGACTTGAAATGCATTTTCGATTAAGTCTGAATCGGTAATTTGATTTAGAATATTTTTAGCAATATCATCATTGCTTGGCAAGTTAATTGTTGATAAACTAATTCCATTACCGGTGAGTGTTGGTGCAATTATTTTTTGTGTTGCAGTAGCACCGTGTACGATTAATTGCTCAATGATTTGGCCTGGTGTTCCTATTCTAAACAAGTCTTCTAAATTTGCTAGTTTTCCTAGTGTCATAAGATCACGTCCGGTACTGGTAATATCAGTACTAATCGACCCTAGGCCTTGTGTTACCATTGAATCCATGTCATGATATGCTGTACCAAACATTGCAACTGGTTTTTCACCGACAGCATCGAGTAATGCAGAATCCTGTTTGCCAATTAAATTGATATATCTTCCACCGGCAATTTTGTCAATTTCAAATCCTGGTACTGGTCCTAATGAATTTGAAGATTTTTCACGTGCATTACCAAAAACTTGTCCTTGTATTTGCGACAAGCTTTGTCCCATTCCTACAGCCGATCCTGATGCACCTAACGCCGAACTAAAAATATTACAAAACTTTGCTAAGTTTCCGTTTCCTAAAACATTGTTAGAAATTTCTATAATAGGCTTACTAATAACATTATTTAAATTACCATCAATAACTCCTGCAGTAGACCCAGTCATACGCCCAGACAAACCGTTTAGTTTGCATTTTACACCTGTATGCATTAATAGTTCGGTTGTATCAGAGCTAAATGTGTGAATTGTTGCAGGAGTTGTATAGTCTGGGGCACTACGCAATAAATTGATAATCTCTTCATTTAAGCCGATGACCTGACAAGCCTCGTAAGTATTTGTAGCTGTTACAAGAGAAGCAGGAACTTGTAGTCCTTTGTTTTTCATAATACTATGAGTTGCCGAGACAGAAACACTACTTACTGCAGTGCCACCAGTTGAACTGTTTCTATTAAAGTTGTTTTCAGGGTTATTTTATGTTTGTTTTTGTTTTTCTACCTCAATTGTGTTACTTGATGCGTCAGGATTTGATAAATTTTCAAATGCTTGCAAATTAAGTGCACCACCGCTAGATCCATCGTTTAAAAACATGCCCTCGCCAGCTATTTGGTTACTGGCTGCTCTCTGTTTACCTTGAGATATTCCTTGATCTAACGTGCTGGTAATAGTACTTTCGTCTAATGCAACAACACCTGAGCTACCAATTTGTCTACTTTCAAGTTGATCAAAATAAATGCCCCAATCGTATAGCCCAACTGCACAAAAACGATTATCTAATAAACTGTTTCCAATTAGTCCGGATATAAAATCTATATATAAACTTTCATTGCTTGCAGGTAATAGAATAGAGCCTTGCCTAATTAACTGTACATTAACAGACCAGCCACTGGCACTTTTTGTATTACTGTAAACATTAGTTCCTCCGCCATCGGGTACTATTGAAGGATATACATCTGATGCAATTAATGTAGCGGCTTGGTCAAGTAAGTCGATAATCGGCTGATTTGGTAGTAAATTTGAGTTGTTTACTGAAGCTCGAGTGCTTGAGTTATTAAATTCGCCAACTTGCGTACCTTCCAGTGTACCTGGAGATAATGTTGTTCCGTTTATCCTTAACGGAATGTGGCATCTGTTACTTAATGACATTGGTTAATTACCTATAATAAAATCTTTACTTCCGCCTTTGCGAGAATGCCCGCAACTGTCTGAATTTCCAATAACATTTGCTGGCATGCCATTGATTAAAAAACTGCCTATGCCGCCTTTTGTTGTTGCATTACAGTGTATAGAAACTTTAGGACATGGCTTGTGTTTACTCACCGAAGTACCATTTACTACAGCATCTTTGCTGTTTATTTTAAAGTTACCTTGTCCCGATAATGTAGCACCACCTGCGCTATTTTTATCGCCTTTTCTCACTATACCCGGCATGAATAATCCTTGTTATAATGTATTTAACAATAATTAAACTGCTACTATTTTAGTCTATTAAGTATTTCGTCTTGTCGCATAGTTTTCAATGATTTCCATCCTCCGGGTATAAATTTTTTACCATTTGAATAAAACTGTGGTAAGAATTTATCTCCTTGCTGAATTAAAAAATCTGCACTGTGTTGGTCAGATTCAACATCAACTTCGGTGTATGGAATATTTAGGTCATCAAGAAAATTCTTAGCTTCAAGGCAACCATTACATCCTTGCTTTGTATAAATTAAAAGGGTTTTCATATCATTATATATGCCTTTAAAACCTTAGATAAATATTACTATGGCACTTTATAACGGTTATAACACAGTAAATAATAATAGCACCAAAGTTCGCATTGAAGACTCCGAACTCATTAAGCGTGATTTATTAAATCATTTTAATATTCGTAAAGGTGAAAAACTTATGCGACCTGACTTTGGATCAATAATATGGGACGCACTGTTTGAGCCAATGACAGAAGATCTTCGCGATGCAATAGTTGATGATGTAGTTGAAATTGTAAACTATGATCCTAGAATTGTTGCTGATAAAGTGCTAGTTGACGAATATCAGAATGGTATTTTAATCGAATTGCAGATAAGATACAATAACCTAAATCAATCAGAAAACCTTAGATTGTTATTTGACCAGAATCTAAATTCTGTCACCTATACATAATAATAGCGGTTTATAAAACAGATAAATATTTGATAGATAGGGAATACCAATGTCAACATCAATACGCCAAAGCAACCTCTTTGCAGCAGAAGATTGGAGAAAGTTATACAACACTTTCCGTAGTGCTGACTTTCAAAGTTATGACTATGAAACTTTGCGCAAAAGCATGGTTGATTATCTAAGAACTTATTATCCAGAAGACTATAATGATTATATCGAAAGTAGTGAATTTGTTGCGCTACTTGATTTGATTAGTTTCATGGGACAAAGTATTAGTTATCGTGGCGATTTAAACTTTAGAGAAAATTTCCTACAGACTGCAGAACGCAGAGACAGTGTGTATCGCATGGCAAACATGCTAGGTTACAACCCTAATAGAAACCAATCAGCCTCGGGTATGCTGAAAATTGTCAGCGTTAATACTACTGAACAAATCATTGACAGCGACGGAAATAATCTTGCTAACCGCACAGTTAATTGGAATGACCCTACTGACAGTAATTGGCTAGAAAGATATACTGCAATAGTTAACAGTGTGTTAGCAAATAATCAGCGGGTTGGCAAACCAGCAAGTAGTCTAAGGATCGGCGACACTAGACACGATCTTTATGAATTTAGTACTAGACCAAATCAAATACCATTGTTAAACTTCAATAGCTCAGTTGATAATATTAGTATGAGTTTTGACATATACAATGTTGGACTAAGCAATACAGATGGTGTTTACGAAAAGTCTCCTAGACCTGGGGAAAGTTTTGGATTCTTATATAAGAACGATAGCGAAGGTAATCGTAGTCCTAATACTGGTTTCTTTGTAGGGTTTAAACAAGGCAACTTGAACAATCTTGATTTTACTATCGGTGAAAGAATTCCTAACAGACTAGTAAGTTTAAATGTTGATAACATCAACAATACTGACACCTGGTTATTTGAAATTAATAATGCAGGCGCATACCTGGACCAATGGACCGAAGTTGAGCAACTACGTGATAGCAATGTTATCTACAATAGTGTAGCTCAAGAAAACAGAAAAATATTCAGTGTGTACAGTAGAGCAAATGACCAAGTAGATTATGTATTTGGCGACGGAGTTTTCAGTGAAGTACCTGTTGGAATTTTTAGAGCAGTAACTAGAACCAGCAATGGCCTTAGTTATACTATATCGCCAAGCGAAATGCAAAACGTTAACGTAGATCTTCCGTACATAACAAAAGCAGGCAAAACCGAACGACTCAGACTGACTTTGTCTTTGCAAAGCACTATTAGTAATGCAAGCACAAGAGAAAGTTTAAACCAAATTAAAATTAAAGCACCGCAGAATTTTTATAGCCAAAATCGAATGGTTAACGGTGAAGACTATAATACAGTTCCGTACATCAAGTATGGAGACATATTAAAAATTAAAAGTGTTAACAGAACTAGCAGCGGCATTAGTAGATTTTTAGAACTCAAAGATGTTACTGGAAAGTATAGTAGTACTAACATTTTCTGCGAAGATGGATATACATATAAAGAAGAAGACAACTTTAGTAGTAAACTCAATTGGACTACTGCAGCTGATGTGCAGAGTTTTATTTCCAATGAATTGAGCAATATACTCAAAGCCAAAGAAAGTATAAATCTTTATTACTATAGTTATAGTACCAAAGTACCTCCTGTTACATTCTGGATTAAAGGAACTGCAGAAGCTACTACTAGTACAGGATTTTTTGTATTAAGTACCGATGTTGACTCGTACGAAGTACAGCAAGTTGGTAACTTTACTGCCAACAATAGAAAGTTTATCGAACCAGGATCTTTGTTGTTGTTCCGAGCACCGACTGGATTTTACTTTGATATTGATAGATCACTGTCTGAAGGTACTCCGACCCAAGACGGTCAAGTTACTGAACTATGGGCTAGTGTTAAGAGTGTAGTCGATGACGGTACTGCACTTGGCAATGGATGGCTAAACAATCAAACCCAAGGCCCAGGCCCAGTTGTACTAACAGAAAATGTGCCCAATGGTGCTGAACTGGTAGAAATTTATCCAGTATATAACACTAATCTTTCTGCTACATTATCACAGACTATTAGTAGAAAAATTATCAACAATGAAGATTTTGCACTGCGTTATGACCAAGAAACTCGTGTCTGGGCTATTGTAAACCCAAGTGATATTAAAAGTGGTAGTGCGTTTGATTTAGGCAATGCAGGAAATGCTAGCAGAAGCAATCTTGATGCTAGCTGGCATGTGCTAATGACCAATGAAGGATTAGGGCGGTATACTGTATTGCAAAGAAGATTAAACTTTTTCTGGGGAAGCGAAGCAGAAACAAGATTTTATTTTGATTCGGCTACACAAGTTTATGATAGTAGAAATGCCTCGGTAATTAAAGATCAAGTAAACATACTTAAAGGTAATACTTTGCCTGACAGTAGTAATTTCTTGCCTACAGAATTAAGTTATGAAATTTATAATACTGTAAATTTTGCCGACGGATACAGCGACGATAGTAAAGTTAAAATTACCTATGCTGATAGCGACAATGATAGTGTGCCAGATAATCCTCGAGTATTTGATACTATTGTTGATGCAAGTACTAATCCTTTAAATAAATTAGTATTTTTTGAAAAATACCTTGATTACGATAATATCGAAAGATATCGTTATTTTGATAGCTCAAATGTAGTAACAAGATTTGCAACATTAGAAGCAATTAAAAATGATGGCAGGTATGCTTACAAAATTGGAACAATCTTTTATGCAAATACCGACAAGAAATTTTATGAATTAACATTAGTTGAAGACGTCCGTACAATTAGTGATACTACAAACTATATTGTTCGTGTTGGCAGAGACAAATTAAACTTTCAATATCGTCACAATAGTCCAAATGACAAACGTATTGACCCGAGTGCTAGTAATATAATTGACATGTATATTCTAACAGAAGCATATAACAATCAATATAGAATTTATTTGTCCGACACAACTGGATTAATCGAAGAACCAGAAAAGCCAACATTAGTAGACATGAGTGTTGCTTATCAGGATCTTAATAATGTAAAAAGTGTTAGTGATAGTATTTCGTTTAACGGTGCTGGATTTAAAGTATTGTTTGGTTCTAAAGCTAATAGTGAGTTGCAAGCAACGTTTAAAGTTGTACGTGCAGAAAATAGTAGGATAAGTAATAGTGAGATTAGAACAAGAGTAATTGACATTATTAACGAATATTTTGATATCGAAAACTGGGACTTTGGTGATACATTTTACTTCAGTGAACTAGGTGCTTATTTGCATCAAGAACTGTCACAGGACATTGGTAGTGTTGTTATTGTTCCTAAAACATCAAGTCAAAGCTTCGGAGAATTATTTCAAATTATTTGCAACACAAATGAAATTTTTATCAGCAGCGCAACAGTTAACGATGTTGAAATAATAGATAGTGTAACAGCGACTCAACTACAAAGCAACCAGTCAATTAACATATTTGGAGGATACACTCCTCTTGGTTTGAAAACTACATAAGAAAGATACGTATAGATGGCATATAGAAAAAGTTTAGATTTTTTACCTAGTATTTTTCAAACCAAGACCAATGAAAAATTACTACAAGCCACCGTTGACCAACTAATATCGGAACCAGAAGTTAGACGTCTTGATGGGTATATTGGTAGAAGATTTAATCCAGCATTAACTCCGTACGATAGTTATATAGCAGAAGATTATATTGATAGACAGAACTATCAACTTGAGCCTAGTGCAGTATATGCTGATGATAATGACAATATTAAGTTTATCAGTGGGTATACAGATTTACTAGACAAAATTAGCAGTTACGGTGGTACAACTAATAATCCCAATAGAGTGTTTGCTGCAGACCAGTACAATTATAGTGGATTTTTTGATTTTGATAAGTTTGTAAACTATAGTAGCTATTATTGGTTGCCCACTGGCCCAGATAGTGTTAATGTATTTGCAAGCGAAATTCCTACTGATTTAGATATAGACGTTTTGCAACCTGACATTTATGCTGTTAATGATGGTCTGTATGACTTTGAAAATTATGATAATAGTGTCTTTGATGTTAGCACAAACAGTATATCAAGACTAAGTCAGTCGGGTTATCGCTTTAGCACTACTGGTGATAGAATAAGTCCAGTATTACGATTAGCTAGAGGCGGCACTTATAGATTTAATGTAGATCAATACGGCCATGGATTCTTTATTCAAGGTACACCTGGCATAGAGGAAAGTTACGATTGGCAAACTAATCTAAGCTCAAGGAATGTGCTTGGTGTTGTTAATAATGGTGCCGAAGTTGGAACTGTTACTTTTAATGTACCAACGCAAGATGCGCAAAATTTCTTTTTAAACATGCCTATAGCAGATACTGTAAATCTTGTAGCGTATAGTGTTGGAAAAAGAAGAGCACTTAAATACACTGAAGTACAGAATGCTAGATACACTGACTTTATTAGCGAACATAGTGGCATTGATAATGTAAGAAACCTATCTGGCAAGACTATCTTATTCCTAGAAGATGACGACGAAAATCGTGTTCCACAGCCTTGGCAAGCATTAACACAGTACTCCGAGAATGATTTAGTTATATACGCAAATACTGTATATCGGGTGTTATCTGATTATGCCAGCAGTAGAACATTTAACACAAGTAATTTAGAAGTATACGACTTGTCTGATTCTTGGTATGATCCTGCACTATTTGACAATACAAATGTTGGGTATGATGCGTCTAACTTTGACCGCGGTAGCGATGTTTCACTAGAAAATCAATTAGGTTGGTTTGATATTGATATTAACAGCGAAGGCATTATTGAACTAACTCCAGCTGGGAGTATTAGTGTAAATGAAAAAGTTGATATTTCTGAAGGTACCCAATATAGTAATAGGCAGGTATACAGAACTGCTAATAACAAACTAGAATTAATTTCTCCTATTACTGCTAACTTGGATTTTCTTTACTATCAAGATAGCATTGATCCAAATATCAATGGTGTAATTGAATTAGTTGACCAAGACAACAACTTAAATATCAATGTAGATACAATACTAGGTTTAGAAAATTATACCAGTCCAACTGGTGTGGTGTTTGAGAACGGACTCAAAGTAAGATTTAGTGGTACAACTGTTCCAGCCGAATACGAAAATCGCGAGTATTATGTCGAAGGAGTTGGTACCGCAATTGACCTTATAGCAGTTGATGATTTAAATACACCCGAATCATGGCTTGATACAATTAGTACTCCATTTGATGCTGATTTCTTTGATGGACAAGCATTTGATAAAAGTCAACCTGCGCCAGAACAAAAACAATACATCGGAATTAAAAGAAACAGCCGTGATGGTAGTGCATGGACACGACAGAACCGTTGGTTCCATGAAAGTGTAATTAATAACACAAATTCTTATAACAATTATGTACCAACACTAGATCAACAAAGCCGTGCAAAACGTCCTATCATTGAATTTGATGCAGGACTTCAGTTGTATAATTCTGGATCGTTTTATAAGGATACAGTAACAGTAGTAGATACAAACGAAACTGATGTACTAAGCAATGTTGAAGGTGTGGCTGTTGAATCAGTAGATGGCGCAATCAGTGGGTACTACAGCGACGGTATACCACTAGTTAATGGCAATCGTGTAATTTTTACAAAGGATCCAAGTACTACTGTTAAGCAGACTATTTGGGAAGTAAGATGGGTTACAGTTGAATCAGAACAGAATAATAGAAATTTAAACTTTGTTGGCGATGGATCTACTACTGAATTTGATTTAAATTTTAACATAACCAGTAGCATTAGGCTATCTGTAACTATTGACGGTGTTCTTGCTGACGAAGCTGGTTTTTTATATACCGCTAGTGGCCAGACTATCGAATTTGAAACAGCACCAGATGCTGGAAGCAATATATCAACAACTTATGTTTTTGGTCAACAAATTCATTTAGAAGCAGTTGGTACCGTCAAAGATGGAGATGTAATTCTGTCAGAACTAGGTACAAAAAACCAAGGAACCAATTGGCATTATTATAATAATGAATGGAAACTTTCCCAAACAAAGTCACAAGATAACCAAGCACCTTTGTTTGATTTGTACGACAGTAATAATATCAGCATTAGCGATACTGCAACTTATAGTGGTAGTAACTTTGCTGGAAACAAGTTGTTCGGTTATAAAATTGGCACTGGTGTAAAAGATAAAGAGCTAGGAATACGCCTAAGCTACAAAAACATTGATAATGTTGGGGATATTGTGTTTCTTGACTATGTTGCCAATGACACATTTAGTTTCGAGGACGGCAACGAAAACAGCGTAACTTCTACAACAAACAAATTAAATGCTAAACAAAATTTTAAAAATAAAGATAGTGCATATGTAAATCAATGGGTTAAGATAAAAGAAAAGTCCAAGCAATATCAGTTGCAAACATATTTTGCTACACAATATCAAAAAAATAGATTTAAATTAAATGTTATTCCGGCAACTCTAAGTCCATCGGATATTTTAGTTTACAAAAATAATGTTGCACTACTAACTAAAGATTTTGACATTTCAATTGAGGGAAATATTGGATTTCTTGATTTAAATAAAGACTTAGCAGTAAACGACAAGCTTGATGTTAAAGTGTTTAGTAACAACTACACCAATAGCAGTTATTGGGAAATTCCTAGTAATTTAGAAAACAATGCAAAAAACCAAGACATTGTTGAGCTAACACTTGGTCAACTAAGAAATCACATAGGGGAGTCATTTACTAAAACCAATGGAGTAACAGGAAGCTTTCAAGGAAGTAACAACATTAAAGATTTACCAAATGTAAAACTTAATGGCGGCAAAATATCACAAAACGCAGGTGCTCCGCATTTAGCAAACCTATTCTTAAATGATACAAAAGCAAACTTTGTAGAAAGTTTATTATATGCACAACGAGAGTATTCGGTTTTTAAGAATAAATTTATTAAGCTAGCAGAAGACATGCCATTGACAGACTACACTGACCCTGTTAAAAGTGTTGACGAGATATTAACAAATTTATTCCAGAACAAAAACGAAATGTTTCCGTTCTATTACAGCGATATGGTACCAGGCGGTAACGACTATACTAAGTTGTTGTATACTGTTACTAACAATACTATTGGCACATACTATCTCAGTAGTGCTTTTGATATTACTACGTCAAGCAATCGTGCTGTAACAGTTTATATCAATGGACAGCAATTAACGTATGGAAAAGATTACACATTTTCTAAAACACAACCAGTGGTTGTACTAAATATAGCACCAGAAAGACCAGATAGTAATATGTATTACGTTGCTCTTAACGATGGCGATGTAATAGAAATACGTGAGTTTAGTAATACCGATGGTATGCATGTTCCTCCGACTCCTTCTAAATTAGGGCTATATCCATCAACAATACCTTCAATGGTCACTGATGGGTATACAGGATCTGTCAGATCTGTAATTCGAGGACACGATGGTAGTCTTACAGTTGCATTCAATGATTATAGAGACTCGATTATATTAGAATTAGAAAAACGTATATACAATAATATCAAAAATAGATACAACGAAGATTTGTTTGATATTCGTAGTAACATACCTGGTGCATTCAGAGTTACTGACTACAACAAAGCTGAGTTTGATAATATACTAAGCTCTAATTTTGGAACGTGGTTAGGCAAAAATAATTTACAATTAACCAACTACGATAATTTTGATAGCAATGATTCTTTTACTTGGAATTATAATCAATTTACTGAACGTAATAGTAATAGTAAAATGATAGCTGGTTACTGGAGAGGATTGTATCGCTATTATTACGATACAGAACAACCAAATCTTAGACCATGGGAAATGCTTGGTTTTGCAGAAGAACCATCATGGTGGAAAAATGAATATGGTCCTGCTCCTTATACAAATGGTAACTCAGTGTTATGGGACGACTTAGAAGTAGGCAAAATTAGAGCCGGTGCAAGACAAGGCACTGATAGTAGATATGCTCGTCCCGGGTTAAAACGTATTATCCCAGTAAACGATAGCGGAGAACTTTTATCACCGTTTGAAAGTTTAGCAGCAAATACTAGTATAGATACAGAAGGTCCTTGGAAATTTGGAGATGCTAGCCCAGTTGAGTCAGCATGGAACCAAAGTAGTGAATATCCTTATGCAATTCAGTTAGCTCTAGCATTGTGTAAACCTGCAGAATATTTTGGACAGCTCAGAGATACAAACGATCAAATTGTTGAAAAGTACAGTGATAGCAACCAGCAATGGAAATTCCGTAGCACAGGCATTCGTAGAAAAGTCGAGTATGTAAACGGCGAAGTTGTTAATGGTGTAGTTACTCGTAGCAGTGGTTATTTGAATTGGATTTCTGATTATGCTAAAAGCATGAATCTTGATATCACTGAAGAGGTCGGCAAGAAATTAAGAAATATAGATATAAGACTTGCATATAAACTAGGCGGATATAGTGATAAGAAATATCTTAAACTATTTGCTGATCAAAGTAGTCCTAACAGTACAAACAGTAGTGTTTTGATTCCAGATAACGATTTTAGTATTAAATTAATAAAAAGTTCTCCTAGAGTAAGTCTAACTTATAGTGGAGTTATTGTAACTAATGTAGGCAGCGGATATTCTGTAACAGGTTACGACCAAAATAGACCGTACTTTGTAATCGAGCCAAGTAGCAATAATCGTCAAACTAAAGTTATTTCGGCAGGAAGTAGCACTGTTGAAGTAGCAAAAAATGGCAATGGAAAAACTGCCATTGTGCCATACAACACAGAATTTTCTAGCAAAGCAGAAGTAATAGACTTTTTAGTTAGTTATGGACGACATTTAGAACGTCTAGGCTTCAACTTCAACAGAAAAGTCAAAGGCGAAAATAAATTACACAACTGGGACTTAGCTGCGGAAGAATTTTTGTTCTGGAGTCAACAAGGTTGGGAAGACAATATTGTTATAACTCTTAGTCCAATGGGCGATGAACTAGAGTATCGTTCTAGTAGAGGTGCAGTTGACGCAATAAGTAATAGACCATATGGTAGTAGAATACTTAACAACAATTTTGATATTATATCAACCAATCAGTATACTGCTAGCAGAGATGGTAGAAACTTTAGTTTAAAAACTAGTAACGGCCAGGGAATTTACCTTGCTGACCTAGACGTTGTAGATTACGAACATGTTATATGTCTTAATAACAAAACACAGTTCAATGACATTATCTATCAGCCTGAGCTAGGCAATAGACAGTATAGAATTAAAATCACAGGATTTAAAACTGCCGATTGGGATGGCACATTTGGCGCTGCAGGATTTATTATTAATGACAATAATGTTCAAGCTTGGAAAAAAGGTAAAAACTATTACAAAGGCGAAATTGTAACTTATAAAAATCTATATTATGTAGCTAGCAAAAACATACCAGGAGCGACGACATTTGATACCAGTAGCTGGTTAATTACTGAATATAATCAACTTAATAGTACACTACTGCCAAACTTAGCAAATCGTTCTGCACAACCCAAGAGTTTTTATGATTTTAATGATACAAACTTAGAACTTGACGCTGATAAGCTAGGCAAAGGATTAATTGGATTCTCGCCGAGACAATACCTTGACAATTTAGGAATTAGTGATACAAGCCAAGTTAAGTTCTATCAAGGCATGATACGACAAAAAGGTAGTAACAACAGCTTGGATAAGCTGTTGAGAGCAAAGTTAGATAACTTTGACGGAAAAGCTGAAATATTCGAACAATGGGCAGTACGTGACGGATCATATGGTATTACTGATAATGTAGCACAGATAAGAGTACCATTAAATTTAAACAAAGATAGTATTAAAAATCCTGTTGTAGTTGAAGTATTAGATGCAAATGACACTCCAACAACCGGCAGATTTAGTTTTAAACAAAAAGATTTATTGACCTACAAGCGTCCTTATAGCAAAAATTTCATTAGTTATAGAAATGCTAAAAGTGAAGTAAATGACCTTACAAGTGCAGGCTTTGTTAGAACTGACGAAGTTAATTATATGAGTTCAAATTTTGATCAGTTATCAAATGATATTGACGATAAAGTCGTTGATGGTAGCAGAGTATGGATTGGACGCAATGATAGCAACGAATGGAACGTTTATAGATTCACTGATAGTAATATACAGCTAAACACTATATCAATATCTGCAAATGGCATTGCAACTATTTCAGTTGATGCTGCTCACGGACTTACAGATACTGACCGAGTTTATGTAAAAACATATCCTTCATCAAGATTTTCTAATGTCTATAATATTCAAACAATAATTGATGACAAAACGTTTACTGTAGAAAGTAGTTTTTCTGCTCAAAATCAAATAAACTTAAATGGAGAGATACTAAAATTAGTAGAGTTATATAAAGATAACATTACAGACATAAGCTCGTCAACTCCAACTAATGGCTGGCTCAATGGTGACCAATTTTATATTGAAAACGCTACTGAAGCTGGCTGGGGTGTATACGAAAAACAAAGTCGTTATAATACAGTTAACCGTTACGTTGAGTCAGCCAGAAGCCTCAACGACCAACTTGGTGTAAGTATAGCTAGTGCTAGGAACAACAATTACTTGTTGGCTGGTAACAATACATCTACAGTACAAGCCTTTAAAAGAAATACCACTACCGGTGTGCTAGCCGAAGATGCCAAATTAGAAAATATAAGTACCGGATTAGTTGATTTTGGTGCAACTCTGTCTGCTAGTAGTTTTGGAACTGCGGCAATAGGTAGTCCACTGAGTGGTAATGTGGGATATGTGCATGTTGCGGTCCATGACACTAATAATAGCTTTATCATTGACCAAGCACTTAGTTCAAGTACACAAGATGCAAGCGGAGAGTATGGGCGCAGTGTTGCAGTAAGCAACAACGGTGGTTGGTTGTATGTCGGTCAACCGGGTAGTAATAAAGTATGGGCTTACCAGTACATTACAGTTACCGGTAACGCATTCCAGACATTATCCTGTGATGGCAGCACTGCAACGTTTACATTAACAGGTGACTTAGCAGATCCTAGTAGCATATATGCTCTTAAAATAGTAAACCCGGCCGGCAAGTTGTTAATACCGTTTAGAGACTACACATTAAGTAGCAACGATATAACTTTTACTACGGCACCCGATTTTGGCGAAGCAACTGTATTTCTAAAAAGTCATTATAACCTAGTAGAAGAAATCACCGTACCAAGCGGTACTGGAGATCAATTTGGATATAGCATAGCAACCAGCGACGACGGAAGTCAGGTCATCATTGGATCGCCAACTGCTGATGATCACAGTACATTATTAACTGACAGTGGCAAGGTTTACATTATTGACAGGACTATTGAAAGCTTCTATGCCAATGGAACTACAAAAGTGTTTACAACGGATAGTGCTGTACAAGGAAATGCAAAAGTAACAGTCGATGGCATTGTAAAAACAGTTGTAACTGATTATACTATTACCGGCAATGATACTTTTACTTTCATAACTGCCCCTGACACTGGTAGTATTGTAACAATTGAAAGCAATAACTTTGTACTGTCCGAAACAATCGACGATTTTGAAGATCCGCAGATTGCTGCACAGTTTGGATATAGCCTAGACTTATGCCCAAATAATTGTAGCCTTTATATTGGTGCACCATATGAAGATGACTCTACAATTGACGGCGGCAAAGTTCATAGGTTTATTAACCAAGGGCGCTTTTTTGGAAATGTTAGCGGAACAACTGCAAATCCGGTCATTAGTTCTAGCAGTAAACTATTAATTAATAATTTCCTAGTTTCATTTAGTACTTCGGATAATCTTGCTAGTATAGTCGAAACAATCAACACAGCAAATATTCCGGGTATAACAGCTAGTTCATCAAATAACAAGCTAAAGATTGATACTGACCGGGTAGTATTTGCAGACAAACTAAACTTAGTTTCAGTGGCAGGGAGCTTTTTTGCAGACACAGGAATTGATGTATATGCATCACAGCAAGTAATTGCTAGCCCAAGGAATAAAAACTATAATAACTTTGGTAAAGTTGTAAAAGTTAATACTGATGCGTCCTATCTTGCGGTTGGCTCGGATCAAGGTGATGCACGTTTGCTAACTACGTTCGATGCTGGTGCAACTAGTTTTGATAACACTGCAACAACTATATCTTCTTTAAAAACACAAAGCGGAAGTGTGTTTGTTTATCAATTAATATCTAAACCAAATTCTACAGCTGACAATCCGGCAGAACTGATTTTAGCTGAAGAACTAGCACCAAACGATATAAAAGAATTTGATAGATTTGGTACAGCAATTGACTTTAGCAATAATACAATATATGTCGGTGCACCGGGTAGTGATTACAAAGAAGTCAGCACTGGAGGAATTGTTTACAGTTTTACTAATACGTCAGCTAAAGATACTTGGGAATTGCTACGCAGCGAATCTCCCAAACTTGACTTGAATCTAATTAATAAAGTATACTTGTATAACACTGTAAGTGGAGAAAAAATTGTCGATCTCGACATAATTGACCCAGCCAAGGGTTTTGTTACAGGTGTAGCTAAACAAGAAATATCTTATCAAACAGAAATTGATCCAGCTACATACAGCGATACAACTAATGCCATTGGCGGTGTAGTATGGGGTTCCGAGCATTCAAACGAAATATGGTGGAATACTGCATTAACACAATGGACTGAGTATGCACAAGACGATATAGAATATCGTGCTGCCAATTGGGGATTTAGTTTTCCAGGAAGTACAATTATGTGCGCCGAGTGGACAGAAAGTACCGAGTCTCCTGAGAATTATAAAGATGCAAATAATCCAAGTGCATATGCACTAGATACTAGCAACTTTAATGTGTTTAGCGAATATAATCAAAAAACTGGAAAATTTGATACAAAATATTATTTTTGGGTTGTTGGAAAAACACGTGCCCCTAAGGGAGTAAACAACAGAAATCTAAGCACTGTGCAAATTGAAGAGTTAATATCTAATCCAAAATTAAACAATGTTCCATTTGTTGCTTTTTATGACAGCAACTGTTTTGGCATTTATAACGTAAGTCGATTTGTGCAAGATGATACTGCAATTGTAGTTGATTATGATGTTGCGCAAAATAATGGAGTGTTCCATAACGAATATAAAATCATAGCCGACGGCGACAAAAATAGTATTCCTACTGCAAAAACAGTAACAAAATTAATTGACAGTTTAGCTGGTCAGGATAAAGAAGGAAACTTAGTACCTGACATTGCACTTAATAATTTTGAAAAATATGGAATTGGTTTCCGCCCAAGACAAACAATGTTTGTTGATCGTGCTCGTGCAGTTAGAGAATCTATTGCTTATATGAATCGCTTTTTTGTAAGTATTTCGGCAGTGTACAGTAAAGATATTTCTGATGTAATAGCATCTGATCCGTTACCTAGCGTTACAGAATATAACGAAGCTGTAAATAATCGTGTAGAACTAGATTACTTGGTTACTGGAATACTTGCAACTGGATATAAGGTATTAGTAAAGTCAGACGAAACTACAAGAAATCGTTGGGTAATTTATAATTTACAAGCAAACAATACCTGGGTCAAGCATCGTATACAAAGCTATAATAACGCTAGGTATATTGAATATGTTAACTGGAGCGACCCCGATGTTGATGTTCCAGCAGTGGTAGAAACTGTAGTTGATTTTGAATACAATCTGCAAAGCCTAACAGCTAGTGAAGGTGACTTTGTTAAAATTAGAGATAACGGAGACGGCTTATTTAAAATAGTATTGCGTCAAAATAATTCTTGGAATACAGTACAACAAGAAAATGGAACAATACAAATTAAAGAAAGCATATGGAAAACATCTAAGAATCTTCAAGGATGGGACCAAGATGGGTTCGGATTACAACTGTTTGATGATTGGCCAAGCCTTGAAATTCAAAACATTATGCGCAGTGTGTACAACAAGGTCTTTGCTGACGGAGACAGTGTAGAAAAGAACCAATGGTTCTTGCATATGATAAAATATGCAGTAACTGAAAATCAATACAACGATTGGGCATTTAAAACTAGTTTGATTAAAGTTAATCAGACACAAAGAGCATTACAGCAAATACCAGTGTATCAGCAAGACAATCAAGATTCTATTAGGCAGTACATCAACGAAGTTAAGCCATATCATACAAAAATATCAGAATTTGTTCTGTCATACAATGGTACTGATACTGCAAGTACAAAAACCACTGACTTTGACTTGCCTGCATATTATAATTTTGCAACTAATCAGTATCGTAGCCCAACTGGGCAAACTGTAGAAGATGATATTGTTCTAAACCTAGAACCATATATTGACTGGACTAACAATTATACACTACAAATGAGCAGTGTTGATGTAAGCCATAAAGGAAGTGGTTACATTGTTCCTCCTGTATTAACAGTTACAGGCGGCGGCGGATCTGGTGCAAAACTCGAAGCAACAATCAATAATGGTAGCATTACATCAGTAACAGTAGTTAGCCCTGGGTCGGGTTATATTACAACACCAACTATTACTATTGGCATTGAAACTAGTGATCCTGCATTGCTTGCTCCAAGATTAGTCAATACTAAAGTTAGAAGTTTTGATACTACAATTAAATTTGATCGTGTTGCAACTTCGGCAGGTTGGCTAGTACACTTTAAAAATGCATCAGGAGAAGATGTTAATGTAAAATCAGAAAGCATCAGCAGAACAACTGGAGCCGGCGGTGTAATTGACGAAGTGTTAGATATTTTAAGCAAAGGTGCTTGGATAGGATCTGACATTTATCCAGTAGCCGGTGTTCCCAACTATAGATTTGTTGACAATACAAGTGGAAGAGTGCAGTTTTACGAACGTAGAGATACCCGGGGCTGGACACCTGAGTTGTTACAAACTGCAATTCAAGAGTTAGGTGCTAGTGTTGGAACAAACAGTATTGATGTTAGTGGAACAACAGTAACAGAGGACGGAAGTTTAGCTAGCTTTATGAGTAGTGTTTTGCCATGGACCAAAGGCTTAACTTACTACCAAGGAGAATATATTGGAAACAACAACAAGTTGTACCTAGTAGATCAGCAATTTACTGCAGGCAGTAGTTTTACCAGTGAAAATTTAACAGAATCGTCTGGTGCTGATTTAGTAAGCCACTTAGATAGAATTACAGCATTTTATCAGCCCAATGATGGCATGCTAGGCAAAGACTTGTCGCAGCTAGTCGATGGAGTTGTGTTTCCGGGGATTAACGTAGCCGGCGCTAACTTTAATCAGAACCCAGGGTTTGATGCAAGTAATTTTGATATTGAAGGTTTAGATAGCAGTGTAATTGGACCTGAAGGTGTACCAGTTATTGATCCTGCAGTACTAGACCAAACATTGTACAGTAAATTCCTTGATACTACACTAGGTACTGCTCCAGAAGATATTATTACACAAGGCGGCAAGTTCTTAGACACATATCATAGTCACGCTCCTGAGGAAATGGTTCCAGGCAGGGTGTATGACACACTAGATATCCGAGTTCATACTCTGGCAACTAACACAGCCGCACAAGATATTAATTTTGGAATTGACTGGAATTTAACCAGTTATCGCACAAATGGAGTCACTAAAAGATTTGGGTTCGACTTAGACAACAATCACATCGGTGACCACTTTATGGTTTACTTGAAAAATGGTGGACCACGCTACAGAGATATTGCTGACAGTGGGCAAGAAGTTGCGTTTAGTTCTGAAGCTGATCCAGAATACAACAATGGGACAATTATCAATGTTACTGGCGATGGTAGCGACTTCTTCAAGCGTGAAGTTACAACCAATGGTGTAAGAGTTATGGGTGCTGGCACAGTGGGCGGACAAACAGCAGTCCCAGATGCGTGGTTGGAAAAAGTAGCACGTATGGTTGAATTGTTTACAGATCCAAATGGTGCCGGTATTAACGAAGAATATCAAAGAAACTTAATCCAAACACTTAGCGGCGATGCAGGAACTTATCACGCAGGCCAGCCAACTATACAAAGAGTAGCAAGAGGTGCAGGAGCAGATTATACTCCAAACTTCTTAACTGACGCAGGTGTGATTAGTTGGAACTTAACTAACTTGTTTGATAATACCGTTCAAAATGACATGGTATGGTATTTAAATTCGACAGGTGATGGGTATGGCGATGGTGACATTGACGCACAAGAAGTTATTGAACACGTATTCCACACACTTCATATGCATGGTTTACCTGCAGATGATATAAAACTATATCAGTTCTTAGCCTCTGATTGGCAGACAGGTGATTTATATGCGGCAATGGAAGAAGCATACGATGCCGGCAAGTGGGACCCGTCGGGTTATCAAAGTCCGTCAGATGCTTGGAAAACTGACGCAGATGCGTTTGAAGTAGCAGCAAAAGAATACTTGTTCCTACTAAATTTTGCTATGTTTGAGTACACAGAATTATGGGATGGCGGAAGCCTTGCTCCTGAGTGGACAGACGATATGCGCACTCAAGCAGGCATACAAGCAAACAACCCATTGGGCTATGCTTTTCACAACACATATATTGCTACAGCTATTAGTAAACCATCACTTGCTACTATTAGAAGCATATTCCAGGATGGCAACACACCAGCACAAGACGATCCAAGATTGGCAGGTGCGCCAGGATACATTGCTAACAGTATACCTGAAGGCAGTTACTACGCTACAAATCAAACGCAGAGTTATACAGTAGACTACAGCACAAACGAAATAGTATTTGAATCGGCACCAGCAGATAATGATGTGTTGCAAATCTATAATGTTAGATTGCAAGGTGAGAGCATTATAGTCAATGAACATTTCGAGGCTGACGGTAGCACAACTGCATTTACAGCAATTGCCCCATTTAGTAAAATTGCTAATCATATAGTGTTGGTTAACGGAGTCGAAACGCAAGACGGGGATCTTGTCTTGGACATTCAAGACAGCAATAGAACAGCTATATTGTTTAATAATGCACCAAGCGATGGTAGTCATATACATTTTGTTGGAAGTAGTAATTCTGATAAAAATACTATCAGTAAGCCTTACACACAACTAGAAATGGTATCTGACGTAAATAGATCTGTTGTACTTGATGAAACTATTCGTTATGACCGTAGCAAAGACACTGTTTTGGTTGTTGAGTTTGATGGCAATCGCCTGCGCCCAGGAAACACAAATTATTACACAGGCGATGGTAGTACTGCAGTATATCAGTTGCCAACTAGTGCAGCAGAAGAATATTCTAGCTTAACATTTGCAGAAGTAAATGTGTGGGTCGATGGAGTCAGACAGGATGCAAGCGATTATGAGTTAAGTGACGCAGATGGCAGTAGTATTCCGACTGTAACTTTCTTTGTTGCACCTGTAGCAAACGCTAACATTAGTATCACTTATACAACAGATGCCGAGTACTATTATGATGCTGCTGACAACACTGTTAGAATCAGTGATGATATAGATGTATCCAATGGCAGTTTGCTAGCAATTACCAGCTTTAGTTCACATGATGTCTATAGAATCAAAACCAAAGTGTTTGTTGGGAGTGAACAGTTATCAAAAATTACTGATGTAGATATAAAATTTGATACAGTCGGATTTGATAATGAACTTTTCGATAGCACTAGCTCGGTTAGCATATTAGATATTGCTTATCCAATTGATAGCGATCAAACTAATTCATCAGAAATTATGGTTTCAATTAATGGTCGTAAAATGGCTCCAAACATTGACTACACGGTTAGTAATAATGGAACCGACAGTTTTATTAACTTTGCGGATAGTATTGTTATTAACGAAACTGACGTAATTGTTATTACTTGGAGTATTGCAACAGAATACAAAACTGCAAGTACTTTCCAGATCTTTAAAGACATGAACAATAGTACAAGTTATAATAGATTAAGTACTATGGAAAGTACTGTCTTGGCAAGGAATCTAAATTTAACAGATACAGAAATAGTAGTCGAAGATGCTAGCAACTTAGCAGATCCTGGGCCACAATACAGTATGCCCGGTGTAGTGTTTATTAATGCAGAAAGAATTACTTATTATACCAAAACAGGAAACACACTAGGACAAATACGTCGAGGAACTAGCGGAACTGGATCACAGACACAACATAAAGTAGGCGATTTAGTAATTGATGCTAGCGAACGTACAGTTATTCCAGGTCGTAAGGGCTTAGATGCAGGTGCATATGTATGGTATAACGAAAACGAAACATTAGACAATCCTAGTGACGGTACTGGATTGCAAGCTGCAAACACCATACCGGCAAAATTCTTAACAGAAAAAACAGGTATAGTAGTTTCTAGAAGTGCAGTCGATTCTGAAATCAACACATATATACAAGCCGGATATGTAGAGGATGGATACATTGAATAAATATAAGAATAACTTAAAGGTAAAAAAATGCCACTGATACTGCGCAGAGACAAAACAACTCCACTTACTTATATCGAGATGGACGGTAATTTTGACTATTTAGAGAACTTAACTGATACAATACTATCGTCATCCGATGTACGTGGGTTAATTTCTGTTACCAATGCTAGCGGTGATGGCTCATTAGCTTACGATAGCACAACAGGTGTGCTTACATATACCGGTACAAGTGCTGCCGAAACAAGAGCACACTTTTCGGCAACTAACGCTAGCGGTGATGGCTCATTAGTCTACAATAATAGTACTGGAGTCTTTACATACACTGGTCCGAGCGCAGCCGAAACAAGAGCACACTTTAGCGCAGGCAATGGCATTGAAAA
>Ga0206128_1001612_pt1 | contig 21812 bp, 38 predicted proteins | sample Helgoland_Spring_7_FD_148601 | JGI IMG/M metagenome (GOLD analysis project Ga0206128, IMG submission 148601) | Pelagic subsurface seawater microbial communities from Kabeltonne, Helgoland, North Sea - Helgoland_Spring_Bloom_20160426_1 | ecosystem: Environmental > Aquatic > Marine > Epipelagic ... | reverse complement strand
TTAAGTTTCTCTTTTCAGAATAAACAACTTTATTTAATTCTTCTTTTGCTTCAGGAGAATGCTTGATAGGTTCAGAAGCAGGTTTAGATAATTCTTCTTTTAGAGCTTCATCTTCTTGACAAGCAAGTTCTGTCAATTTATGTGACATTAATTCTTCTTCCTTTTGCATTTCTTCTTTCTTACCTTCTTTCATCAATTCTTTGATTTCTTCTACCATAGATTTGATTTCTTGAAGTTCTTGTTTAGTTGCGTACTTGTCTTCTTCATTAAGTTCTTCTTCAACTTCTTCTACTTCTTCTTCCACAACTTCTTCTTCTCCACCTTCTTTGATTTCTGAAATAATACCATCTTCTGCTATTACTAAGATTTTACCATCTTCCATTTCGTACTCTCCAATAGGTAAAGCTACTTTCTCGTCATCAGTTAAGATAAATACTTCTTTTCCTGATTCGAATGATTCTGCTTCTAAAACAGTACCATTTTCTAATTTAGCTTGAGCAAGTTCTACTTTTTCTTCTGTAGATAAATCTACACCCAAGACGTTTTTAATTTGATTTAACATTTCCATAGGTTTCATATTAATATATCGTATTTAGTTAATTATTTTGCATTTTTAAGTATCTCTATTTATACTTCCTATTCCTTGTGCGTGTAATGAACCATCACAGCATTTAATACTATAGGTTTCTTTATCCCAACAAAGACAAGCTCTGTTTCCTCCTTGTGGACTTACATTATGTGTAGTATCATCCATATTATTTGATTGGTATGCAGTAAGGAGCTTTAAGCTCGTGTTGTTCACAAGGCATAAACCATACTTTACCCTCGTATTCGTGTTCGTGGTAAGAGTTACACCCCATATCTTCAGCCATCTCTATAGCTTTCTCTTTTGTGGAGTATGCTAACCTATCATCTATTATAGCATAGTCCTCATTTATCTTCATAGAAGCTAACTCTAATTCTTTAAGTTTAGATTCACTCCATCTCTTTGCTGCTAATCCTCCCCATAAGTAGAAACTTATAGTTCCACATTTAGAATTATCACTTGGGTCAAAGTATTCTTCTGCTCTTGACAAATAAGAATACATTCTTTTTATAGTTTCTTTACTTATTGGTTTACCCTGTGCAAGTTGTGTAGCTCTAATCTTACCAACTTGTGTTGCACACTTATTGTTTACTTTCTCATTTAGCTCTAATCCTTTTTTAGCATTATTCTTAACTGCATCAGGATAGTCTGTATAAGATTCCATTATCATCTTCTTTCCACTCTTAGTTCTTTTGTCTCCTTTTATAATACCTCTAATAGTAGATAACAATTCTTTTGCTTCTTCTTCCTCTATTTCAGCTAAGTCGTTTATAGTTGCATCTTTAGGTCTTTCCATTTTATCCACAAAGTAGCCTTCTATAGAAAATCCTTTAACCTTACCAGTCTTTACATAGTCATTCCAAACATCTTCATTGTTTACTTTTACAGTACCCATCCAAGTGCCTACAGGAACTTCCATATCATACTTCCTGGATTTATCGTGAACAGTATCTTCTACTATCCAGCTTTCTACTAAAGACAAACCATTTAGAGAATATTGATGCTCTAATGTTGAGTTGTTTTGATTGCCTTTCATTAAATACATTTGGGATGCTTTTAAAACCGTATCTTTGGAGAAGTATATATAATATTCATCCTCTCCACTCCTTCTATATATAGGTTTGTTAGGGATTAATAAAGCTCCCATTAAGATTCTTTTTTCTTCGCTAACTTCTGCTAATTTTATTTCATCACTTTTTAAAGCAACAAAATCTTCTTCTATTGCAGGATTCTCTACAATGCTTATTGCTTCAATCCCATTTAGCTCCTCATTTTCATCTAAAATAAGTTCTACTATTTTCATATTTATATATCGTTTAAAAATTAATATTTTGTATTTTATCCTATAGTTGCTCCACTTACAATATTTCTATCTAACTCCTGAGCAGTAGTAACATCATTACTAACTACAAATGCTTTTACTGGTTGTTGTTGTTGTGAAGCTATTGCTCCTGCTAATTGATTAGAACCTGATGTACCTACTACATTAAATGCAGGAGGAGCAGAGCCTGTTGGAACTTGTGGACTTTGTATAGAACCACCCCCACCACCTGCTCCAAGTGAAGACGCTACAGATTTACTTTTACCTACTGCTGCACTAATAGAACTAACAATGCCTACTGCTTGTAAAGCATAAGCAATTAACATTGGTATGTTTTGTGGAAAACCTATCTTAGCAGTTTGTGCAGTACCTTCAGAAAGTGCAACTCCTGTTCTTGATGATGCTAATGTAGCAAAAGTAATAGTCTTTCTTGCTTCTTGTATCATCTCTTGTGCAGCCATAACTTGTTTAGCTATAAGTGCAGCCTTACCTGCAGCACTCTCTGCTCCAAATAAAGCAATAGCAGAGTCAACAGATGCTTTCTTAGCAGCAGTTCTTCTATTCTCAATATCAATATCCATTTGTAAAATTCTCTGTTTTTCTTGTTCTACTTTTTTAGCATTTTCAGCATCTTCTTCTTCTTTTTTCTTTTGTGCTTCTTTAGCTTTTTTAAAACCATCTTGTATGAGTTGCTCATCTACTTTAGCTTGTTCTTCTTTTACACGTCTTTGTTCATCTTCAATAGCTTTTAATGCTGCAGCTTCTTCTGCTTTTAATGCTATAGTTTGTGAAGTAACTTCTTTTTGTTTTGTAAGTTTAGCAGTTTCTAATTGTATAAGTTCTGCTTTTAATCTTGCTTCTTCGTCTAAATCTTCTTTAGTAGATGCAGATAATGAGTTTTCTAATTGCTTAGCTTCTAATCTTAATCTAGATGCTGCTATTTCTTTGTTTGTTATTTCTTCTTCTATTCTACCTGCTTCTTCTAAGAAACCTATTCTTTCTTCTACTGAAAACTTTTCTTTATTTACTGCTTTCTCTAATAAGTCTGCTCTAGTTCTATTTGCTTTTGCTCTTTGTACTTGTAAATCTCTTTCTGCTTTATCAGCTTTAGCTCTCATATCTGACAACTCTCCTGCTATAGCTATTTCTTTACGAGTTTCTTCTCCAAAGTTTTTAATACCTTCAGTTACTTTAGCTATAGATTCTGCAGCTTCATCGAAATTACCTGTTACAAAAGATAATATAGCATTACCAAAGTTTCCTAATATATCTGTTACATTTCCTATAACTACTGTAATTTGATTTAGCCATTTAGCAAATTTATTCTGACCTTCTTCTGAATTAGTTAATGCTGTAGCAACTGCACCAATAGCCAACGCTATAGCTCCAAATAAACTAGCTTTTAATAAGCCATTTACAGTCATTAATCCTTTTGCAAACTTCTTGACTGATTTTACACCATTCTTAAAACCAGATACAAGACCACCTGTCATTTTATCTCCTGCATCATCAATAGCAGATAAATCTTGTTTAGTTTCCTTTAAGTCTTTATTAAGATTCTCTACTTGCTTCTCAGCTTCTCCACTTTTTACATCAATGTCTATTACTACTTTTTGAGCCATTTTATTTCTGTTTTTATTTGTTTGAATGTTTCACTAAATGTTTCAGGAAGTTTATACTTACCTTGAGCTATTCTTATATTTTCTGTATCTCCTTTTACTAATTGGAGTAATTCTAAAATGTTTTGTATCATACCTCGTTTAATAATTCAACTTCGCTTTCTCCTGTTCCAAGATTAGTTGTTATGCTATTAATTTTATAACTTCTGTTGTTTACTACAAACCTGTCTGCTAATGTGTAGTTCCTTAATATCTTTAATGGAAGAAATGCTTTATACTTTGATAATCTTCTTTTAATATCAAATACATCTGTTATGTAAGTAGTATAGTAATCATCAAATAAAGTATCAGTAAATGTATTGTCACTTGTCCATTCATTTAACTCTGCATTAAAGTTTATGTTTATTGCACTTGTACTAGAAGATAAAGCAAAACTATTACTTGGAATATAATAATCATTAGTAGTTTGTTGACCTGTATCTTGACCTGTTAAGAATCTTATATTATCTTGATTTTGTTGATATATAGGATAAAACAAAATTGGTTCACCTATATAAGCATCATCATTATCATCTACACACCATCCTACTTGTATTGTAGTAGTAGTTGTAGAATTACCGTCTCTAAGTCTTTCATACTTCATATGTTCAAATGGAGCTTCAACAGTATATATACCTCCATCTAAGTTTTCTCCACTATTTGCATTATACTCTAATGTTCCCCATCCTATTCCTGAATTACTTAGTTGTTCGTGTTGTAATGCTAACTTAGTACCTAATCCTTTATATTGGAATTGTATTTCTCTATAAGGAAGAGCTATATCTACTTGACTTGAATCTATATCTACATATTCGCTTATATCATAACTCGTACCTCCACTATAAAAACTGTCTAATGTTTGTACTTTGATCTTACCATCGTCTTGTACAAAAGCAGTAAGATTAAACATCTTAAAAACACCTGTAAGAAAGTCTATTACTTTCATTGTAGGTATTTGCTTAGTAGGTAAAAATTCAAACTCAGCAGGAACTGTAAACTGTGTTACATCAAACGTATGAGATTCAGGAACTAATAAATCTGAAAACTCCCAATCAACAGCATTTTCAACACCTGTTTCACCAAACACAAATTCTTCAGTTACCTTTAATAGAACTTTATATGTTCCATTAGGTAAATTCATATCTAATTGTAAATCACTATTCTCAGCACTTCCTGTAGCAAATGTAGAACCATCTCTAGTTACTTCTACTTCATATCTGCTTGTCTCTGCAGAATTAGGTCTTATGTTTAATGTTGTTGAAAGTTTATTTCCTGTTGTGTGTCCAGTTACTATTATTTCTTCTCCTTGAGCAGTTACATTTGTCATTGTAGTGTCTAATCCAAAGTCAACATATTCTTCATATTGTAAAACTTGATTAGGGTCATTAACATCTCCTTTCTTTCTGTGTAGCCACATATACAAACCATAATAAGCATTATTAGTTGTATTAAAGAAATCTGTTGTAAATTCTAATTCAGGATATTGCTCCTCTATTGCTTTTATTATTAAATGTAATCTTATAGCATATTTAAGCTCACCATAATAAACACCGTGAAAATGTGAACCACCACCAGAACTATGTGGATATAAATTACCTCCATCAGGGTCAGGATATTCAGCAGTATGATTTACACTATCATAATAAAGTCTAGTAGTATGTGTAATTAGAGGAGCTATTATAGCTTTAGTATAAGAAACAGCATCTACCGTTATGTCATATCCACTTACCAGACCTGTGTATATACCTGCAGAGCTATAAGGTTTTTTAAAGTTATCTAACCATCCTAATGCTTGTAGTGTATCATCTCCTAGTACATCTTTTAAATCTACTGTGTTTCCAAAGAATGTAATTCTATAAGCATAAGGTTTATTGTTCTTCATATCTACTCCCTCTAACTTAATCTTTCCTTTTTCAAAAGGAAGATAGTTTAATTCAATAGTAGAGTTCTTTTTTACTCTTGCATCAAAGCCATCTACTATATCATAATTGTAATAATGTTCAAATACCTTATTATTTCCTTTAGATGCAGGTAATGAGAAGGTCTTAGTAAAGTTTGTAAACACCTTAGCTATGTCTTTTACATTTTGAATAGTTTGAGTTAAAGAAACTGACTCATCCTTAAACATATCCATTCTATTTCCCTCAATATATAATTGAATGTTCTGCATTATCTAATGTCATTTATTTTATTAAACGCATACTCGAAATCTACTGTGTAATTTATGAGCTTGTCATTTACTGATTTCTTAAATTGTAAACTTGATGTATTTAAAGTTATTGGGAGTACTTCTGTGCCATTATCTACCCACACTTGTTCACTTAGCATCATTTGTTTTATAACCTCGTTAAAACTCTCTTGTATAAAGCCTGTATTCATTGTTATAGATTCTTTACCTGTAACGTGAAATTGTCTTATCTGATGTTTCTCTGTGTTATAAGTAGGGTCAGTAGCAAACTCCATTAAGTTTCTTTTATAACTATCTGAATTAGTGTTTATACTATCTATTGACTTTTTATAAAATGGCATTATCTGTAATGCTCCAAACTTATTGTAGAATATAACTTGTAGTTCTTGATACTTAGGTTCACATACTGCTTCAAGTGTAAGTGTTGTTACTTGTGAAGTACCTACTGAGCTTGTTATAGTAATTGTATCTCCTGTTATTAAAGAGTCTGTAGGAGTTACTCTAATATAAACTATCTTTTGTGTAGAGTCTGTAGAGTCACTAACTTGTATATCATTTAAAGTGCTTCCCCAACTAACATCATATAAATTCCAAAAGTCTTCTACTTGTTCCCAAAATACATCAGCTCCTCCTCCTGTTGTAAATTCTATCAATGGTTCTGGTTCTGAAAATACAGGAAATACTATATCAGTTCCTTGTTTAAAATATATCTTAGTATTTGATTGCAGATATTGAGGAGTATAATTAGGAGTTCCTATGATTCTATAATCCTCTCCTGTTGTCATTATATCATTCTTTAAACTAAGTTGAGTATCACTATCTATAGCTGTTATTGTTGTTTCTGTTGTATCTGTGTCGTTGTGAACAGTATCTCCTATTGCTACACTTGTCAAAAAAGTTTGTGTACTGTCTATTAGTTTATAAGCTGTAGTCGTACCTGTAGTTATTGAATCTACTAAAGTGTTTACTGGGTCTATTAAAGTTCTTGGATTAACTCCATCCTCGAAATATCCATAACCATCAAAAGAAAGATAATCTAAGTTCTGTGTTTCACTTCCTGATGTTTTAGTTAGTGTGATGTCTGCTTCTACCCATACTCCATCTGTAGCAAAACTTGCATACTCTGTATTTAGATAATCTCTAATTAATTCTGTGATCTCATATATTACATAGTTGTTAGAACCTATAATATCTTTGCTTATAGTGTATTGTGGAGTTCCAGGTTTGTCTGTTGTAAAAGTTCCAGAATATATATATAAGCTCATTGAAGCTGAACTAAGTGTACCTGTAGCAGGTTCTACTTTTATATAATATGGACTTCTTGCATTTATTATTGTACTCATTCTATTGTTATTTCTATATCGTTTATAAATCCTTTAACTAAATCTTTTGGCAAATCTTTATAAGCCTTTTCAAATGGTTTTGTAAAAAATAAACTTGCTCTTATACCTTTGTCTTTAATACTTCTTGCTATTAGAAAACCTATTGTATTGTAATTACCTTTTGAGTACCTACCCTTTTCATCTCTTAATCTTATGTTCTTTCTTTTTGCCCAATCAGCTAAAGTTTTAACTGGAGGTATTTTAGAAGAAGTTTTAAAACTATATGGACTCTGTGAAGTTGCTCTATCTGCATAATATGCATTAGCTCCTCTTACCCCTTTGTCTTGATAAATACCATATTCATCCATTAAGAACTGAATGCCTGTTCCTCCAAAAACTGCTTTATATTTGAAGTCTAAACTATTGTAAAGAGATTTAGAACTATTCTTTTTATTCTTACTTAGATTAGTACGAGATTGTTGAATCACATACTTAGCAAATTTGTTTAATATGTCCTTAGTTTGTTTTAGTCGCATATGGTTATATCGTTTTCAATAAGTATATCCATAGTACAAGCCCATCCCGCTAACTGATTCTCAAATCTTTCAAAGAAAGGTTCACAAGAAGGGTCACCTTCTAATTGGTATTTAGTTGTATATAAGTCACCTTTTCTAAGAACCATAACAAGTTTATTTAAAACTGCTAATTGAGTGTTTAGTATATCGTGTTCATTGTTATTACCTCTAAATAAATCAGTAGTAGCTTCTTTATCTACATCTACTATATCCATAGCCATAACAGTTATATTAAATGCTAGTACCTGTTCTTGCGTACTCACACTATTAACCATTATATGACAAAGAGGAAATATAGTTTGTTTAGATAAATCTATTTCTGTTATATCTCCAGTAGTTACAGTATTTACATTCTCATCAGATAACAACTGTGTTTTAATTGTTTCAGTTAATTGATAAAAACCTCTTATTCCTTGACTCATTTTATTTTACTTTTAAATTGTTTAGCTTCTGCTTCTGCTTTATCCTTCATAAATGATAGCATCATAAAACACTCGTGCATCTTTAACTTAGTGATATTCTCAAATCGTCTAATATCCCCTTGAGCGAGTCCGTAAATTGATTGATACCATCCCCACTTACTTCCGAATTGAGATATTGCACTAAATTCGTTTCCTGTTTGTCCTCCAAATAATTCATCATAGCTTTCGACAAGTCGATTCCTAAATGATAAAAAAAAAGCACAGAACTAAGAACTGCATCCATTGGCATATTTTGCATCTTCTCAGGATGATCTATATTATATTCTTCTATATTATATTTTTCTGAATACTTATGTTTAATAGGTCTATACAGAACATTCATTGCTCTATGTATATTTTCCCAATCTCCTAAGTAAGTGTCCAGGTCAATGTATTCTCCTAAACTCATTTGGTCTAAGTCAGGTATGAAACCATATTCTACACCATTCATTTTAAACTTTCTAACCAGCTTAGGTTTCTGATTAAACATATCTCCAAGTATTCCTGTAATAGCATATACATCTCCTACCTTCATTTTAACCCCATCGGTGAGCTTTAAGCCACAGAATACTTCTATCATCTTAGAAGCTAAGAACTTCTCATCTACACTCTTTTCTTGGAGCTTTAGGAACTTTTGGTATTGGTGCAGTCGGATTTCTTTTAAATCATTAGGCACGTTTAATTCTACTTTCATATATATATATCGAAATTTCTAAAGGATTTTTGACATATACATAAAAAAAAAGGGCAACATCTATGCTACCCCTTTTCCAACAAAACAAACATCACTAAATTATTAAATAAAATTTTCTATTTTTATATTTAATATGGGGGGTCTGTGTAGGCTCTCCTGCTCCGTTGTAGTGGTTAAAAGTTGTACACCTTATAGCTATCCACCTTGATTGTTTTGTCGACCCCCCTGTTAAGTTAATTTTTTAATTCATTCATTAAACAAAATTTTTCAAATTTATCTAATAATGTTTTTCTATCATCCCACCATTTTTGATGTTTAGCTTCGTGTTTTTCTCTTATATTAATTACATTTTGTAAATCACTAAGAATATTTTTACAAGTTTCTATATCTTCTCTTATTTCTTTATCTTTTTTAATTAATAAAGTTTTTGAATCATAAGTAAATTTTATTTGTTTTGCTTCGTACATAATTTATATTTTTATAGTTAAAATTAATATTATTGAATATACAACAACGTGAATAGCTATTAGCCATTTCCAGTTATTAGGGTCTTGTTTTAAGAATTTCTTATACATAATTATTTTTTTAGTAATGATTTAGTTAATTCTATTATTAATTCTTTTCTTTTTTCTACAGGCATTTCTAAAGCACTTGCAGTAATCTTTTTAACATATATCTCTTTCATTGATTCTTAATGATTCTAAAGATTGTATCAGCACAAGTCTTAGCAGATATTTCCTTTTTGTTGTGGAGCTTTAGTAATGTCTTTATTAGTTTTTTGTCTTGTTTATTCATATCTAAAAATAAGGGAGGTTTTACCCTCCCATTGTTATTATTAAAGAGTTTTAATTTCTTTTAATTGGTCATTACATTTAATCATATCTCTTGCAAATAATATAATTTCAGATTCATTACTTCTTAAATTATCTTCATTTTCTGATGACTGATTTAACCACTCAATTAAATGATTTAATTCTCTTGTTAAATGACTACTCTCAATTCTTATGTTAGTACCTGCAGTCGACAACTTAAAAGTTAAATCGTGTTCAAAATGGATTGATTCCATTGTTAAAGTTAAGTGTGCTATTTTTACACTACTACTACTTAAATTTTTAATTTCGTTAAGTTTTAATTTATTCATTTTGTTTTGTTTATATAACTGCTTCATTGCAATTATACAGCTAATATACAACTATTTATTTAATTAACAAATTTTAATAACTTTTTTTATTGAATAGTATATCTACCTCTATTAGGATTTTCAAGCTGCATCATAAGTGCATATCTACAAGCATCAATACAATCAGGATGAGAACCTGTAGGTTTCTGTATGTTATTACCTTCTTTATCTTTAGCCCATATATATCCTTGTAGTTCTTTGATTAGATTCTTAGACCTGGAGGTTACATAGATTTCATTTTGGTTTATTAAGTTGATTCCATATATCACACTATCTCTGCCTTTAGTTACTCCTGATATTTTATGTCCATAAGCTCTTATCTCATTTATACTCTTAGGTTCTGCTGAATCTGCCCAAAGGTGAGTAGTGATGTTATTGTCTTTTAAGAATCTACTTATATCTCTATTGAGCATTCCTTTTTGATATAGTATCTCATCATATATGTAAGCGTTGTTCCATTTGTATAATAAGATAATCGTACTTGGGTCTATACTATAGCCAAAGTCTAATCCTCCACAAAGTAACCTAGCTTCATAAGGAATATTATCAATGTACTTCCAATCAGGAATACATACTCCCTCTAAACTACCTATCTCTCCTAGTCCATATACTTTCCACCAATTAGCCCAATAGGTTGAGGTCTTAGCTTTATCTTTTGCTTTCTCTATTTCTTTTACTATCGAATTAGGTAAGCTGTCATTGTCTTTATAGGTTAATGTGAGGAAGTCAGTATCTTCTTGTCCTATTAGTTCTTTATCTACCCAGAAGATGTTACTTGGATTGTAATCTAACCACACCGTTCCTGATGTTCTTACTGCAAGTTGTTGATACACTTCAAAGGAAGGAATGTTATTACACTCATTAATAAATAAGTCTGTTCTTCTTGCTCCTCTTAATTTATCAGGTTGGTCTGTGGAGAAGAACTCTATATAAGAACCTGTACTGAATTGGTACTTTAGAGTTGATTTGTTGAACTTTCTCTCATCGTACCTATTGGTTGCCTTAAGTATATTAAGAAAGTCCTTTAAAGCTCCTCTACGCAAGTGTGGGACTGATTCTGCTACTACACTAATTTCTTTGTTATTGTTTTTAATAGCATAGTCTATAAGTATCATAAGAATAGCTACAGTCTTACCTGCAGAAGAACCACCTCTTACTATTCTTATTCTACTACCTAATTCTCTAAGTTTTATTACTGCTTCTGTTTTTGTAAACATCAATCAATGAATAAAGGTATATCTTCGTTTATAGTTATATCCTTTGTTTCTTTAGGTTTACCAAATCTATAATTCATATAAAGTTGAACAAACTTAAAGTCTTTTTTTTCTAAGCCTTCTTTTAAAGCTGCAAAGGCTAAATCTTCTAAAGGCTTTAACTTTTCTATAAGTTCTATTTCTTCAGACTTAGGTTTTCTCCCAGAACCAGGTCTTTTACCTCCGTGTCCCATATGTTGAAATAAAATGATTAATCAAATGTTGCATATCTATATATCGAAAAATAAATTAAATTTTTAAATACTTTCTTCTTTTTGTAAAACTTTATTATACATATCCTCTGTATAGAGAGCTAATTCATCTATGTCTTTATTAGTAAGATATTTAATACGATGTTTAATTAAGATTCTTTTGTTTTCATTTCCCACATCATCAATATCGTTAACCACTATATCTAACCACTTGTCTAGGTTCTTGTTGTAGAACTTGTAGTTATCAAAACTTCTAACTAAATGAAGAACAGTTGCGTGGTGCATATCCTTTTTATTCTCTTTGAAGAAGTTAGCTATTCTTGTTAATCCTATGCCAAGATACTTATTTAGTATTAAGCAGATCAAAGCTCTTGCTTCTACATATTCTCTTTGTCTTGTATTGTTAAATGGATTTAACTCTGCAAGGTTACTAACCTGAGTTGCTACATCATAAGCTCTTTTTTTCATTGTCATCATAGTAATAATAATTTAATTTTTAATTCTCTTTGTATCTCCTGGAGCATTTTTATTGCATCTTCACTATCTCCCATATCTATAGCATCTATTATGATGTCTATGTCTTGTATTAGTTCTTTCAAAGCGTACCTGTCAATATGTAATCATCTAATGCAGCTCCATTAACAAAGAAGGTTTCAAATATATCTACTGCCTTTTCTACTTTTCTTTTACCTTCTAAATAAAATTCTTCTGAACAGTCCCATATACCTAAATCTAAACTTCCCTTGTCCATTACCAAAAATTTGAATTGCTCATATCCCACATCAAAGAGAGAACAGTACAAATAACATTGAACATCATATCCATATTTCTTAGCAGCATAAGGAAAACCTTTTATGTCTGTTGTAGTTTTTAAATCTACTATTCTATCTTTTCCAAGAACATCTGCTTTACCTCTAAATGGATAACCACATACATTCCCTATTGCAGGAACTTCAAACTCACAGTCTGTAATCATTCTAAGTGCGTGTTCATTTCTGAAGAATGCATCTGCTAACTTCTCAGCTTTATTCTTTTCTGACATTGTAAATACTCTACCGTGTTCTTCTTTAGCTAATTTAAATGCCTTAGTGTTTTTACTTGCTACATCTACAAATATCTGTGCATTGAAAACGTGAGGTTCTAATATAGCTGTATGAAATAACCATCCATCTCTTAATGGTTGTGTTTCAGGATTACCATACTTAGTAACGTGCTTATAAGTCTTAGGACTTGATAATAGTAATTTAAGTGAAGAACTACTTAAAGCTAGTTTGTTTAGTTCTCCATAATAAAAAGAATCATCATCCATCTTAGATAATAGTTCTTTGTGTTCATAGTTCTTACCGTCTAGTAGTTGTATCATTTTAATAGTTTTTCTGATTTTCTTGCTCTTTCTATAGCTCTTAGCTTATCTGACTCTGCTAACTTTATTTTAAAGTCTAATACTTGTAATTCGTTTCTAAGTCCTACTACAAACATATGCATCTCATTTACAGATTTAATAAGATTACCTAATTGTTTAGTAGATTCATTATTTGCTTTTTTAGTATCGTATGCTTTTACAAGAGCTTGACCTATATAATTAAAGTTAGCTTCATAGACTTGATTTTGGAATACTGTCATTAGTTAAGTATTATGTAACTAATAGTAGCTATGATAAATCCTATAAATCCTACCTTTATAACATTAAATATCTGTTGTTCTTTTTCAGGACTTCTACCTTGATTACTCCTGTATTGTCTTTGTTTTTTCATAAGTTCTTTTAGGTGTTCTTTTATAATCAAAACTAAATCTCTTTTCTATATTATGGATATTATCCTTATCTATAATTTGATTTTCTAAATCAATAATTTTATAATTATGCTCTATTAATAATTCTATTGCATCATTTATTGCTTTTACTTTTTCTCTGAAATGATTGAATATTTGATTTTCAAAAGCATTGTGGTTATGTTTCATAATTTTGTTTTTAATTTATACAGGCTAATATAACTCTTTATAAGTTATTAACAAAATTTAATTATCTATATTTACAATACTAGCTTGTTCTTCTGTAAGAAGATATACAGGTTTTAGTAATCGTTTCTTAGTCCACATAGTAGTGTCAGGACAATACATCTCTATAGGTTCTGGCATCTCTAAGTAGTTTAACCAATACAAATAGTTTCCTTTTGGGTCAGATACAAAGTAGAGCTTTACTATTTCGGAATCCATACTTATTAGTTGTTCATACTTATAAACCTCTAACATTTTTTCTTTATAGTATTTATTTCGAAACTTCATTTCTATTACACAGTCGTGACCTTTAGGAGTCTTACCTATAGCATCATAATGCTCAAATCCATTACCTGCCCATTTTAAGTCCCAAGTATCTAAATTTAATATCTTAACTACTGCTTGTTCGTATAGATGTATTTTACTTAGTCCCATTAGCGTAAATGTCATTTAGTTGTTTAATCCACGCTATATATGTTTTAGGTGTACAAGTGCAAGGAAGATAATAGCTATGCTTATGATAGATGGAATGTAGTTTAGCAATAAGTTCTTGTTCTGGTCTGTTTATGCTTTTACCATTAGCAGATTTAAACTCTGTCCATTTATCATAGTCCTCTTGACTAAACTTTTGTAATTCCATTTCTGTCTATTTTAAATTTATTTAAAGCATCTTTTCTTTTATCACAGTCACACTTAGTTCCTTTAAAAGCGTGATAAGTTTCTACTAAGTATTTTATTCCTGTGTATGTTGTAATTAATTCAATTAAGTTTCCTAGTTTCATAGTATATGTTCAATTTATTATATATTTCATCTTTTGTTTTATACGGTAATAAATTATTTAGATTCATTAAATTTTTTTTAGGCGTCCAATCAGGTATCTTTTTTTTTAATCTATGTTTAATAAGATAATTATCATAAATTTTATTTTTATTACTAATATATTTTTTATTTTTTTCTTTTAATTTATTACATATATCTAATTTATCAACTTCCTTTTTTAATTTGTAACCTAAATATACATTACTCATTGGGTATTTGATTTTTTTATACCATTCTATGATTTTTTCTATATGTTTTTTTTGAAGTAATCCTACATAATTATGTAATGCACTATGTAGTTTTTTAGGCATCATTATTAAATTTGTAATATCATTATTTTTTCTATTAGCATCAATATGATGAATTTCCCAGTTTTCAGGAACTTTCATATTGTAATATTTTTCATAGAACTTCCTATAATTCATAAATTATCTTTTAGTTTCTGTTTTACTTTCTTATAAGTATTATACAAGCTGTAATAACTTATTTTACTTTTTCTGGAAAGTTCACTTATGTTAGTGCCATCTTCTACTATTTCAAATACTTTTCTATCGTACCAGTACATATCTTTTAAAATATCCTGGAGCTTATCATAAACCTCATCATAATTGTTGTGATCTATTTCTGTCACAGGTTCTATGTTTTCTAAGCTAATCAGTTTTACTTTACTTTTCTTTCTAATTAAATCTACATACAATCCTCTAAGAAGTTTGAAGACATAGTAATAATTAATTTCATCTTTATACATATAGTCAACTCCTTTTTGTGTATTCTTTATTAGTAGTATATACATAGTTTGTACCAAGTCCTCACATTCTTCTGCATTCAATCCTCCAAAGGTTTGTACTATCTCTACCCATTGGTTATGTTTCTCATATGCTAATTCTACAGGAGTTTTCAAAACGGTAAATTAATTTGTTTAGTTAAAGCAGGAGTTATTATATGATTTCCATTTAATTGAAATCCTACATTATTAAGTATCGATTTAAGTTTAATAGGTTCAGACATTGGAGTAGGTCTTCCACCTGTATCAATATCTTTAACCTTTCTAACGTGAATATGGTTATACATCCAATCTGTTGGGTGTTGTGTGTATCTATGAATACAAATAAATTCATCACTTCTATTTACAAACTTACCTCCACCTTCCACATCACTAGCCATAGGAGGAATAGGATGTCCTGCATATTCATCAGAGTTACCGTGTTTTTTTCTTAAAGCGTCTGTAGCTGCGTGTGTGTTTAACCATACTGCTACATTATGTTTTTTACAAAATAATCGTATCTCAGAAGTTGCTTCATAATCGTAATCGTGAGAGTTAATACCTTTTAACATCTCTCTATCTTTCATCAAAGAATTATAAGGGTCAATAAGAAATCCGTGATAGTTCCAAGCCTTCTTAATACTTGTAGCTAATTCTAAAAGAGTTTTATAAGTGTGCAATTCATTTGCATCTATTATTTTAAAATGATGATATACAAATTTTTTATGCTTTTCAAATTCTTCTTCTGATATTTTGTTTATTGGCTTAGCAGATAAAAACTCTATAAGTTTTCTTATAATACTATGAGCTTCATTCTCACTAGAAAACACTAGCCATCTAATCTTATGCTTTATAGAATACAATAACATCATATATAAGATCACAGTAGTCTTACCTACATTGGCGTGTCCAAGACATACTAAGAAGTTGCCTTGTTTAAATCTAAAGTATTCATCTATTTCTGGGAATCCTAATCCTAAACCTTCTACTATTTTACCTGACCTGATTTGTTGTAGTTTATCAATCTGTTGGTCAAAGTTTATTAGCATCTTAATCGTTTTCTATTTCCTTTTGTAAGTTAGCTAAAGCTCTCCAAGCTACTTTAGCAGAATGTCTTACACCATCTGTATCTATTTTACCAGCTTCAATAAGATGTCTACTTAAAGCATCTAATTCATCTGTACTTTTATTTCTATCCCAATGCAAAGGTAAATCAGGATGGTGTTGCTGATTACCAATATAAGAAACTTTAGCCACTTCTAAAATAGCATCAGGAAAATAATTTAAGACCCCTGAATAAACAGGAGTCTTTTTTCTTTCTTCTGCAGTCATTAAAATGGTAAGTCGTTATCTCTATCAGGACTTTGTTGTGTAGCACTCACCTGCTCTACATCATCTTCTAACTTCCAACCTTCAATAGTATTGAAAACTTTCACTTCATTAGTCTTAGGATTCTCCCACTCTCTACCCCTAAGGTTAATTGCAGTTCTAACAAAAGAACCTTCTGTGAAGTTATCTAATAGATTTACTTTATCTTGAGTAAACTCTACAGAGATTGTTTGTGGATATTTATCATTTGTAACAAGCCACATACTTCTAATTCTAAAGCCTTTAGCTCCAAATGTTTTTACATCATTAATTTTCTTAATTCTTCCAGTAATTTCCATAATTATTATTTTAATATTTGATTAAATGTTTTTGTAAATTCTTCTATCTCCTCAATGTTTATCTTGCCAGAAGAAGCAAGTTCTATAGCTCCTTTAAATGCCACTTGTCTTAATATACTATTATGAGTATCAAGAGGTTTACTATATGTTTGAGTATTTGAAGTCTGAGTTTTAGGATATACTAACTTTGCAGTATTGTACTGTTCGTTAGTTATTTGATATTCTATTTCTTCTCCTACTTTCTTTTTAAATTCTCCTTTAGCTAAAAAGCTATAAGAGTTTCCATTTGCTAATGATACTTGATACTTATTAAAAGTACCAGAAGTATTTGACCAAGTTCCTTTTGGTTCTATGTGTGTGATTTTACTTTTCATCTTATATATTCGTCTACTATGTTAATTTCTAAATGTGCGTTTCTAACTTCTTGTTGTTTAATTTGAAGTTCCAAAGACTCTATCAAATTGTCTTTGTCCTTAATGCTATCTTCTAGTTTCTTGATTACAGCATCACTCTCTAAGTAGTGCTTTCTTAATTGCTCTACCTCAGCTTTTAAAAGCCTTAATAAATCTTCTTTATGGGTCATATAATTGTTTTTAACATATTGCTTCATTGCAATACTTATGCAAGATAATTAAAAAATGTTAATAATACAAATACAAAAAAAAAGGAGGAAAATTAATTCCCCCTTCCAAAACAAAATGATAGTACCTGTAAAGAACAGATCATAAAGATAATTCTTTTTTTCTTTTATCTACTAAATTTTTGTATTTATTTATCATATCCTCTAAATCTATATTTGAGAACTTCTTTATCTGTTTAGATTGTATCAGTAATTGTTCTGGTAAGTCTTTAGTATATTCTTTTTGAAGCTCTAATCCGTACTTGTATTGTTCACCATATCTCATCACATTACAAGCATAGCATTGTACTTGACAATTTAATTCTTCCCATCTTGTTGAGTAAGATTTTCTAGACATAAAATGTCCGTTCTGCATTCCTTGACCTTTCCAATATGCTTTCTTACCACAAGTGTAACAAGTTACTATGCCTTGCTTATTAGCTTTTCTAAGCCTTATATATTCAGAGAATATTGCATCTAATTTCTTTACAAGACTTTTGCGTGATACCTTTCTCATATTCACTAAGATATGAATTTATAATTAAAAAGAAAGAAAAAGAAAAAGAGTAAAAAGAAAAAGAAAGAAAAAACCTAGTAAAAAAGAAAGAAAGTTATACCTGTTCCAAGCACCGTCCATCTTTATTAGGTTGTGCAAGTTTAGCTATAAGCAAGAACAAATATATAAAAAAATATTTATCTGCCTTGACCTCTATATTTCTTTTTAAATTTTACTTGACCCTTACTAGCATTCTTAGAATGAACTCCAGGTCTTTTAGTGCGTTTAGAAGCACGATAATTACTTGTGGTTAGCTTTGCCATTACTTTTTAAATTTCTCTGCACTACGACCCCCAAAATAAGCTCCTATGACTGTTATAAGAACTAGTTGCAGCAGATCAATCCAATTAGCTTTAACTTCAAATGATATAACTCCTGCATCTATAAATACCATAATAACTGTAGACACCACAAGAAATATTAAAACTAACGGTCTAACATTCTTACTTAGCCAACTATCAGAAGCCATATCTACTTTCCATCTTTCTGTAACATTCTTTTGGATGTCAGCTTCAGCATCAATAAAAACTTGTTCCATTTCTTTATTCATCTTAGCCTTTTCTTCTTTGCTAAAAGTATGTTTGTCTATTATGCCAGAAATCTTTTCTGCTACATTACCTCCAGCATTTCCAAATAGTTTTGATAATATTTTAAACATTGCTTATATCTTTATATTTAGTTTTACCATTTTCTCTGTATGCCAATAAACATCTTTTTCTATTAGAGTCACCATCTACATAACTAACGTGTACCCAATCAGGTTCAGTATCTGTACCAAACTCCCAAATAAGTTGGTCAAAATCAAGGTTATCTTTAATATAGTAATACATATAAGAATTAGAAACGTAACCATAAACATCATCAATATCAATAGCTCTACCTTGACAATGTTGACTTCTACTACTTCCACCAATCGCTTTATTAAGTTCTTCACATCTAAAAAATGAGTTAATTTTTATTGCACCACCAACAGCTTCTCTAAGTGGTTCAAACACTTTCTCTGCAATTAATTCCATATTCTGAAGCTCATACTCATTAGGTTTATTTTCTATACCTAAACGAAGAGCTGTAGCACTTCTTGTAGCTTCTTTGTAGGTTATGTGTTTGCTTATACGATTCATAATTTACTTATTCTATCTACATTGTTTTGTATATCAAGATTACCTACTTTAATCTTCAATGATATGTCTGCTATATATTGCATTCTAACTCTACCATTTTTATCCATAATAACAATTACAGGAACAGCAACAATACTTTTCTGTATGTCTTTAGGTTGGTCTTTTAAATAACTAAACTTTACTGTAGCACCAGTAATATTACTTAAATCGTAATTATTTCTTTTATTCCATTCTGCATTTATTTGCAGAACTGTTACGTCTTGACTATATACAAAGCCCGCAACCAATACACATATCGCACATAATATATTTTTCATTTACTTATTATTTCAAATAGCTTATCATCTATTTTCTTTAAAGCGTTTGAGTTTTCTTCTACCTTAGTTCCAGTATTCATAATAGTTTCTCTAATTAATTGGTCTTTTAAATCGTACTCAGTTCTACTAATTTCTGGTTCTGGTAGTTGTTTAGCTTCCTCAATATCTGCTTGTAAAGCAAACCACATTCCTATAAGGGTAGATAATGCCACCCCTATAGCAATAAGTGTTTTTATACTAATCTCAAACTTACTGTCTTCACTTAATTCACTCATCTTAATTTCTTTGTTTTTTGAATAGTATATACTATCGTGCAGATAAGAAGTACAATCTTTAACCATACCTCTACCTCAGTTAATGAAATCATAAAGGCTATTGAATTTATAAGGTATATCTTCATATCTGCAAAATCCATAGCGTTATTCTTTTACTTCTTCTTCAACAATCTCTTTGTAAGAACCGTCTTTTAAGTCGATATTAATTTTACCATACTTGTTTTCTAGTTCTTCTTTAACTTTGTTACTTTCTTCTTGCACTTGTGCATAAGCGTGTAACAGACCGTGCTTCTGTACTTCTAAAGTACCTAAGTCGTGTTTGATTGCAGAAAACTTCTTTTCTGATTCCAATAATGATTCTAATTCTTCTTTACTAATTTTTGACATTTTATTAAATTTATAGTTATATACAAATATACTAAATTAATCCCAGTCAGGTCTTAATGTTTCATCTACAGGATTCTTTTTTAGTTCTATTTGGTTATCTAAGTTTTCTTTCATACTGTCAACATCTAATCCTGCTTCTAACCATCCAACTACATCAGACTTTACTAAGTCATCATATTCTATAAAAGGGTCTTCAGGATTGTATTGTACACTTAGTGTGCCTATTGAACTTGCTGATACAGGTTCTTCTGAATCGTCTTGACCTATAAAAGACCAATGCACCGTATAGATTACATTGTCTAAGTCATTTTCGTGGATTTTAGCATCTAATGCGTTTATTTTCCAATTGTAAGTATTTGCCATATTTATTTATTTATTTGAGTTTTTAATTGTTCTATTTCTGCTTTTAGTTCTTGTATTGACTTAACTAATAAAGGAACTATTTTAGAATAATCAACACCTTGCATTTCTTCTGCATCTTTATCTCCTGAAACTGCTTGAGGTAAAACTTCTTGCAGTTCGTGAGCCATAACTCCATAACTTCTGCTTTCATCTGTTTTCCATTTAAAGTCATAAACAGGTATTTTAGAAACAATATCTAAACCTTCAAAGTCTTGTAAATCTTCTTTTAATCTATAATCAGAAGAAGTGTTATAAGCGGTTGCAGAACCATTAGTAGTTATTGAACCTACCCAACTATTTCCATTTCCAAAAACCATATGATTAGAAGTTGCAGTTCCATCAGAACCACTATATAAAGCATAATTATCTTGTGCTTCAATAAATAAAGAGTCAGCATCTGGGTCAGCAAAAGTTGTGTTAAATCCAATATCCCCCTCAGATGTTATACGCATTCTTTCATTACCTCCTGTTGATACTGCAAAAGTATCACTTGCAGGTCTCCAAATACCTGTATTAACATCATCTCCAATAGTTAAACAAGGATTTGTACTTGTACCTGCTGAAATTATATTTACTTGACCATCATCTTCTAATTCTAATACTTCGTTGTTTGCTGTGTAAAATTCAATTCTATTAGTTGTAAATCTTATTGAAGTATCTGTATCTCCTGAGTGTTTAATATATTCTGGAACAATTAAATCTCCTGAAGTAATATCTACGTTTCCAGAACTGTCTATACGCATTCTTTCTGTTATAGAACTTGCATTACCACCAGTAAAAAATCCAATTCTTGCATTTGTACCTAAAGCAGATATATCTAATTGGTCTGCACTAACATTAAAACCATATCTTTGTCCTGTTGATGGGCTTTCTCCGTATAATAATAAAGAAGGTAAACCAGTTGTACCACTTTGACCAGAAATATGTAATTTAGAAAGAGGGTCATTAATTCCGATTCCTACGTTTCCATCTCCTCTTACTTCTAATCTATTTGTTCCACCACTTTCAACTGATAATAACCTTGTGGTAGTGTCTGTTGAACCAACTTCAATTAACACTCCTGCATTATAATTATTTGATGCGGTTTGTGTATTAGCAAAAGAAGCTACATAGCCTTGAGAATTTCCTCCCGCTGGCACTTCAATATTTAATCCTTTTAAACTTGTTGACAATCCTGATGCAGCAGCATTTCTAACACTTGAATTAGATATTAATGTAGAAGGCGAAGTCGTCCCGATCCCGACGTTTGCAGAATTAGTATTATATATATCGTTTCCAGATTTAACCCAGTTTGAACTACTGTTAACAGCTAAATTTGCGGCAAGTTGGCTTTGAGTTTGATAACCAATAAGTCCGTCTGGTGAAGTCCCTAAGTTTATTAATACATCATAAGTTAAACCAGAGTTTGGTTTTTGACTTACATTAACTTGACCATTACTG
>Ga0206128_1001604_pt1 | contig 21849 bp, 22 predicted proteins | sample Helgoland_Spring_7_FD_148601 | JGI IMG/M metagenome (GOLD analysis project Ga0206128, IMG submission 148601) | Pelagic subsurface seawater microbial communities from Kabeltonne, Helgoland, North Sea - Helgoland_Spring_Bloom_20160426_1 | ecosystem: Environmental > Aquatic > Marine > Epipelagic ... | reverse complement strand
TGAATGTGGTGATAGCCGATGTTGCCCGAGAACCATTGCAGGATTTTGGGTAGTTTGTAGAACGAGCTGCCTTTCATGGCGGAGTGTGTGTAGTCCCACTCTTCGCCGCTGCGCCAATAGGTGTCCTCGAATTGATGCTGCACATAAAACAGCCACACGCCGAGTGTGCTCGCGACCGCTGTGACGGTTAGTTGTATCAATAAGTAATTCCAGAAACCAAATAGGGAGCTCATGGCGATCGCATAAACGAGGATGGTTGCATTCATTGCCCATACGGAACGCTTATCGAGCTTGCTGGCGTTGGCGTAAGCGACGCGTTGATAAAAGATGAATAGGCCGAGTGGAATGAGGCCGAAGAGCACAAAAGGGTTGCGCGTGAGTCGGTAAAAGAAGCGTTCCCTGCGCGGGGCTGCTAGATATTCTTTGACCGTCATCGTCCATACGTCGCCGATGCCACGTTGGTCGAGGTTTCCAGAACTGCCGTGATGGACCGCATGTTGCCAGCGCCAATGACGATAAGGCGTCAGTGTTAGCAGGCCTGAAATAAAGCCGACGATGTTATTGGCCTTTTTTGAGCGAAAGTAGGAGCCATGGCCGCAGTCGTGAAAGATGATGAAGACGCGGACGAGGAATAACCCAGCTAGGAGTGCAAGTGCGATGGTCAGCACCCAAGAGACTGTCATCGTGAAATACATGAGAGCCCAGAGGCCTATGTAGGGGATCCCGGTATTGATTATTTGCCAGACGCTTTTCTTCAGGCACGGCTGTCGGTATTGCGCCACGATCTTACGCCATGAGATTGGTGCCTCGACCTCTTTGGGCAGGGTGGGGGGTGTTTCGGCCGAAGCTGAATGATTGGTCTGGGTGTCCATTTTATAGGTGACAGGTAATTATATGAAAGTGATTGCGAATGAAAGTTGCATCTAAAACTTCAAGGGCTTGTTGCTCAGTGATGTGCACAAGGTAGAGGCTTAGACTGCGGCTTAACGATCCGCCGAACCCTTGACCAGCTGGGTGTGTGATCGGGCGAGACGATACACCTGCTTGCCACCCATGCAAGCACCTCCGAGCACTTCCCTCAAAAGAAAATTCCTAGTGGTGGCCTGGGCATGTCGCGATCAGCGTCGAGTAGTCGACCCATGTCGCTGGGACGCCCAGTGTGGTTTTCACCTGGTGGACCTGCGTTCGCGTTGCACGATGCTTGTGAAGCGATCAAGGGCGACCAATCAACCACCTCCCCGTAAATCAACGCTGAGGCAGAGATGGTAAGTCATCATCGTAATCAAAATCATCTTTACTGGGTAACAATGAGTTTTGATCTCCTGGGAGCCAAGGCAGGGAATGATTGTATTGCGGTGAAATATGATCGCCGTGAATACTGTTTAATCTGCGTGGAGATGCCTGTTGATCGATCACCTCGCCCTTGTAGACGAGCTCTACGACATAACCAAAGAACTCTCGCCGCCCGAATAAATGTGCCTCGGCACGGTCTGCCTCTGGAATCGCATAGGAAAAATGCACTGTCTCTTCACGACTCGCTCCTTTCCAATCCGCTGGCTCATCCCAAGAATAATCGATTTTGGCAAGGGAACTGGCCTTTTTAATTTCGCCACTATTGAGCCTATCATAGAAATGAACCTGCACATGAACATCTGCTGGATTGATGGCTTTGTCTGGTCTGGCAAGAATAGTGACCGCTACGTTGGTCTGTTTGCTAGCCATTGCTCCATTGCCTGGGCGTGCATTCATAGGCCCAATCGATATGACGGGCCTGTGCGCATGGGCAACATCCATGCCCTTGGTTAACTTCTTGGCGGAGAGTCTAAAATAGGCTCCGGCCTTGATGCCCATTTGCTGCACTTGTTGGTATTGGTCCGCAGCTTTGGTGTACAAACCCATTTCCTCAAAGAGTAAGCCTTTATGGTAAATGACCGCTGCTTCAGAGGGGTCGCGGCGGGCGGCTTCGTCAAGCTTGAGCATGGCGCGCATCATATCGCCATCGAGCTGAAGAGCGCGGGATTCGCGAACCAGTCGTTCGGCGACAGGATCGGCAATCATGCTAGAACCATACCCTGAGGGGGTCACGGTAATCGCAGTGCCTGATCCGGTGCCTCCGGTGGTCGCTGTCAACTCAACTGCGCCAATTGTTGGCTTTGAATGAGTGATCGTTGGGGCTGATCTAGAGCGAGGCCCGACACTAGCGAGAATTTCGTCAATACTCCTTGGCTTAATGGCCTCAGGGTTGTTCACCCTGAGGGGTGCGCTTATAGTTTTTGTGACAGCCTTTGGGACAGTTTTTGGGATAGTTTTTGGGGCAGCTGCCACCGTTCTACCTGATGTGAGGGCAGCACCTATGGTGATGAGCTGAGCAAATGCGAGCAGGGCAAGAAGCCAGCATGCAATGAGAAACGTTGGCCTAGAAGATGGATCGCCGGCCGATTGCTTGACGGGCGCATTTTCACTATAGGATCCTTGTGTTTGCATCTAATCAATGAACTTCTATCTCAGCTAGATACACTAGTCTTAGAGTTGCAACGAGTCAATGGAGGAAAATTGTTCAGGGCAGGGGGCTGCACCTCTGAGTCAGTGTGTGCCCTGACGATAATAGGTAAGGTGAATGTCACGACAGCCACAGAATAGATCGAACGGCAGCTCAAGTATTTCTGCATCGCGGTGAGAAGCAGATAAGATCTTGGTCAGCTCAGGCTTTCCAGTTGAGTGCCCCTTTTTTGAGGGCATAGACATAGGCTACGGTGAGTATGCCTACAAATCCACAAACGCTGTAAAATGCCATATTCCCTGTAGCGGTGAGCTCACGGAATTGAACGGCCCAGGGGTAGAGGAAAACAACCTCGATATCAAAAATGACAAATAACATCGCCACGAGGTAAAACTTTACACTGAATCGAGGTGCGCCGTCACCAATGGGAAGCATACCGCACTCATAGGGAGTGTCCTTGAATGAGTTTTTGCTGCCTTTTTTGCCCAGGAGAACACTCATAATGAGCATGGTGGCACAAAATCCGATAGCGACCATGGCCTGCATGACAACGGGTAAGTAATTCTCGATCATCGTTTTGAATATACAGTAGTTACTGAGTAATGGTGTTAAGCAGTGCAGCTAAAAAGAAAACCCGCACCACCTAGTGATTTGGTGATGCGGGTTTTTAAAACAGTTCGCATGGTAATAACCAGCACGAAATTTTGTTGAGGGATCTTAGATCGCTAGGCCGAACCTAGGCAGAATCTTGAGCGGCCAAGAAGTCACTGTGAGCTTCAGATAGCTTAGCCAATCCTTTATACTCTTTGCCTTCTTTTTCGATCATCCCGCGGGTGACAAGGTTTTGTAGTTTTTCGTATGAGCGGAGACGGAGCATTTCTTCTCCACCGCTGACGGCGTTGCGTTCCTTGAGTCGCGCGTAAACAGCTTCAAATAAATCATTGAATCCAAAGAAGCTGTCATCATCCCCTAATACATTGACGATTTCATCAGTCACGTGATCTGGGACGCGGCGAGAGAAACGAGTTCTTTTCGTAATAGCCATGGGCAAATCATACCACACTATTGCGTTTGTGCTAAATGAAAATAAGAAAAAGCGGAAAATCGCATTTTTTTTTGCCTGTGAGAAATGACAAATTGACAGGATGCCAGAGTTGACAGGGCCTTGTATTTCAGCGATGTCAGCAACTGTCATGACCACTTCAGAAGCAAAACATGTAGCAATCGTGGGGGCTACGGGTGCAGTTGGGCAGGAAATGCTAGATTGTTTAGATGAGCGTAATTTCCCAATTGGTGAACTAACCTTGCTAGCTTCCGCCAGATCTGCTGGCAAAGAGATTCCATTCAGAGGGAATTTAATCAAAGTTAAGGAATTAACACATGAAAGCTTCGAGGGAGTGGATATCGCCCTATTTAGCGCTGGTGGCGACTTATCTCTGGAATACGCCCCAAGTGCTGCTGCAGCTGGAGCCGTCGTCATTGATAACTCATCGGCTTTCCGTATGGATGATCAAGTGCCTCTGGTCGTTCCCGAGGTTAACCCAGAGGCGATCAAGGACAGGCCAAAAGGGATCATTGCCAACCCCAATTGCACCACCATTATTACCCTGATGGCTTTGAGCCCGCTGCACAAGCTCTACGGCCTGCGCAGTATTATTGCTTCTAGTTACCAGGCAGTCTCCGGAAGTGGGGCCCAGGGCATCATCGAGCTCGACGAGCAGATCAAAGTATTGGGTGCTGGTGGAGAGGTCACCGAGGACATGAAAAATGTTTACCCACACCAGATTGCCTCCAACGTCATTCCGCATGTGGATGCCTTCACTGATAATGGCTACACCAAGGAAGAGCTGAAAATGCTCAACGAGAGTCGTAAAATTCTCAACCTTCCCGACCTTAGAGTCACATGCACCTGCGTGCGTGTTCCAGTGCATCGATCTCACTCCGTCAGTGTCACCGCTCAATTTGAACGTCCTGTTGATGTCGCCGAGGCTCGTGCTGTCTATGCCAACTTCCCGGGTGTAGACGCCAAAGACGATCCTGAGAACAGCCTTTATCCTGTGCCACTGGACACGACTAAAAAGGACAACTGTCTTGTAGGTCGTATCCGTAAGGACATGGTGTTTGATAACGCCCTCGCTTTGTGGGTGGTGGGAGATCAAGTTCGCAAGGGCGCAGCACTCAATGCGGTTCAGATTGCTGAGCTTGTCTAATAGAGGCTAATCCGCTATCACCAGCCTGATGGACGATCTTAAACCGTGGCTTAGGGCCAAGCAGAAAGAAGTGGATTCCGCGCTGGGTAAATTTTTGCCGCGTGAGAGCACCAAGCCCCAAACGATTCACAAGGCGATGCGCTACAGCATCTTTGCCGGCGGTAAACGTTTGCGTCCTATTCTATGTCTTGCTGCGGCTGAAGCCTGTGGTGGTCATACAGATGACGCGCTTGCCCCAGCATGTGCTACCGAAGTCATGCACACCTATTCACTGGTGCATGATGATCTGCCCAGCATGGATGATGATGATTTACGCCGTGGCCGGCCGACTTCTCACAAGGTGTTTGGTGAGGGCATGGCGGTGCTCACTGGTGATGCGCTTTTAACCGAAGTTTTTGCGATTATTGCCCAAACTCCAGTGACAAAGCGATATGGAGTGAAGGAGTATGTCGAAGAAATAGCCCTTACGGGTGGAAGTCGAAAGCTCATTGGCGGTCAGGTGCTTGATCTCGAAGGAGAAGGCAAAAAACTCGGCAAGAAAGACCTGGTCAAAATTCACGAAGCGAAAACCGCGGCACTGCTGACCACCTCCGTGCGCCTTGGTGCGATGTCTGCCAACGCCACCCCGCGTAGGCTCGAGGCACTCACCACCTTTGGTTATAACCTCGGTCTCGCCTTTCAGGTCATCGACGACATTCTTGATGTCACCCAGACAACAGAAATGCTGGGTAAAACAGCAGGCAAGGACGAAGCGGTGGATAAGTCAACCTACCCAGCAGTTCTTGGTCTCGAGGCCTCCAGAAAAGAGGCTGCCAGACTTACTAAAAGAGCACTCAGCGCCCTCACTGTTTTTGGCAGCAAGGGCAAACGACTCGAGCAGATCGCACGCTATCTCTTGGAGCGCGAATATTAACCGCTAAGGGTTGGCCTCAAGGTTCGACCAAAGACTCAGCCCAAGATTGAGCTGAGTGATTAGCGGCAAAGCGGCTTGCAGATCTCTATTAGGATTGGGTCAATACCCGCCGTTTGACCGGTGAGCTCATGGATCGGCACGGTAGAGTAACTGCCTGACTTGTAGACCATGATCTTGTTGGTTTCTCCTCGGTGCAGTGAGTCAACCGCAGCAATGCCAAATTTAAAGGCCATGAGGCGGTCTCGCACGGTGGGAGAACCACCTCGCTGGATGTGTCCCAGGATAGTTAGACGAGCATCCATTTTTAGTTTGTCCTTGATCCATCTGGTCAGGTAATCACCCATCTGGCATCCCTCGGCGACAATCGCGATGAGAAATTGGCGACCATTATCGATGTCCTTTTGCAGTCTTCTCTGAATAGCCTCGAGATCATACTCAAGCTCAGGAACCAGACAAACCTCAGCACCACTGGTCACGGCCGACGCCATCGCGAGATATCCACAGTGCCGACCCATCGTCTCAATGACGAACGCACGGCTGAAGGAGCTAGCTGTGTCTCGAATACTATCCACATTTTGGCGGATCATGTTGAGGGCGGTGTCCACCCCAAGGCAGTAGTCTGTCCCTGGAATATCATTGTCGATGGTTGCGGGAATGCCCGCGAAGGGAACTTTAAAATCACTATAGAATTGATTGAGTGCTCGGAACGATCCGTCACCACCAATAACGATTAACTTGGAGATGCCGTGCTTTTGCAGATTTTCATAAGCCTGCTGGCGGTGCTCATATTCAAAAAACCGCTTAGACCGTGATGAACGCAAAATCGTGCCACCGCGGTGAAGAATGCCTGACACATCAATGGATTTTGCTGCCTCGATGTTGTCGTCGATGAGTCCTCGTAGGCCGTTGTGTACAAGATACGGGGGGTAGCCGAGCATGCGTGAGTAATCTACCGTGCATTTGATTGCCGGGTTCATGCCTGCGGCATCACCTCCTGAGGTCATTATTGCTATTCCTTCCATCGCTTAAAAAAAATGATATTCTCAGGCTCTGCGATCCACTGATTGATGAACATCGAGCACTGAGAGGTGCGCTTCATAGTCAGAAAATAATTCTTTGGCAAGTAACTCCATCGAGCAACAATTCAACAATTGTACAGTTGACAAGGTTCAGTATCGCCACTACCACCAAGCCGCTTTGCGAAAGCATTTTCGCAGCGCATGATGATGTTTCATCAAGGCGGAGTGGCCAAGTGGTAAGGCATCGGTTTGCAAAACCGACATTCGCGGGTTCGATTCCCGCCTCCGCCTCCATCGCCACCTTTAACGGGTGGTTTTTCTATTTGAGGTTATTTTGGCAGTAAATGGTGGCTTACCGATGGCGGAGGGGGGATGAGAACCCTTCCGAAGCGAGCTGGCAAATGCCAGTGAGCGTAGGCCCGGGTTTGAACGCAGGAACATCGTGCATCACGATGTATTCATAGAATCAAAATGCCGGAGGAGGCATTTATCTGGCCAGCATAGACTGAATGGAGAGAGGTCAACGCACACGAAGTGCGTGTATCACGCATTTATATAACCAAGTTTCCGGAGGAGGAAACTTGCAGGTTAGCATAGCCTGAATGGAATGAAGGCATTCCCGCCTCCGCCTCCATCACCACCTTTAATGGGTGGTTTTTTTGTTTTCAGGTGATGTGACCTTAAATGGTGGTTCAACCCTGGCGGATGCGGGATGAGAACCCTTCCGAAGCGAACGCAAGTGAGCGTAGGCCCGGGTTTGAACGCACACGAAGTGCGTGTATCACGCAATTATATAACCAAGTTTCCGGAGGAGGAAACTTGCAGCCTTGCATAGGCTGAGCGGAGCGAAGTCATTCCCGCCTCCATCCAACTACCTTCACGGGTGGTTTCTTGTTTTGTAGATCAACTCAGCAGGGACCCCAGAATGAGCCTCTCTCATCATCAAGCAGTCACGACTCACCCACCTGATCATTTTGATTGCCTACCTCGTTTATCATGTTTGAATGATTTATTACCCATTAAAGCTTAATGGGCTTAAGATATACTACGATGAAAAGATTAGATTATAGTAACACACTGTTCATCATGCTTTTTTCTATGTTGTCGATTTTTGCTCATGCCGGTGAACTCCGTGAGTGGACCAGTAGCAAAGGCAGTAAAATGACAGCTGAGCTAATGAGCAAGACGGACACCCACCTGACTCTCAAACAAGCGTCAGGCAAAGAGATCACCCTAGCGATCAAGCAGCTTAGTGATGCGGATCAAAATTACTTAAAGCAACTTGATGAGGCAGCAAGCGATAAGGGGCAGAATAAAGTTGATAAGGGAAAGAAAAAAGGAGGTGGCTTGCCGGTGCTACACGATGGCATAGGAGCAGGATACTTTGCCTACTTTGAGGGTGAACACTATATTGCCCGTATCAAGGCTAATGCCACCATGGAGGTATTTCTCAAGGAGGAGGGAAAGGCGAGTGGGCTACTAGACGGCTGGGCAATAGCAGTAGAGCCGGTTGCTTATAAAAAGAACAAGCTCGGCTCGATCAGTGGCTACAGGATGAAGCAAATTCTCAGTCATGGCGATCCCGTTGAGAATCCTGATCAGGTCAAGTTATCGGTTATGCTCAAGGGTGATATCCGCTGCAATCTCATCTATGAGTTCAGCCCCGAAGGCCTCACCACGTGGATGCAATCCGAGCACGGCTCCGATCCGCCAGAAGTCATGAACCACATGATGACCCATCGTCTGGGGCAAGTATTACAGCTCACGGATGATCAAAAGGATTTAGAGAAAATGAGACTGAAGGTGGGGTCTGATAAATATGATTATTTCAACAAGCACCGCATCAAATCGACGGTCTCAAATGATAAATATGAAGTAAGCATGCCTGCTATCACGGATACGAAGATCCTATTTGATAAAGGCTCAGATAAAAACACCCGTTTAATGAGCTGGAAATACGCTGACCAACCTCTGTCGAAAGGATATTTCATCAGATCCCGCAAGGGTGAATTTAACTCCAACAAGCACAAGGCGGAGAAAACTACCATTACCTTCAAAGGTAAGTAAGCCTGAGGAACTCATTTTTTATTCTGACGCATGTAAAGAGCATGAATTTTTGGTTCTCTCTGCTTGCAGTCGGCTCGATACGGGCTTAATTCATTGCTTGATGAAACCAACAATCAAAACCTATGGGTTGACACTAATGATGGCTTTAGCTGGATGTCTGACATCTTGCGCTGAAGAGAAGAAGGCAGAAGCAAGCAAGGACGTGAGCTCCGGAGATGCTGCTAAGACTGAGACGGCTGGTGAAGTGAAAGATATACGCATCGAGCTCAATACCAGTAAGGGAACGATTGAGGCAACCATCTACGCATCGAAGGTGCCGATGACGGCCGCTAACTATCTTAATTTGGCAAAAAGAGGATACTATGATGGATTAAAGTTCCACCGTGTGATTCCCAATTTCATGATCCAAGGAGGAGATCCTCAGGGCACGGGTAGGGGAGGTCCTGGATATCGTTTCGCTGATGAGTTTGACCCGTCACTCAAGCACGATGGTCCTGGGGTATTTTCCATGGCGAATTCGGGGCCTGGAACTAACGGCTCCCAGTTTTTTGTCACGCACAAGGACACTTCATGGCTGGATGGCCGGCATAGTGTGTATGGCAAGGTCACTAAGGGACTGGATGTGGTCAACGCCATTATGGTGGGAGACACGATCAAGTCGATCAAGGTGCTCGACTCCACGGATGCGTTGTTTGCGGCTCAGCAAGCTAACCTGACCAAGTGGAACGCGGTACTGGGTGCCCCTCAGTAAGGCGCAAGCGTCTAAGTAAGACAACTCTCTCCTTGTTTATGCTGCTCAAGCTTGATAGGTTTAGATGTTAAATAACATTAACCTCTAAATGTATTATGTTTGAAATATACCAAAGTGAAAAGACGCGGAAGTATCACTTCCGCCTCAAGGCCAGAAATGGCGAAATTATCCTTAGTGGGCAAGCCTACAAGGACAAGGCCAGCTGTGAAAACGGCATAGCCTCAGTGGTAAAAAATGGAGCAGATGAGTCGAAGTTTCACATCAAAGACTCCAGCAATGGTAAAAAATACTTTGTGCTTAAATCGGGTAACGGCCAAGTGATTGGCCAGAGCCAGATGTATCAAAGTGACTCAGGCCTTAAAAACGGAATTGATTCCGTGGGCAGGAACTGTGACAGCAGCTGCAAGGACCTGACCGACTGAGCGATTCAGTCCAATGATTAAAAAAGACCATCTCCTGCGTATGCGGGAGATGGTCTTTTTATAGAGTGATTGATCGTCGGCCTTAAGCCGGTAATCTGAACTTTAATTAGGACTGGCTGGGGACCAATTCAATGGTCACACGGCGGTTGGCTTGGCGACCTGCCGCTGTGTTGTTGGATGCTGTCGGCTGATCTGGGCCGCGTCCATGAATGAGGATACGCTGATCCATTACGCCGCCATCTTTAAGGTATCCAGCCACTGAGCGGGCACGCTTTTCAGAGAGTTGATAGTTGTAAGTGCTATTTCCGACATTGTCCGTGTGTCCGGTGATGTCGACCATGGTGCGCTTATACTTTGCCAGAATAATGCCGACCCCATCCAGTGTGTTGCGGGCGGGGTCATTAACCGACGAGCTATCGGTGGCAAAGGTAATGTCTCCTGGCATGTTGAGTATTAGGTTATCGCCATTGCGCGTTACGCTAACACCGGTGCCTTCAAGGTGGTGGCGCAGCTCGGCTTCCTGCTTATCCATGTAGTCGCCGATAAGACCGCCAGCGAGAGCGCCAAGACCTGCGCCAACCATGGCTTTTTGTCTTCTGTCCGTGCTTCCAGAGCCGGTTAAGGATCCTAAGCCTGCGCCAATGAGGCCGCCAATAACGGCACCTGATGTCGAACGACTAGTTTGTTGTTCGCCGGTGTAGGGGTTGGTGGTTTGACATGAGTTGAGGGTGAGTGAGCAGGCAAGTGCGCAAACGAGAGGGAGAGTGGTTAATTTCAAATTCATCATGAGGAAATGATAAAACAGCTCTCGGTGAATGCCACCAAAAAATAAGATTGCCGCCTCGTGGAGATTTCCAGGTGATGATCGTTTTTGCAGCTTAAGTGGCACCAGCTCTGGCAGTCTCAGTGACTTCAACGATGGAAGGCATGGCAGATTGGTTTTCACGCTTGCTGTTATGCTTCTCTGTTGGTTTGCTGTGCAGAGTTGATCGCCTCATGGAGTGGCGTTAAACACCATACCCATGGCCATTGCACAGAATACTATCGCGCTTGTCTTTGATTATGACCAGACCTTGAGTCCAAGTTATATGCAGGATGACGTTATTTTCCCAGAGTTCGGGATCAATCCTGAATCATTCTGGAAAAAGTGCAACCGCCTCGTGAAGGAGCAAGGATGGGATGGTGAGTTGGCTTACATGCACTGTCTTCTTGGTTATCTTGAAATGGATCAAGTGACCAATGCTCGACTCGTTGAGCTGGGGGCCAATTTGAGTTACTTTCCCGGTGTCCCAGATATCTTTGAGCAATTGCGCAAACGCTGCCTCGGTCCCGAGCATGAGTCTCAGGATATTACCATTGAGTATTACATTGTTTCCTCGGGCTTGAAGGCGCTTCTCGATGGTTGCAGTATCAAAGATAATTTCCGTGCGATCTACGGTTGTGAGTTTGGAGAGGATGAGCAAGGGCACATACGCCACGCTAAAAGAACGATATCCCATACGACCAAAACTCAATTCCTTTTCCGCATTAACAAAGGCCTATTAGATTTTAAGGACGATGTGAACGACCACATGAATCCTGGTCTACGTCCTATTCCGTTTGAAAATATGATCTATGTTGGTGATGGGCCTACGGACGTGCCTTGTTTTACGGTCATGCGTAAAAACGGGGGCAATGCCATTGCGGTGTATAACCCTGATGACCCAACTCGGAACAGCTTCAGAAAATGCTACCAACTCTGCGCTAGAGCGGACCGGGTGAAACACATTGCCCCGGCTGATTACTGTGAGGGCAGCCACTTGCGGCTGCTGCTTGAGCACATGGTGAGCGAAGTCGCCGACTCCATCTTGCTGCGTCAGCTTGATGAAGTGCAAAGCGGCACGGTTGCTGCGCCTGGTTTTTAGCCGCTATTTTTCTGATGGGATAAAACCTATTTTCATTACTAACTTCATTGTCATTGATGCAACACATTCATTTTATTGGTATATGCGGAACCGCCATGGGCTCAGTAGCCGCCGCCATGCATGCAAAGGGTTTCACGGTCACGGGATCGGACGAAAATGTCTACCCTCCCATGTCCACCTTTTTAGAGCAGCAGGGCATTCAGATTTTTCCTGGCTATAAAGCGCAGAACATCCCGGAAACAGCAGAGGTGATCGTAGTGGGTAATGCTATTAGCCGTGGTAACGAGGAAGCTGAAGCCGCGCTGGATCGCAAACTTCTTTACGTATCGTTGCCCGAAATCCTCAAGGATCACTTCCTTCGCGGGCGTAGAAATCTGGTGGTCAGTGGCACGCATGGCAAGACAACGACGAGTTCCATCCTTGCTTGGATACTTAAGTCAGCCGGCGTCGATCCAAGTTACATGATCGGTGGCATTCCGCGTAATCTTGGCCAAGGGGCAACCTTTACCGGCTCTGATTTTGTGGTTCTTGAAGGCGACGAATACGACACCGCCTTTTTTGATAAACGATCCAAGTTCCTGCATTATCTTCCCGAAGTGGTCGTGATCAATAACATCGAGTTTGACCATGCAGATATCTACAACTCGCTTGATGAGATCAAGCTGACCTTTAAAAGGCTGCTTAATATTGTGCCAAGAAATGGCATGGCCTTTGTCAATGGTGACTGTGTCAATACCATGGACGTGGCAAGTGATGGGCCTGCTCCGATCACCACAGTAGGTCTCGGAGCTAAGTGTGACCTGCAGATCACCGATGTTGATTACGGACGAGAGAACACCAGCTTTGTATTGGATGGTGAGCATTACGTGTTGCCGATGGCAGGCGAGTTTAATGTGCGTAATGCGGCGATGGCTATTTGCACGGCAAGATTTTCTGGTTTCAGTGCAGATCAAATCAGGCATGGGCTCGCAAGTTTCGAGGGCATTGCACGCCGTCAGGAGGTGCGAGGCATTGCTGGGGGCGTTCGGGTGATTGATGATTTTGCCCATCATCCGACAGCGATCGGGCTTGCGGTTGATAGTTTGCGCCAGCAGTATCCCGATTCTCGACTCTGGGTCATTTTTGAACCGCGATCCAATACAACACGGCGCAATGTCTTTCAGGACGATTTAGCCAATGCGCTGAGTAAAGCCGATCTTGTGGTTGTTCCCGCAGTGCCTGATCCAGAAAAAGTAGCTGAGCAGGATCGACTCGATCCTCACAAGCTGGTTAGTGATATCCAAGCTTCAGGGACATCTTGCTGGTATCTTGAAACGGTGGATGAAATCGTCACACTGGTCGCCAGTGAAAGCCGTGAGGGAGATACCGTTGCCGTGCTCAGCAACGGTGGCTTTGGCGGCATTCACCAGAAGTTACTCGATAATCTGGGCTAGTAAGCGCCGTCATCTTCGCCTATTCCTCCGCTTCACATGGGGCTCTCAACCACCTCACTAAAAAAAGCAAATTCCTCGCAGTATGAAAATAGTATTTAATAACGTGTCGCAGTGGCGTCGGCTAGCCTGCGCGCTGATGGTTACTCTCGTAGTGGGGTGCGATACTGAATCAGACACTACGGAGCGATTTACCGGTGAGGTCAAGGTTGGCATTTTGCACTCGCGCACCGGCAGTTTGTCTATCTCTGAGCACACGGTTGCTGAGGCAGAGCTGCTGGCAATCGCAGAAATCAATGAGGCCGGTGGCATTAAGATAGGCAATCAGCGCCTTAAGATAGTGCCGATAGAAGAGGACGGGCAAAGCGACTGGCCGACCTTTGCTCGCTTGGCTGAGCGATTAATAGATGTTGATCAAGTGGCCGTCGTTTTTGGTGGCTGGACCTCGGCTAGCCGTAAAGAGATGCTGCCCGTATTCGAAAGCCGCGATCACTTGCTGTTCTACCCCATTCAGTATGAGGGAGAGGAATGCTCCAAAAATATTTTTTATGCGGGTGCTACACCCAATCAGCAAGCAGAGCCTGCGGTTGATTGGTTATTAAAAAACAGAGGCAAACAGTTTTTCCTGCTTGGCTCAGACTATGTATACCCACGCACCGTTAATCGTATTATCAAGGCTCAGTTAGCGGCCTCGGCTGGGCAATTATTAGGTGAGGTCTATGTCCCGCTCGGCGATAAAAACATGCAGCCCGTAATTGCTGAAATTGCACAGGCGATGCCCCAAGGGGGAGTGATCATCAACACCATTAATGGCGATTCGAACGTCGCTTTTTTTGAAGCGGCCTATGCAGCTGGAATAACTCATGATGCGGGCTACAGCATTATGAGCTTCTCTGTTTCGGAAGAAGAGGTTTTTGCCATAGGTCCCAAATATTTGGAGCGTTCACTAGCCAGCTGGAGTTTTTTTCAGAGCCTGGACACTATAAAATCCAGGAAATTCACCGCTGATTTCCGCGCCATGCATGGTGTTCATCGGGTAACAAACGATCCTGCTGAAGCGGCCTATGATATGGTTCATATTTGGGCATTGGCAGCGCAGAAGGCTAATAGTGTAGACCCTTCTCTGGTACGTGAGGCGCTGCCCGGCACCGTATTCGAGGGTCCAGAAGGGCGCGTTGAAGTGCAGCCTAACCATCATCTTAAAAAGCGCTCGCTTATCGGTGAATTACAGGCGGATGGGCAGTTTAAAATTCTTCACGATGCCGGTGTTATTGAGCCTCAAGTTTGGTCTCAGTGGCTCCCAGAAAATAAGGGCTATATCGCTGACTGGACCATTGATCGGCCCGATGCTGGTCGATTCAAGCCGAGCGTTAGCGCAGAAAAAGTTAAGAAAGCAGAGAGATGACTGAGCAAATGCCACAGAAAAGCCGCAACACTATTCGGCGTCTAACGCTACGTTTACTACCGCTTGCATTACTTGTGCTGGCTATATCCATGATTTGGCAAGCGAGGACCAAGCAGGCTAAAGAATACGTTTACTTGGATGATCATCAATATGACCATGCCGAGTCGATTGTGCCGCAAATTCCCCTGGAAGAGATACGTGACGATCAGGTGGTTATTTATTTCGGTATTCATGTCGAAAAAATATATGAGTTGTCTTTGCAGTCGCGAACATTTTCAGCCGACGGCTCTCTGTGGATTGAGTGGGATTCGGCAAATCAAAAATACATGGACAAGCATGGGATTGCTCCGCATGAACTGCTTAATCTCGTAAATCAAATTGAACGTTGGGATTCTACTTTTGAGCCGGCTACGGACGAGCCTATCGTGCTGTCAGCTGGGCGTTACTATCAGCGCTATAAATTCTCGAGTCGTTTCTATGATGATGAAATAAATTTCCGTCGTGATCCTTTTGATTCGCTGATTTTGCCCATTGTGGTCGAAATTGCTCCTGGAGCGATGTCACAAAAATATCAGCAGACTCTGCTTTACCCTCACCACCATCAAAATGGTTTTCTAGGCATGTCAGGTGAGCTTAGTGGTTATCAGTTAGAGGGTGCGATGCTCAGCAGTTATATTCATCAGTATCCATCGCAGTTTGGTGAGTGGTATCGGCCCGCCTTTAGCCAGGCACGCTTGGATATTGTGTATCGCTCAGATTATTGGAGTGCCTTTGTTAATTGGGTGCTGCCGTTTATCATTGTGATGTCAGTGGTGTTATTATCGCCTGCGGTTGCTGGCTCTATGGGGGATGTGCGTTTGGCTATACCGTCCACAGCCCTATTGACGCTTATTTTCATGCAGCAAGCCTATCATAATGAAATTCCTTCGCTGCCTTACCTGACGTTTTTAGATCAACTCTTTGCCTCTGGTTACCTTATTTCACTGGGTTTATTCGCGTTGTTTACATGGGGAACTAATGTTTACACCAAAGCTCCCAAGGATAAAAAAGAAGAGGCGATGGCTCGCATCGATAAGGTGGATGTCATCTTTCAGATATCGTCAGTGTCTGCTCTCGTCATTGTAGCAGCATTGTCATGGAGCAATACGGTGAGTTGATTCCTTCGAGGACTCGTGTAGTTGCGTTGGTGGCTGATAAACCAAGACAGCGTGTATCATGAGATGCTAGAAAACGCCGCGGCTCAATGAGTGTAGAGGCAGCTTTCCGCGCACTGTCCCGCAGCTATCTATTAGCGATACGTCTTATACGCCCAGATGCCATCGACGATGGCCTTCGCACAATTTTCTTGATAGGCTGAAGTGAGGCATTTTTCGCGCTCGGCCGAGTTGCTGATGTATCCACATTCCACTAGAATAGCAGGGCATCGTGTTGCCTTAAGCACGCCCAGATCTTGGCGCTGGCGGGTATTGCCATTACGGGGATTGAGGCGGCTTAGCATCCTTAGGTGAACATGAGCAGCAAGTTTTTGACCCTCATCACCGAAGTAGTAGGTCTCCACGCCATTGAGGCGGGTACCGGTGTGGGCGTTGAAGTGAATACTGATGAAGATAGCGTTGCTGTAGCGATTAGCGATATCTGCGCGGCCCCTGAGCGAGATGAACTGATCACTGCGACGTGTCATGGTGACCGGCATGCCCTTTGCCTTGAGCATTTTCTCCACTAAGAAAGCAACCTTGAGAGCGAGGTCTTTCTCATAGACGGTGCCTCGGTTAGCCCCCTTGTCCTTGCCTCCGTGTCCCGGATCGATGATGACACGAGATATTTTTCTCGCGTCTGCTTGGCCTATGCATGTGACCAGTAGAGCTAGGGCGAGCACGAGGTTTCGGCACCAGCTTGCAGGACGGCGAACGATGGTTTTTTTGGTAGAAATAACTCTGCTGGATGCTAGTTGGGCAGACAAAACGACGAGGGTAAAATGAGTTTCGAAAAGTGAGGCTATGTAAAAGTGAGGCTATGTATTGGGCGGCAATGTTCTGGCCTTAGCTTGATTGAGTTTCATCGTCATTTTCATTGTATGACGACTTACCATCAACCGCCTCCTCAAAACTATGGCGCCATCTTTTTGAGAGTAGGGGGCGGATCAGTCCATAGATCAGGTATAAGGAGAAAATAACGGTGGGTGTGTACCAGCGTGTTTGCTCGTTGATGAGTAGTAGGATGAGCAGGGCGCCAGTGAGAATGCCCCAGGGTGTGCCGCGAGTTTGGAAATCGATTTTTTTAAAGCTTGGGTAGCGCAGGTTGCTGATCATCAGCCCGGAGATGGCGAGCATACCGCCTGCCAGTACCCAGTTCCAATGGCCGAGCTCACGTTCGGTTTCTGAAAAGTAAATGAGCAGGTAAGTCACCGAGGCAATGAATCCAGCAGCCATGGGGATGGGGATGCCGCGGAAGTCCATGGACTGACCTTTTTTCTTGGGCATGTTGGCCAAGCAGTTGAAACGTGCCAGACGCATTGCACCACAGAGTAAATAAATGAAGGCAATAGCCCATCCTATCTTGCTCGGCAGGTTGAAGAGCACCGCTTTAGAAACGAGCAAGGCAGGTGCCATGCCAAAGGAAACCACATCGGCGAGCGAGTCGAATTCTTGGCCAAAGGGAGATTCCTGACCGCCCATGCGGGCGAGTCTTCCGTCCAGTAAATCAAAGAGACAAGAACCAAAGATCAGCAAGATCGCCTTTTCATAAAAAGGAAAGGCGGCGGTGAAATCCGGTTCCTGCATGCCATTGAAAATGGTCAGCACGGCAAAGAAGCCGCAGCAGAGGTTGCCCGCTGTCATCAGGTTGGGCAGGAGGTAGATGCGGGGTTCGTCACTGGTATCAGACATTAGGCGATAGCGGTTAGGTGATTGAAGCTGAGAGTGGCGTGCGCTTAGCGGCGGCTACCACGGAATTTGTTGCGAGGATCGTTATCCTCAGGAGAGGCGTCGTCTCGATAGCGTAGAATGCCGTAGCGCTTCAAGTTTTTTACAAACTCCTTGGCGTTGGTTCCTGTTTCTTGATCGTAAGCCATCGCGCCAACAAGCCCGTCCTTGTTCTGCATCGCTGTCATCGTTTCTTCAGCCTTGGCTGCAGCTCTGTTGATACTTTGAATGGCCTTGGGGATGTCTTTGAGGGCAGGATTGATTTGGTCGATCTCGCTGCGGGCATCGGTGACCAGATCATGAACACTCTGTGAAGTTTTCTTCATGCTTGCGAAGGTTTCACGGGCCTCGCTAATCGTTGGTTTTAGCTCTGCAGATAAGGTTTTCAAGTTGTCGCTTGAGCTTTCAAAATTGGCAATGGTCTTTGTCAGCTTATCGAGGTTTTGCTGGGAAAGTAGTTCTTCGTTAATCTTCGACATCGTCACATCCATGCCTTCTCCGATGCGCTGAAGTGATTCGAGTGCCTTATCGATTTTCTCAAAGGTCACCACAGCCTCCTTGATCAGCTGGCTGGTATCGCGCGCGATGTCTTCTGCATCTGACTTGAGGGAATCAAATCCACCTGCACCTCTTCCCGCTATGTTATCACCGTGTTGGTAATAATTGCCTGTTTCCTGATCAGGAGGAATAATTTCTATGAATTTGTCACCAAGGAGTCCGGTTGAGCTGATTTCAAAAACAGAATCAAGGGGGACTTGCACATCATTGCGAATACGCATTTCCATGCGCACCGTGCTTGCTTTCTGGGTGACGATCAGCTCTGGCCTCGTGGCAACCCGTCCGATTTTTGCGCCGCGGAGCCGAACCTCACTGTTTTTAATAATGCCCGCTGTGTCAGGGAACTCGACGTAAAGAGGGTAGTGACCGCGGAATCGATCACCAAAGCGGCCGAATTCTACAATGAGAACACCGAGCAGAAGCAGGCCGATAAGAACAAAGAGGCCAGCGAGTCGCTCTCGTTTTTTTTCCCGAACGGGCATGGGGTCAGTTTCTCTTGGATTGTGGTTTCTTGCAAGGTGCAAAAAAGGGGCGCCTGATTCACCTCAGCGCGATGTGATGGGCTTTAGCTTTGGCTGGCGTGCTGCTGATCATCACTATGACTATCGGAACCGTTGATGAAGTCTCTCAGGGTGGGGTCTGGACTTGCTTTCATTTCATCAGGGCTTCCCTGCCAGTATACCTTGCCGTCTTTCATGAAGACGATGCGATCAGCAATGCGAAACACGCTGCGCAGCTCGTGGGTGATGACAATATTGCTGATGCCGTGATCCTGCTGGAGGCATTTGATGAGCTTGTCGATGCTCTCCGCCGTGATCGGATCAAGACCGGCATGAGGTTCATCATAGCAGATGCATTGGGGTTTAATGACGATCGCACGAGCAAGAGCGACACGCTTTTGCATGCCGCCAGATAGCTCAGAGGGCATTTTCTCTTCTTGCCCAGGCAAACGCACAATCCCCAACACCTCAGCGACGCGCTGGTTTAATTCGTTGATGTCGGTGATGCCTTGTTCGCGAAGCGGAAAGGCGATGTTTTGGGCGACGTTCAATGAATCAAACAGGGCTCCGTTTTGAAACATCATGCCCATTTTTTTTCGAATGGGGCCGAGTTCTCGTTCACTCATGTTGGAGATATCTACGCCATCTATCTCAATGGTTCCTTGTCGAGGCTTCATCAGGCCGATCATATGTTTGACCAGAACGGTTTTACCTCCACCTGACGTGCCTAATAGGCACACCGTCTCGTTAGGATAAATATCGAGATCGACACCGCGTAGAACGCGACTTGCGCCGAAGTTCTGATGCAGGTTGCGGACCCGGATCAGTGGTGTTTCTGATGAACTTGCTGGCACAAAGACGAAGCTATCACAGGATTCAGCTCAACGCAAAGCATCGAAGCCGCAGAAGAGTTTTGATTTTTCCGGCGGTCGAGCGGGTAGGGGCTCGTTGTTATCTAAGAAATCTCGGCAGGTGCTGTGAAAGCTCTCGGGCGTGCTCACCCGACGGATGCGATGCTCAAAGGCTTCATCAACGCCTTGAACGATATAGAGCATGTATTTTTTCATTCTGTTGACGTGTTTGCTTGGGTCAAAATCATCCGCATGGGAGGCGATTTCGTGGTAGAGAGAATCGATATAAGCGAGGAGGTCAGCTCGGGTAAGCTCGCGCGGTGACTGGCCTGAGAATGAGTCACGTAACTGATCAAAGATCCACGGATTGCGGATAGCTCCCCGCCCGATCATGAGTCCAGATGCCCTGGTCTTGCGGATGGCGCCCAAGCCGGTATCCACATCCACCACGTTGCCATTGGCCATCACGGGGCAATCCATTTGCTCTACGGCGAGGCGAATGCAATCCGTGTGAATCGGCGTTTGGTAGCGCTCGGAAACGGTGCGGCCATGAATGGTGAGGGTGTCGATGGAGTGCCGTTTAAAAATCTCGAGAAGGTCGGAGAACTCATGATGGCTGTCGTAGCCGACACGTGTTTTGACGGTGAATTTGCCGTCTACGGCCTCTCGCAATGAGGCGATGATACGCTCCATGTGATCGAGTTTTCGAAGTAGGCCCCCGCCAGCGTCCTTGCGGCAGACGACGGGTGCTGGGCAGCCTAGATTAAGGTCGATGCCGGCGATGGGATAGGCCTGCAGCTCCTTGGCCGTGCGCACCAGGGCCTCAATGTCTTGGCCGATGAGTTGTGCGAAGACGGGCCCCTCGGTTTCATTCTCCGTGATGCTGCGCAGGATCTTTTGCTCCAGGCTATAGTCAGCATGCACGCGGAAATACTCGGTTACATAATAGTCTGGGCCGCCATACTGCTGCATGACCCGCATGAACGGCAGATTGGTGACTGCCTGCATCGGTGCCAGAGCAAGTAGAGGGCGTGCAAGTGGAGAGTGAGTATTCATGGCAGTCAGCGTGTTGAGGTGATCTGCTTAAGGCTGTTTATAATGAAGGCTGTTTATAATGAAGGCTGTTCATACTTAAGGCTGTTCAAATTCCGAGCGTGCCTCGTTAAGGCGTGCACGGGCTGCTTCCAGATACCCTTCGTCGATGTCAAAGCCGATATAACTGAACAAGCCCATCTTATGAGCGGCGATAGCAGACGATCCGATGCCGTTGAAGGGATCTAACATGGTGCTTGTGCCAGCGTTGCCATGGATGCGGATGCATTGCTCCGCGAGGCCGACGGGGAATGTTGCTGGGTGAGGCCGGTCTTTGTCGCGATTCTTGATGGTGTCATAGGGGATAAACCAGTTGTTGCCACGGCAGCGTTTGTCTTTGCCTTCCGTATGCCCCCAGCGCTCGATGTTGGATTTGTCAGCATAGGGAACACCGCCAGCGCGCCGATCAAGTGGTATTTCTCCTGATTTGGTGAGGTGAAAAACATACTCATGGCAGTCGTTGACATAGCGGTGGCTGTTAATCGGTTTAAAGTGCCCAGCGCTAATGGTTTCGCCAGATCTGGTTTCTACGGAAATGGATTTGACCCAATGAAATGTATTCTGGAGAACAAAGAGCGGTTCATTTTCTGACTCCGTCAGGGCGAGAAGTAGCTGATGGGGTAGCAGTGGGTTTTGAGGGGCAGCGCCGAGGTTGAGGAAAAAAGAGGCATCGTCATGCATGACGCGCTTGAGCTCAGTGGCCCACTCCAGGCACCACTCGATGAATGCGGAGCGTTCGGCATGGTCTTCGTAGGTGTCGTATTTAATCCCCAGATTGTAGGGGGGGGAAGTGACCACTAGATTCACCGAGTTGGCAGGCATCGCTTTCATGCCCTCGAGGCAGTCTTGGTGAAAAAAATCGATGCGTGTCGCCATGGGGAAGCATGGTCACATGTGTCGATCAATGAAAAGTCAGGAGTGTGTTCATACGGCCGTTTAATATTGACGATCGCCATAGCCATGGGTTATTCTCAACCTTGCGTGAACACGAGAGAGCAGATTTTGGAGGCTGCATGGGAGCTTTATAGTGCCCGGGGATTTGAGGATGTATCGGTCAGAGATGTGACGACTGCAGCAGGGGTTAATTTGGCCAGTGTCAGCTACCACTTTGGCGGTAAGGAAGGACTGATGCAGGAGACCGTCAAGCGCTGCATGAATCCGATCAACAGCTACCGCATTCAACTCCTTGAGCAGGCAATTGCCAAATATGGAGGAGAGGAGAAGCTGCCGTTGCGCTCGATATTAGAAGCCTTTATGAGGCCATTGGTCATGCCGGAAGAGTGTGGCGTCCAGTCGGGCCTGAAAA
>Ga0206128_1001603_pt1 | contig 21850 bp, 12 predicted proteins | sample Helgoland_Spring_7_FD_148601 | JGI IMG/M metagenome (GOLD analysis project Ga0206128, IMG submission 148601) | Pelagic subsurface seawater microbial communities from Kabeltonne, Helgoland, North Sea - Helgoland_Spring_Bloom_20160426_1 | ecosystem: Environmental > Aquatic > Marine > Epipelagic ... | reverse complement strand
TTTCTGGGACTGCAACCTGTTCGTTCATTTCTGGAAATAAGAGAACCTGTGTTTTATTCGTGGCATCAACGGCGATATGTTGTTCTTGAAACAGAGCATCAAAGCCATCCCGCAATGCCTCTTCATCGTCGCCCCAGCGCCTGCGCCCCGCCACATCAATATTGAATCCGTGCTTACTCAACCAGTTGAGACCAAACAGCATGGGCTCCCAGGTTTTAGAGCCGCGCTCTTCTTCATGAAGGTCCTGACGGTAATGGTCCACGGATACTCTTATCGTAATTTGCGCACCATAAAGTTTCTGTAACTGCAGCAATCCCACTTTGCACTTAAGCATGGGTCGCATGGCATTAGTCAGCACTAGCAGCTTAAAACCACGACGTAGTATTTCTGCCATGATGGCAATGATGTCTGGATTCATAAATGGCTCGCCGCCGGTGAGACCTATTTCCTCGGTACCGTAGTTGCCATTTTGAACTTCATTGAGAAAAATCTGAACCTCAGACAAACTGATGTAACTGAGGCGGTCGTTAACGGGACTGGATTCGATGTAACAGCTTTCACAGGCGAGATTGCACAGTGTGCCAGTATTAAACCAAAGGATTTTAAGCGCGCTTAATGTAACGCTGGCGCGGCTCTCGCCGGCAGCGGTTATGAAGGGATCGGCAAACTTTCCAGAGTTCTTGTCAATATCCATATTGAGCCATCTGTGGTCATAAATTAAAATGGTTTAGATTTGTGAGTCAACGTGCGCGGTTAAATATGCACAGTAGCCTGTTGAAGGCAAACGTCCTGCTGCCCCAATACTCAGTTAAAACATAGCACAATCTTTCACTTTCGCCAGTTTATACGCCGCGACTCTTTTTAGTCAGTGGCTGCCGACTAAAGAAGACGGGCGAGTTGCACTGTATGCCCAGTAGATAAAAATAAACTGAAATAGCAGACGGATATACAGCAGGCTCACTGCAATCTCTGGAAATAAGTCTGGATTCAGGGCCATATGAATATTCGCGGGGTAAACCACAATCAGCAGCGCCACCAATCCCCAACCTGCAGCGGCTCGAAGTCTCGGAATTAATACACAGATCCCACCCAACACTTCAAAGAACCCACTAATGTACACCGCTTCCAAATGCAGGGGTAAATAGTCGGGCATGATGTTCAGATAAAAATCGGGATTAACAAAATGATCAATCCCGACATTAATAAAGAAAGCCGCCAAACCAAAAAGAGCGATGGTTTTAATTCGACTGGTGGGCAACTGTAATGCAGTAGAAATAGTATGGAACATCATTAAAACCTGTGAGACTAGTGTTGGGACAAATAGTTATAAAACGTCGATTGAACCAAATTCTGCAATCAACTTATCGGTCATTTTGCGCTGTTCCGCTTTTATATCAAACTGATTACAGAGGCCATTATTCCAGCTGTGGTATTCCTCTAATCGATGATCACCGACATTGGTAAAGGACTCCCAAGCAATAAAACATTTCTCCAGATCAGTTGAGCCTGCATGCACAACTATATTGTTGAGTAGTGAGGCCATATTTTCCTCTTCCACACTCATGCGCAACAGATCACCGCTGTCGAGATGAACGTAGGCTGGCTTATCCGTTTTAAAGGCCGTCCAGTCAAACGAGAAATCAGCACTCGGGTTAGCGCTGCGAGCAAAGTTACTCCAGGCCCCCATCATAGTTTCGCCCATCTCTTCCCGTGCTGCGCCTTCCGGGTAAATATAGGATGTGATCGGGCCATAGGTATAGTTGCCCGTAACAAATGCAATGTCGGTGCCATGGGCTGCGCCGATGATATTCGGAAAATCAATGAGCATGGATTGGGCCTGATGGTCCCAATCAAATCGGTAGGCATACAGGTTTTGATAGCCCGCAGACTCCATCGCCATTAGGGCGTCATCCACACCCCGTAATTTCCAGGCATGAGAACGGGTGCGCACCCAGAGTTCAAACAGTTCTGGATCTTTTAGGGTTATTTTCGGTGGCAGTAGCTTGGTTAATATATAGCTGGTGTCGGCAAAGTAACGGTGTAGGCCCAGCCAAAAAGAAACCTCATCTTTGGTCGCCCCCGCGATCACTGGCACATTCTTGGCATATTTCTTATTACCTAGGGCCCCTAGCATTCCCTCTTTAGGAATGACGAGACTGTCGATAGTGGTGAGGGGAATGGCGTCAAAATTTTCAGTCTGATAATACAGACCAATCAATTCCCGCGCATCGACGTTCATCAACTGCTCGCGCAGTTCCCTAGGGCTGTACTGAGACTGGGCGCTGTCGAGAAGTTGATTAACAATCTGCCAGGATCCACGCTTAATTAGAGGATCAGCACCATTGAGGTTGTAAGCTTTTTCAGGGGTTGAGCTGGTGGTATAACCAGACTGTGAAATAGCTTTATGAAACAGGCCATCGCTAAGGGGAGATGCCAAAAGCGCCAAGGTATTGTGGCCGCCGGCAGACTCACCAAAAATAGTTACGTTATTGGGGTCGCCGCCAAATTGCTGGATGTTTTTTTGCACCCACTTTAACGATTCAATAATATCGAGAGTACCGAAATTAGAGGTTTTATCGATGCCCTCTTGCAAACCCTGTATCGCTGGGTGGGTAAACCACCCCAGAGCACCAAGACGATAATTTGTGGTGACCACAACCACATCGCGGTTGGCGACGAGCTTAGTAAAGTCATAGTAATCTTTAATACCGGTAGTGTTAGCACCCCCATGAATCCAAAACATCACCGGATACTGCTTAGTGGCAAAATCTGCCGGCGCACGAATATCCAAATACAGACAGTCTTCGGAACCGACGATACCCTCGCCACTTGCACCACCATACTTACTGGCTTTTTGAACACAGGCGGTCACGTCTTGCTCAACAATAATACGTTCTGAGGACTGTAGGGTTCGGGGTGCTTTCCAGCGCAGCTCTCCAACGGGTGGCTGAGCGTAGGGAATATCAAACCATGAGACTATGTCACCTGAGTTACCGGCGGATTCAGCCTCTGAGGAAGCCGTTTTATTACTCACAGACTGAGCAATAGCCTGGGCAATAGACTGCCCCTGCACTGTACCTGTGGAGGTGCCGATATTATGCTCTACAAGGCGGGCTATAACGGGCTCTGCCGGCGTGAATAACTGGCAGGACGTGAGTAATACTGAAGCAATAACCAATAGTCGAATCATTTTTAACTTCTTATTTTTATAGTTTTTATTCTGGCTCTTCATTGTGAAACGCCTAGGTTTAATCTGATATACGCCATGAGGATAGTATTCGATCACCGGCCTATTGGGAATAAAAAAGCCGAACTAAGCGCAATCAATCACTAAACTAAGTTAACGATTTCGCTTAATTCGACTTGCACGGAAACTATCCCAAACTAATGATGATCCCTTTTTACTGCTTTGTTATTACTGCTTTTTTCTAACTATCTTCTTACTTCTATCACTTACTTCTCACTACTTAGGTACTACAGACCTACCTGCATTGCTAATTTATTTACAACATGCAACTGGAATGGAGTCCGAGCATGATGTGGTCTCGATCTCACCTACCGCCGATACGGTTAAACCGGTTCCTGAATTGCTGTAGCCTTTACAGGAAAGCCCTCCAGAGCCATAGGTATCGCCTGTGATTAGGTCGCGAATTTTGGATGAACTGGCACTTAATGTGGAGGGTATTAGCCAGGCCTCACCGGCCAGATTAGAGGCGCCGGCATTGTAGATGGAGTTTGAATACTCCTCTGAGGTACATATTTTACTGGCCGTGAAGGTAGCGCTACAGGCGGCCTGCAACTGGCGTATTCCTTGATTGCCGGTTACTGAGTCATCCGAAAACCCCTGAAACACGACCCGGTTTGAGCCAGATTCAAGAGCATCTAGTCGGGTATCGTTGTCATTAACGGCGTTTTCAATCGCGGTAAAGTTGTCATTTACCTCCGAGGCGCTGGTTGTGTCTCCGCTGGAGAAATCATTGGGAATGGTCAAGTCCGAAGCATTGGCCAAAGGTGCGCTGGCTAATAGAGTAGCGCCTATTAGTGCGATTATTGTTGCTTTGTAAAAGTGCTTTATAACCATGGTTTATCTCCCCATGTAGTGGTATTCCAAATACTTGCGTCTGTATTGGGGGCTGGCCCCCACTGAGTTTGACTCCAACCGCCGCCGTCCCAGACGGTTATGGCACTGCTGTTGGGGTCAAGTGGATGGGCATCATCAACATCGGCAACGCCGTCACCATCATCATCGGTGTCAGTGTTGTTACCTACCCCGTCGCCATCCGTGTCTAGGGTTTCTGTTGCATCTAAGGGAAAGGCATCAGCGCTATCTGCTACGCCATCGCCATCGTCATCCGTGTCGGCGTTGTTACCCACGCCATCGCTATCTGTATCCAGGGTTTCTGTCGCATCTAAGGGGAAAGCATCATTGGCATCCACCACCCCATCACCGTCATCGTCGCTGTCAGCATTGTTACCCGTGCCATCGCTATCGGTATCTAGGGTCTCTGTGCTGTCTAGTGGAAAGGCATCATTGGCATCGATAACACCGTCGTTATCGTCGTCGGTATCGGCATTGTTACCCGTGCCATCAGAATCTGTATCTAGGGTTTCTGCAGGATCCAGAGGAAAGGCATCCGCATCATCATCAATACCATCGCCATCATCATCGGTGTCTTCATTGTTACCAATACCATCTTGGTCTGGGTCGACGCACTCATGAGGGTCTAGTGGGAAGGCATCATTCTCATCAAGAGCGCCATCACCGTCATCATCCGGGTCTGCATTGTTACCCACACCATCCCCATCGGTATCCACTGACTCGCTGGCATTCAGGGGGAAAGCATCATTGGCATCTGCCACACCGTCACCGTCATCATCGCTGTCGGTATTGTTACCCGTGCCGTCACCATCGGTATCTAGGGTCTCTGTGCTATTAAGAGGGAAAGCATCGTTTGCATCTGCAACACCATCGCCATCATCGTCGCTATCGGCATTGTTGCCCTCGCCATCGTTATCTGTGTCCAGGGTTTCAGTGCTATCCAGTGGAAAGGCATCATTCACATCGGCAACACCGTCACCGTCATCGTCTGGGTCTGTAGGATTACCAATGCCGTCACCGTCGGTATCTGTGCACTGGGTAGGGTCTAGGGGGAATGCATCGTCGACATCCAAGGCGCCATCATTGTCATCATCCGTGTCGGCGTTGTTACCGATACCGTCGTTATCGGTATCTAGGGTTTCAGTGGCATCGCGGGGGAAATCATCATTGCTGTCGGCAACACCGTCTCCATCGTCGTCGGTATCCGCATTGTTACCAATGCCGTCTCCATCGGTGTCTTCACATTCGGAGGCATCTAGGGGAAATACATCATCTGCGTCAGGCACGCCATCGCCGTCATCATCAAGGTCAGTATTGTTACCAACGCCATCATTGTCTGTATCCACTGATTCGCTGGCATTGAGAGGGAATGCATCGTTGTCGTCGGCCACGCCATCATTGTCATCGTCGCTGTCGCTGCTGTTAGCAATACCATCGCCATCAGTATCTGTATTAGCAGCCGGATCAAGCGGAAAAGCATCACTACTATCAGGAATGCCATCACCATCGTCGTCAGTGTCGGCGTTGTTACCTACCTGGTCACCGTCGGTATCTAGGGTTTCAGAGGCGTCTAGGGGTAGATCATCATTGCTATCGGCAACACCGTCTCCATCATCATCGGAATCTGCATTGTTACCTATGCCATCGCCGTCCGTATCCTGAGTCTCTGAGCCATCCAGAGGGAAGGCGTCATTGGCATCAGTAACGCCATCATTATCATCGTCTGTATCAGCATTGTTGCCCACACCGTCGTTGTCTGTATCTGTCGACTCGCCAGCGACCAAAGGAAACGCATCTACCGTATCGTCAACGCCGTCTCCATCATCATCGCTATCGGCATTGTTGCCTATACCATCGCCGTCTGTATCCTGGCTCTCTGAGCTATCCAGAGGGAAGGCGTCCGCACTATCTGGGGCTTCGTCATTGTCGTCATCATTATCTATATTGTTGCCAATGCCGTCACCGTCAGTATCGACGGTTTCACTGGCATCCAATGGGGAGGTATCGACGCTATCCTCAACCCCATCACCGTCATCATCATTGTCAGCATTGTTGCCAACGCCATCGCCATCGGCATCTAGGCTTTCACTGGCATCCAAGGGAAAAGCATCGCCAATATCGGCAGTGCCGTCATTGTCATCATCGGTATCGGCATTGTTGCCCTGACCATCTGAATCGCTGTCTAGGGTCTCTGCGGGGTCGAGGGGAAAGGCGTCTAGGCTATCAATGACGCCATCGCCATCATCATCAGTGTCAGCATTGTTGCCTATATCGTCACCGTCGGTATCTACAAACTCTGTAGCATCCAGAGGAAAGGCATCAGAGCTGTCAGGCATCACATCGCCATCATCGTCCAGATCAGCATTGTTACCCACACCGTCGCCATCTAAGTCCTCAGTTTCGCTGCTGTTCAGGGGAAACACGTCCTCAGCATCGGCTACGCCATCGCCGTCATCATCCGTGTCGGCGTTGTTACCCACCCCATCGCCATCGGTATCTAGGGTTTCACTGGCATCCAGAGGAAAGGCGTCATTAGAGTCTGAAATACCATCGCCATCATCATCGGTGTCGGTATTGTTACCCACCCCGTCACCATCCGTGTCTGTACTTTCTCCTGGCATAGCCGGGAAGGCATCCAACAGATCAGGAACACCGTCATTGTCGCTGTCCGAGTCCAGCAGATCGATCAGGCCATCGCCATCCATATCCATGTATCCAGCACCTGGATCAACATCCGCAAACAACATGGCAATACGGGTTTGAGCAATAAAGTCTTGTACAGTAATTTCATTTAGCAACAGAGACTTGATAGAACTCACTAGCTGAGTGCGGGCAACCTGCTTAACCATGCTTACAAGGGCTACTGTGGGATTGATTTTCTCACTCCCCAATAGTCCATTAATGTCTGCAGCCGCATTGGCAATAACGGCGAGTACTGCAGCATCGGGAAGGCTTGCCGAATCAATATCAGCAACAGCCGACATCAGAATCGACTGAACATCTGTGCTATCGCTAAGGGAGGGATTACCCGTCAGTGACAATGCCACTAGACTGTCACCCAGGGCCTTAGAAATCTGCACGCCATTTGGCTCAATCTGCATCTCAATTAAACATTCAATAACCATTAATAAGAGTGCAAGCTGGTGATTAATACGCTGGCTATTTTGCGCCCCGCTATTCCCGGCTAGCGCCGCCGCCCAGACATCCTCTGCATAAATAGCCGAAACAGACTGAGTAATACCCATCGCCTGAAGAAATTCGGCCTTAGTCGTATGGTCGTCAATACTGGTTAACATCGTTGTAATAGGAGACAGGGTTATAAACCCAGAGCTGGCCTGAGAAAAATCAGAGAACAGCGCCATTGTAGCTAATGGAAACTCACTGCCAACTTCCTTGCCACCAAGAGCAATAACATTGACATCAGTCGCGCCATTATTAGTCTGACGATCAAAGGCAAAGTAACCATTGGTATCCGATACCCCTCTGGGTTCGTCGCTGTCCAAACGGTAATTATGGTTAAGATCAAGAAATACCTGTGCCCCAGCAATCGGGTCATCAACCACCCTACCCTCGACAACATCAAGAATAACCACTGTAAGTTCAGCGGAGGCAACCGCACTACCATCTGAAACCTGAACCGACACCTCATACACATTATCACCACCCACATCTGCAGGCGATTCAAAGTCCGGAATAGATTTAAAAGAGATCCTGCCCTCAGGGGCAATATCGAAAACCGCGTGATCAGTGCCGCCTAAAATGGAATACTTAAGACCATCACCATCTACATCTTCGCCGTTGAGTGTAATAACAACGTCGCGTTCCTCAGGCAATTCAATAATATCGGGGGTAACCAACGAGGGGGAATGATTTACGCCGGGTTCTGACGCAACCGGAGACCCACCGCCACCGCCACAAGAGGCGATAATAGACACACAAAGTGAGAGTAAAATACTGCGTGACACCGTGGAGAATTCCACAGAGACCTGTCCTACTGAACTGAAATTTACAAGCATGCTTTCTTCCTTAAAGCTATTCATGTATGAATAATAGTTACGCTTATTCAATAATGCAATACTTCATGCAAATTTATTTTATCGATTGTCAACGCTATTTTGGCAAAAAGAGTAATAAAGTAAGGCGGTGTAAGGAGCTGTTTTAGACCGTTAGTAAATTAACGTAGGCGATAAAACGCCAGGGGGAGAATCCCCTAGAGAAAAATTGCGAAAGATAAATTAACGGCGTACTAAGTCTCTGATGAAATCACAGCATCCGCTGAAAACTGAAGTTTAGCCAGTCGCGCATAGAGCGGACTACTCGCTAATAGTTGCAGATGGTTACCCTGGGCAACCTTGCGTCCCCCGTCCATCACTACAATCTGATCCGCATGTAAAATAGTCGCCAGACGGTGGGCAATAATAACCGTGGTGCGGCCTTTCATGAGTTTATCTAAGGCCAGCTGCACCTTGTATTCACTCTCGGCATCCAGCGCACTAGTAGCCTCATCGAGTAACAGTATTCGCGGATCTTTAAGCAGCGCCCGAGCAATAGCAATGCGCTGACGCTGGCCGCCAGACAGACGCACGCCCTGCTCGCCCAGATCACTGTGATAGCCATTGGGGAGTTTACTAATAAATTCATCCGCATGAGCAGCCACCGCTGCCGCCATCACTTCTTCATCTGTCGCCGAAGACTTACCGTAGCGAATGTTGTACATCACATCACCGGTAAACAGCGTCGGCTGCTGCTGCACCACCGCAATTTGCTCACGCAACTCACGGGGATCCAACTGGCGAATGTTGCAATCACCAAAACAAATTTCACCCTGCTGTGGATCATAAAAACGTTGAATCAAATCAAATAGCGTCGACTTACCGGCGCCAGACGGGCCGACTAAAGCAACAATTTTATCTTTGGCAATGGTCAGCGAAAAATCCATTAACGCCGGCTGTTGAGGACGCGAAGGATAGCAAAAAGTAAGATTTTTAAAATCTAAAACCGCCGCTAACTGATTCACATCCTGGGCACTATCAATCGTTAAAATATGGTTTTCTGCATAGAGTAATTCCATCAGGCGCTCAGTGGCACCCACCGCTCGTTGCAGCTCACCATAGACTTCCGACAATGAAGCCACACCCGTGGCCATCAAGATGGCATAGAAAATAAAGGCACCGAGTTCACCGCCGCTCATATCGCCATTAATCACATCTGTACCGCCAACCCAAAGCATGGCCGACAGAGCGCCAAACACCAATAAAATAACTGCGGCCATTAAAATTGCGCGCTGGCTAATCCGACGTTTAGCCACCGAAAATGCCCGTTCTACCTCTACGGAAAACGCCCGCTTTTCCTGTACTTCCTGAGTAAAACTTTGCACCGTCTTAATGTGCTGAATAATCTCACCCGCATAGGAACCCACATCCGCAATCGAATCCTGACTCTCTCTAGAGAGTTTGCGAACTTTGCGCCCAAACACCAGCACCGGAATCAGCACCACAGGTACTGCCACCACAATAATAAAGGTTAACTTTATATTGGTAACTAGCAACATAATTAGCGCGCCGGTAAAACTGATCGTACTGCGCAGGGCAATGGAAACCGACGAGCCAATAATTGATTGCAGCAATGTAGTGTCCGACGTTAGTCGCGACATAATATCGCCGCTGCGGTTAGTTTCAAAAAACGCCGGATGCAAATCAACAATATGGTCGAACACGGCAGTACGAATATCCGCACTCACCCGCTCGCCCAACCATGAAATAAGATAAAACCGAATGTAGGTACCCAGCGCCATCAGTACCGAGGCAACCAAAACAAATAGAATCGCCAGATTGAGCTGAGACTGAGACTGCTCAGCAAACCCCTGATCAATCACCAGACGCAAGCCCTGACCAATCGACAGGGTCACACCAGCGGTAAATATTAACGCTGCTAGAAATATCCACACCCGCATCTGGTAGGGTTTGAGGAACTGAAACAGCGCAAGCAGAACCGACATTTTTTGTATAGGTTGTTCAGCGGTAGTTTTAGATGACACAGAATCAGTAGTAATAGGAAATCACCATTAGGCAGCACAGTTAATAAGTATGGATAAAGCCGGCGCCGATTATGACCCTCACACCGAGCAATGCAAGTAGCAGCCCAAATCTGTCACGGCGACCCCACTAAGTAGCTTCCCCCCGGCTGTCATCTTGAACGAAGTGAAAGACCTCAAGATCCCTCGTCGCTTAGCTCTGTCAGGATGACATTTATGAGGGAGCCCCCCGTCACCCCGAAACCCCGCACAACCCCGTCACCCCAGCGAAGGCTGGGGTCCAGCTTTTATGGTACAGACCTGTCACATAGGTTACAGATTAGCCCGGCCACATAGGTAACACTCATAAATGAATACCAGCCTCCGCCTGTCGTCCCTGTTCCCGCCTGTTATCTCTATTCCCGGCTGTCATCTTGAACGAAGTGAAAGACCTCAAGATCCCTCGTCGCTTAGCTCTGTCAGGATGACATTTATGAGGGAGCCCCCGTCACCCTGCACACCCTGCACACCCTGCACACTCCGCACAACTCAGCACAACCCCGTCACCCCAGCGAAGGCTGGGGTCCAGCTTTTACATAAATGGATACCAGCCTCCGCTGGCATGACGATATTAATAAACGCTTCCATGGATATTAATAACCGCTTCCATGGGGCCATCAAAGATTCCAGCCTCCGCTGGAATGACATTTAAGCAGCTTGAGGAGAGGACAGTTAAACATCTAGAGGTGAGGACAGTTAAGCATCTAGAGTTCAACAAGGCTTGCAGCATGTAATAGCCACTTCTTTTATAAGTAATGACTGGTCGTTTTTAACCCTTATTTCAGCCTCACCAGTGCAGCTATCACTGCCTATAAGGCGTACACTCAGATGACAAAAAAAAGAGGAATAATCCCAAATGCCCATTACTTATCGCGTTCTATTGACCAGCTTAATATTCACTGCCCTCAGCCAGACTGGCTACGGAGAAAATAGCATCGCAGCGGTTAGTAGTGAGGCACCCAGTGCGGAAGTTCTTGACACAGCAGCTCCTAGCATAGAGCCCATGCAAGGTATTCCCCCCACCCGTGATTCCCAGGTCACCATGGAAAACTATCGCACCCATCCCTCCATGCGATGGTCATTTCGCAATGCCGGCGCGCCACTCAATGTGGTCATGATTCCACGCCAGGGCACGATTGTAGAGCTGCCAGGGCCCTCCAAACCAGAAATAGGCCAGCAGGAATATCCCATTACCTCGGGTAAAAAACTCAGTTTTGATCAGATATTTGAGCGCAATCATGGCGACGGTGTTGCCATCGTCCAGGGAGAAAAACTGCTCCATGAACGCTATTTCCATGGGTTTAATCCACATGCCCAACATATCTGGTTTTCAATGACCAAATCTCTGGCCAGCACCGCATTTGGCTTACTGGTAGCCGAAGGCAAAGTAGACCTAAGCGCATCCCCTGCCAAATATATCCCCGAACTTAAAGGTAGCGGCTTCGAGCGCGTCAGCATCCAGCAAGTCCTGGATCACGCCACTTCACTAGACTTTAAAGAAAGCTACACCGACCTAAATTCAGACTTCGCCCAATACTATGCACCAGCACTGAATATGGGCTGGATTCCAGGCGCTCGAGACATCCAGCCCAAAAACGCAGCCGTTTACGGTGTACATGACTTTTTAGCCAGCTTTATCAAGCCAGATTTCAATCGCGAACCCGGCGATAACTTCGATTACAACTCCAGCAATGCCGACGTACTGGGCTGGTTAATCGCCCGCATCAGCGGCCAGTCGTTTCAGGATTACATCCAGCAGAATATCTGGGCCAAACTCGGTGCAGAACATGATGCCACCATCGTTGTAGACAGAGCCTATATGCCCGTAGTTACCGGCGGCATGAACAGCACCCTGCGCGATGCAGTACGCTTTGGCATGATGATCCGCGATCGTGGTGTATTTGATGGCGAACAGGTGATACCCGCCGCCTGGATCGATGAGTCTCTCAATATCAGCGATAAACTCCGCGCCAATATGAGCAACAACCCCAAGTACAGTGAAGAACCATGGCTTGCCTATCACAATATGTGGTGGATTCTCGATGCCGAGTCCGGTGAATACTGCGCCGTGGGCATTCATGGCCAGGTTATCTACATTAATCGTAAGGCCAACACCGTGATGGCCTGGTTCTCAAGCCAGCCCGGTGCCAGCTCAGCAGGCAACAAAGCATTCCGAGCCAAGCTCAATGCAGCTCGGGCCTTAGCGAGTTCACTAACCCAATAAATTGATCTAGTCGCTAAAAAGTGTGGTTTTGATTAACGACTGTTCAAACAGGCGTTAATCATTTGCTACAATGCCGGCTTATTAAACAGGCGCCAGATTTGCGATTTGGTTAGCCGAACACACCTATTGGGATTAACAATGCCTATTCAATACGTCACCTGTGCGCTGTATAAATTTGTCGCACTGCCAAATTACGGCTCTATTCGCCACCCCTTATTAAACGTCATGACCGACAACAATGTCTTTGGCACATTACTGCTGGCAGACGAAGGGATTAACGGCACTATTTCCGGCCGCAGAGAAGACATCGATGCAGTACTTAGCTGGTTGGACCAGCAACCGGGTTTAGAAAACATAGATACCAAAGAATCCTTTGACGATGAAATTCCGTTTTATCGCAGCAAAGTGAAACTGAAAAAAGAAATCGTCACCATGGGCGTTGAAGGCATAGATCCCAAACAGGTAGTGGGCACCTATGTAAAACCCAGTGACTGGAATGCACTGATCTCAGAACCAGAGGTAGTCTTGGTCGATACCCGCAATGATTATGAAGTAGAGATCGGAACCTTCGAAAATGCCATAGACCCAAAAACAAAATCCTTTCGCGACTTTCCCGAATGGGCCAAGAACAATCTCGATCGCAATAAGCACAAAAAAGTCGCTATGTTTTGTACCGGTGGCATACGCTGCGAAAAATCTACCGCCTATATGAAAGAGCAGGGTTTTGAAGAGGTCTACCATCTTGAAGGGGGCATTCTTAAATACCTCGAAGACGTGCCCAAAGAACAAACATTATGGCAGGGAGAATGTTTTGTATTCGACAATCGCGTCGCCGTTGATCACGATCTAAAGCGCGGTTCTTACGATCAATGTCACGCCTGCCGCATGCCCATTACCGAGCAAGAGAAAGCGCTCGATACCTATGCTGAGGGGCTATCCTGCCTCCATTGTTACGGCACAGTAAGCGACGATCAGAAGCAGCGCTTTGCCCAGCGTCAGAAGCAAATAGAGCTGGCCAAGGCACGAGGTGAAGAACATATTGGTAACGCAGCACTAGAGGCAACCGAACGCCGTAGAGCTGAAAAAAAGGCCCGTAGAATTCAAGACTCGAAAGCACAGCGCACATAGCGACTAAATTGAAAGCCACTAAAGAGTTAACCAGAAAAATCCGAAAAAAAAGCCGCTATCACTAGCGGCTTTTTACTTTTAGCCCTTTATACAGGCTCACTAATACAGGTTCTAATTACTGTCGAATATAAGACTGAGTAACAGACAGACCGTCCCACAGAAAGCTCTGCTTAAAGTGGTTTTCATCAACCAGCTCCAGAGTTAACACCTGTGCTTCACTGGGGAGACTTTCAAAAGAACTGGCCATCATCGTTTCAGCTGCGGCGCCGGTGGCGTCAACAGAAAATTCACCGAAACCAAAATGCTGCTGCATTTCACCTTCAACTAAAAAGCTCTGCGAGAATATATAGTGACCACCACCAATCATTTTTATTTCAGAAAACTGATTAAGCTCACCGGCCTCTTCAGCCTCTCTCGTATCAAGCTTCCACAGCCCGTCAAAGATAGACGTCTGGCCAGGCAGCCTGTCCCAACTCTCAACCATATCATACACATGGCCATTAGATTCTAGACCCTCAATGCTCTGTAAAAACCCACCTTCAGTCTCTTGAATATCCAAGCTAAAATGCAGTGAATCCAAGGGGCCATCCTGGTTGAAAATCGGCGACTCAATCAAAGCACCCTCTTCCCATTCCGTAATGCCCGCGCCAACATCTGGCTTATTAAGCTCTTCATGCATAAAGGCAAACATAAAGCGGTCATTGGCATAAATCTTCATCTGCGCACGTTTAAGCACAGTTACTTCGCCCTCTTCCGTCATGGTGACATCCCCAAGCAGGAACGCGCCATCAGCCAAAGGAGCAGCAGTCAGCGCCACCTCTTCTTCAGCGGCACAGCCAAATAATAAGGCAATGGATAAGATCAAAAATAATGGTTTTAAAGTCATGGTTACAGTCCCCAGGATGTTTTTATTAGTCAGCGACAAAGGCTCTAAACCGCTGCATGGTTATTAAATAGTTCCTGCCCATGAAATTACGGTACAGACTCCCTCACGTCTACCCTGCGCGCCCCCGCTTAACCCTAAAACCATGCTGCTTAACGTATTTAGGCCGGGTAAATTATAGATAGCCCTTAAATTACAAGTACTCCGCCAAATTATTAGCCTGCATAAACGGTGTAATATCAACCGCCTGACCCGTCGCCATAGACTCCTGTGCCGCACTGGCCACAATCATCGACCACAGCCCCTGCAATGGCGTGGCAGCATCCACAGACCGGCCCTCAAGCTGGTCCATAAAGGCAATATGCTCATAGTAAGTCGCGCTATGATGGCCGCTCTGCTCTATAAGAGCCGCATAGGTAACGTTGGTATTTTTAGAGCCGCCATGCTCACCTGCCTCAATGGCAACCGTCGCTTTAGAACCCTGCTGCTGATGAAAGTTAAAGACTTCAGTGGCCACCAAACGGCCCTGAGTACCAGTAACAACCATCTCTTCATTAAAGTCTGGCGAAAACATATTCAACGTGAAATTGGCACGAACCCCATTGGCATAATCAATCACCACAAAGGCATGGTCATCAATATCAGAAGCCCTGCCCTCATATTCAAAATCGCTAAAGTTTACTGCCCGACCACCACTGGCATATACCTTCGTCGCCTGCGACTCTGCCATCAAATTAATCAGATCAAAGTAATGGCAACATTTCTCAACCAGAGTGCCGCCGCTATTGGCATTAAATTTGTTCCACTGCCCTACCTTATCTAAAAAAGGTGGCCGAGATTCACTCACCGCAATAGTTTTAACCTCACCCAACGACTGCCGCGAAAGCGCCTCATGAAACGCCTCAATATATTGCGCCTTGTAGCGATACTGCAAACCAATCTGAATAAACGCACTGTAAGCATCACTGATCGCAACCGTAGCTGCCGCATCCTCGAGATCTGTTGCCATGGGCTTTTCAAGAAAGATCGGTTTGCCAGACTTAATCGCAACCTTAAGGATTTCAAAATGCGTATAGTTGGGCGTGCAAATAAACAGCGCATCAACGGCACTATCATTACAGGCGGATTCTAAATTTCCGTAGCGCACCAACGGCGCGTCTGAGATCGCCTTAAAATTTTCTTCAGCAACATCCATGCTGTGACTCTGGGTATCATAGATACCATAAACCTGAGCACGCCCCAACAGAGTAGCCACACGCATATGCTCCTGCCCTATAGTGCCAGTACCGATCACCGCAATTTTATGGCTCGGTGCTAGCGACTTATAGAGGTACTTATCCCCATCAGTAATATGCTGCTGGCTGGGGGAATTTTCAAAAAATCGTAATCTAGGTTTGTTCACTATGGATTCTCTATTTGCTGTCTACTTATGCACTGTCTACTTATGTATTGTCTAATTATTGTCTATCAAAGTTATTGGGTGGGGTAACTAGATTTGTAAGCAGACGACCAAGCAATCATATTCGCCACTAACAAAGCGGCGAGCAATATCCAAAATAGCCCAGTAATGCCGCCCACTAAACCAATGGGCGAGAACAGCAGGTAAAGCCCAATCACACAGGATATTAACGTTATCGCACAGGGTTTAGCGAAACCCCAGGGCTGCATATCCACTTTATGGTTTGTGTTGTAGCTCCAGGCCTCATCACGTGGATAGAGCTTGCCCACCAGTAGCATAATGCCCACCTCAACCACAAAGAGAATGGCATACAGATGTAAAAAGTGAATGGTCACCACATCGTCAAACGCAAACTTTAGCAGGCCATAGGCCGTTACATGAAAACCAATCACCAGCTTAGGACCAAGAGCCGGCACATGCCGTGTAAATAGCCCCACCATCACAATGGCAATCACCGGAATATTATAAAATCCGGTAAACACGCGAATAATTTGCCACAGGCCATCTGGCGCAAACTGCAGTAAAGGGGCCACTACAAAAGAGAAAAGCGCGATTATAATAGACGCGCGCTTAGCCATTTTTACCACCTGGCCATCAGTCACTTGCAGCCCCTGCCGCTCTTTGTAAGGCACGTAAACATCCAGGCAGAACAAGGTAGCCGCACTATTTAACAATGAGTTAAACGAGCTAAATACAGCCCCCAGCAAGACTGCCAAGAAAAAGCCCATGGCATACACCGGCAACACATCACGAATGAGCTGCGGATAAGCCAGATCAATTGAGCCCAGGCCAGACTCCGACCCCACCGCCCCATAAAGATGAAAAGCAATCACACCGGGCAGCATCATAATAAAGGGCACCAGCACCTTAAAGAATCCAGAGAACAGAACACCCTTCTGTCCCTCCGCCAAATTCTTGGCGCCCAGCGTTCGTTGAATCACATATTGATTAGTACACCAGTAAAAAAGGTTGGCAAAGATCATGCCGGTAAATATTGTGGCAAATGGCGTAGGGTCAGAGGGCGAGCCTATGGCATTAAGTTTCTCGGTATTGGTGTTGGTAATAATGTGCAGACCCTGCCCCACACTTCCCTCACCCAACAGAGACAATCCCAAAACCGGCACCGCAATACCAATAATCAGTAGACCAACGCCGTTCAATGTATCGGATACTGCCACAGCTTTAAGTCCGCCAAACACTGCATACAGAGCACCAATGCTACCAATAGCCACAATGGTTCCGGCCAGCGCCGCACTGTAAGAAATATCAAATAGCGCAGGCACATCAAACAACTGTAGCACTGCAATTGAGCCCGCATAGAGCACCGATGGAATAGTCACCAGACCATAGCCGAGCATAAACAGAATCACCGTAAGACGACGAACATCGCCATCAAAACGATCATTTAAAAACTCAGGTAATGTAGAAAAGGCACCGGCGAGATAGCGCGGTAAAAAGATAAAGGCCATACAGATAGTGGCAAACGCCGCGGTGACTTCCCAGGCCATACTGCTAAGGTTATACCCGTAAGCCGAGCCATTAAGACCAATAAGCTGTTCAGCACTGAGATTTGTGAGTAATAGAGAACCGGCAATAAACACGGCACTCAAACCACGACCTGCGAGAAAATATCCGTCCCGAGTGTCAACTTCGCCTTTGGTTTTGCGGTAAGAAATCCAGGCCACTAGACCCATAAAAAACATACAGCTAAGGATTGTTGTACTAAGTTCGCTTGTATTCACGGTATTGGCTCTACTAAATTGGCTCTACTAAATTAGCTCTACTAAATTAGCTCTACTAAAAGGACTAAAGAATTAGCCTAGTATTCTAGACTAATTCCCAATCAAATAGATCAGTAACTTACTGCCCCTGATACCAAATAGGTGAAGTCCAAGCCATTTCACGAATGGTCTCTGGATACTTACCGTTAGTGCAAACGTCTGGACGATCCGCTTCAGCAATAGCCGCGCAATCGTAGGTGTGCCAGCGAGCAGTTTCTGGTTCTACTGCACGTAGATAATAATAAGCCGACTGAGCAGAATCAAAACTATCATCCGTATACACCTTACACAGACTGTCAGCACCCGCAGCTTCAGACGCGATAGGCAGAACCTGCGTATTCATTTGACCGTCGGCATCTATCCAGCCTTTGATCAGATGTAATTCCTCAAGCTTCAAGCCCTCAGGATCCTTAACCGCATAAGCCAGAAAAGAAGGCTTATCAGAAGCACTCGCAGACGCGATTAAATCGCCACCCATGGGTACGCCATTGGCATAGGCCTGAGTGACCATATCATTAGCTTCACAAAGACCCTCATCAAGTCCCCAACCAGCAAATAGGCGCGGACGAATTCTCGGACCCGAGGTACCAAACACTTCTTTGCGCAACATCGCATCAAAGATCGCATCACGCGTATTCTCACGAGCCCAAACACCGGCCAAACCACCAGGGTTACCATCAATACCACTGGTCAGTAGACCAGGCTGCAAACGCTCAAGAGGCGTTGACTCACCAGTAACCGCACCGACCCACTCAGATTCTTTAACGCCACCAGAGGTCGCAGAATGGGTATCAGTCGCCGCAATAATACCCAGCTTAACCGGGTTATAACCTATGGCCTGTTCTTCCTTCAAACCCACCAACAGCGCTGAACGCTGGAAGTCAGTCGGATGCACACAGCCAGCGCCGACCATGCCATTAGAACCAGAGGTACCCTCTGGGCATTCAATCGTTACTTTGGAGTCTTCACCCATAACAAGCTTAGAATCTACCAACCCAAGGGTCGCAAAGGCTCTATTTTCACCCATGCGTCTAACCGCTTCCACGTCACAGAGTTCGTCTGGCGCGCCAAAGACAGAACTCAAACCATTAATGCATTCCGAACCGCCTTTATGCTGGAAAATCTCCATGATCGGCTCACGCTTTAAACGACTCTGGGCATAGGCAATTTTTGCAGCATCGGTATCTTCAAGCTGCATGTAAGGTGCCATGCGGCCATTGGACAGATTAGAGTTATGGGGAATGGTTAAATAATCACAGCCCTGCTCAATATCACAGACCGCGTCCAACGCAGACCAAAGCTTGCTGTCGATAGGCGCATCAATATAACTAACCGGTAAACCTGGCACCGAATCATTTCTAAAGATCACGTTGCGATGATAGTTACTGGTTCCCGGTGTGCCGGTATATTCATAGGCCACAAAGCTCGTAAACTCGCAGGGAGTATTGGCATTATTAGAGGCTGCCTGAATATTCTCCCAAGGAGACTTGGCAAAATCGCGACACAGATTACCATCGGCACCACAGATTTCAGGAATTCTCGCCGGAGTCTCAGTAGTAATTACCGTACCCAGCATCATCATCCCAATACGCTCATTCGAGCGGTAGCCACCACAGAATTCAGTGTTATAAACCGGAGAACCCTCGGTGCGGCACAGAGCCCGCTCACCCAAAAACTCGCCGTGATCGGTGACTGCCAAAAAGTCTAAGGGGCGATCAATTTTAGTGCGGCCAGTGGCCACGCCTTCATCATTGATCGGAAAAATAGGAATAGACTCACCCCGTGCATAACGGTGAGCATCTTCTGGCGTCGCGCCAGTGCTGTTAGCCGCCGCATCAAACGAATAGCTCGTATGAATATGCAGATCGCCAAACAGCGCCGTGCGGTTTTCGTCGAATCGTTCACAGCTATCGGTGCTAGCAGCAGCCGAAGACTGCGCATCCTGCGGTGCTGGTGATTCAGAATCACCACAGGCCGTCAGTAAAAGCACGCTAGACAGCAATACCCCTAAGGTTAGATTTGATTGTTTTATAATTTTATTCACCCTGATACCCCTATTATTATAATTATTGTCATCATTCGAAAATTACTGCGGTAATACTAAGCCGTTTTATCATCGCCATCACTGTTCATTGCAACTAAACCGTACCGATAAAACAGTACCGTCTAAAGAGCACTACTAACGATTACGCCCCAGTGCATCATGGCTGGTCACCCAGTCTCCGGCCAACACCGCACTCATCAACGATATCTCGCCAGCCAGCACAGTCGCACCAATAATCTCAGCCAACTTATGCACCTTGCCAGCGCCGTTACAGCCAAGCACATTGAGGCATTCCTGCTGAGTCGGTAAACCGGTACCACCACCAAAGGTCGCCACAATCATCGAAGGAATTGTAATGCTCAGATAGTAATCGCCATTGTCATCGATGTCCGCATACACAATCGCCGCGGAAGACTCAGCAACATTGGCCACATCTTGCCCAGTAGCAATAAACACCGCCGTAATACCATTGGCAGAATGGGCGCCGGTATTATTGGATCCCGCCATAAAGGCACCGACCTGGCTAATAGACCGCGCCTTATAGAGCGCAGTCGCAGAGATATTCATGGTCTTTTGCAGTAAATCATTAGGAATAGTCACCTCAGCAACCACCCGCTTACCCCGGGTATGCATAGTATTGAGCTGAGAATGCTTTTTGTCGGTATCCATAGCGCCCGACAGCATATAGCGTCGAATACCCGGATAATTAGCCACAATCCACTCACAGGCCACAAAGGTCGCCTTACCCACCATATTCTGTCCGGCGGCATCGCCCGTGGTGTAGTTAAACCGTAAATAGCGCATACGCGCCGCCGCAAACTGCTGAATATCTCGCAACTTGCCCGACTTAGTTGTCGTCTGCGCCTGCTCAGCAATCTCAGTAAAATTCTCATCAACCCAGAGACCAAAGTCACGGGCCTGCCTGGCATCGTCAAAGATAAACACCGGCGCCCGCTGCATCGCGTCGTCAACCACCGTTACCTTGGCACCACCAGACTCACTGAGTAATCGCGCACCGCGGTTGTAGCTGGCAATCAACGTGCCTTCGCTGGTGGCCATGGGTACATAAAACTCCCCAGAGGCATGCTCGCCATTCACCCGCAACGGCCCAACCAGACCCATAGGCACCTGAGCCACACCAATAAAGTTCTCAATATTGCCCGCAGTATTCGCAGGATCAATAGAATAATGCCCCACATGGTCTAAACCTGCATCGGTTTGCTCAGACACAAACTCACGACGTTGCTGCGCCATGGCTTCGCTGTAATCATTCTCGCTATTTCGTGGGATCTTATTAGACATGCAGAATTTCGCCTTATTATTATTGTGCCCAGAGTATATTCCAGTAAGCCGCTAAAGATACCTGCCACCGCCAAAAAATACTGACTAACAGGTCAACAGAAGCCCCCAAAGCCAAAAATAGTATTGGCATTACGGGTGCCAATAGAGTTACCATATGCACCAGTCAACCAATCAACGCCAAGGCCGTACCAATGAAAATACTAAGAACCCCAGATGCCCAGTTTGCCGATCTAAAAGAGTATCCCTTCGAGCCCCATTACACCGTCGTCAAAACCCACGACGGCAGCGACCTAAGAATCCACCATATCGACGAAGGCCCCAAAGATGGCCCCGTCATTCTGTGTATGCACGGCCAACCCGTGTGGAGCTACCTGTACGCCCGCATGATTCCATTCTTAGTTAAGGCAGGCATAAGAGTTATAGCCCCGGACTTACCCGGCTACGGCAAGTCAGACAAACCCGCCGCCCGAGAAGACTACAGCTACCAACGCCAAGTTGACTGGATGAACCAATGGCTCGTACAAAACGACTTCCGCAACCTCACCTTCTTCGGCCAAGACTGGGGCGGCCTAATAGGCCTACGCATGGTAGCCGACAACGGCGACCGTTTTGATCGCGTCGCCATCGGCAACACCGGCCTCCCCTACAACCCGGATGTGCCACAAAGCGTCATAGAACAGGTCAAAGCCATAAGAGCCGACCCAAAAAGAATCAGCCTATTTGGCATGATGAAAAAAGTAAAAAAAATGGACGGCATTGGCAAAGATTCCGGCGTAGACCTATTTGCCTACTGGCAAAAATACGCATGGGAAAACCCAGACATGCCCGCCGGCATCATTGCATCAACACAGATGGGG
>Ga0206128_1001601_pt1 | contig 21873 bp, 22 predicted proteins | sample Helgoland_Spring_7_FD_148601 | JGI IMG/M metagenome (GOLD analysis project Ga0206128, IMG submission 148601) | Pelagic subsurface seawater microbial communities from Kabeltonne, Helgoland, North Sea - Helgoland_Spring_Bloom_20160426_1 | ecosystem: Environmental > Aquatic > Marine > Epipelagic ... | reverse complement strand
CGCCCCATGGCCAAATCAAAAGGTACAGCAAAGACCCGTAAGGCCGTCGCCAAGAGATTCAAGGTGACGGGCACAGGGAAAATTCTTCGCCGGAAGCAAGGGAAACGCCACATTCTTACAAAGAAAAACCAGAAGCGTAAGCGTAATCTGGGTAAGGCGGCTCTTGTATCCGACGCAGACTTGAAAGCCGTAAGAGCTTCTCTTCCCTTTGCCTAATCAGTAAGAATCCGGCGTGTAACAACGCCAATCCGGCGGCCAACGCCAACCACCCGCATCACGGGTGGCCCCTACGCAGCCTTCCCGGCGATCTAAACACAGAAAACTGGGACCGAATGGACGAGACTGCGGGGGGTGTGAAAATAACCGTCCGTTCCAAAACAAAGAAACATGCCTAGAGCAACCAATAGCCCAGCCAGCCGCAAACGCCGGAAGCGCGTCCTCAGACGTGCGAAAGGATTCCGCGGTTTCCGCTCCAAACTCTACAAGTATGCCAAGGACGCAGTCCGTAAGGCACACGAGTATGAGTATCGTGACCGTAAGAAGCGCAAGGGTCAGTTCCGTCGCCTTTGGATCCAGCGTATCAGCGCCGGTGTCCGTGGTCAGGACCTGACTTATTCACGTTTCATTGAAGGCCTCAAAGCCGCCAACATCGAGGTAGACCGCAAGATTCTTGCAGACCTCGCTGTGCACGACATCGATGCCTTCAACAGCGTCGTTGCGCAATCCAAGGCAGCCCTCGATAAGAAGGCTCCTGCGACTGCGTAATTCAAACGAGCAATAACAACTTACAACGGCTATCGGGTTTTACCCGATAGCCGTTTTTTTGTGGGGCGGGAATGTTTGTAGGCAGCGCTAATGTCTCAGTGAGACAATAGTGTGTGACATAATGACCCTTATGCAGGTTTTTGAGCTCTCTTTTTGATGGGGTTTGTTTGTTTAATATGCTTGTAATAAGTGATATAGAATGAATATGAGTAAATTGGCATACAGATTGCAACTATGATTGGTGAACACATCAAATTAACAACGATTAACTTCAATTATAACATCATGACTACCCATTATCCAATCAGCAACGGAATCTTCAGCGAGCTTAACCGCTTGGTCAATAATACCCTTGTCCCTGCTTATTCAGGCAGGCAGCGTGGCACGCCAGAACCAGAACATCATCGAGCTAGTGTGGAATCTCTCAGCGATGATGAGCTTGGCGTCAAAGTCCGGCTTGAACTCCCTGGCTTCAGCAAAGAGGAAGTCAAACTCAGTATCGATGAAGGCATTCTCTCCATCGTGGCAGAGACTGATGACGAGCAACGTAGTTTCCTGAGTAAACAAGAACGGCGTTTGAAAATTTCAGACGAGGTCGATACCGAGAATATCAAAGCAAAGCTTGAAAATGGTATTCTGTATCTGGAAATACCGCATCGAGCCAAAGCTGAGCCAAAAACCATCACGGTTAATTAAGCTGTGCTAGCTCCAACTTCTCAGGCTCACCGTGATTCATGGTGGGCCTGATTGCTGTGATACCTACTGCCTGTTTTGTTTTACCCAGAGATTACAGTTTTCAGGTTGAAGTTTGACCAACTGTGTCTAAAAGCCGCCTAGCCCAGAAGGACTTTTTTCAGAGGAACTTTTTTTCATGAGCGAGGAATCCATACAGCCAGTCGAGGACTTTACTAAGGTAGAGTCCATCTTTGTACGCCATCGTAATTGCCTGTTGGTGCGTGCTCAGTTCACACCTATTTTTACCGATTATTATCTGCACCTCCTAGAGCACAAGCTGCGCTATGAAACTAAGATGGACGCGACCTTGAAGGATATGCTTGCGGTCTTAACATTACATCTGACAGCTAGGCCTTGGGCTGAAACAATTGCTTGGACCGTTAACCTGAGGGCGCCGCGGGTTAATTATTTTGTCACCGGCAGCAGTACCTTTGAAAATATTACTGGGCGCCTTTTCACCAAAGACATACGAGAGCCAGATCGTAATATGTTTTACTCTCAGACAAGTGTTTCTGGTCAAGAGCCACGCACGACCACCCTAGATTTGGCGACCAATGACCCGATTGACTGGATTGAGCATTTTTACCAACAAAGCGAGCAGCGTCCCGCTAAGTGCTTCCGCCTTGATGATGAAAATTACGCCCTGCTGGTAGCGCAGCCAGATTATGATGAGGAATGGTTTGAAGAAGTTGACGCTGCAAAAGTGGTCGACATCACCGAGGTAGAACAAACCAAGGTGCTAGAAACACGGAAATTTTATTTTAACTGTGGCTGCAGCAAGGAGAGGATCCTGCCGACACTAGCTTCATGGCGTTCTCGCCTCGATGAGCTTTTCTTGGATGAACAAGAGATTACGGTTAATTGCCCACGTTGTGGCGCGCATTATCAAGTTTCGAGGGATGATCTTAGCGAAGAGCCATAAGGTGATTTAGCCGACTGTGCAAAATTGGCGATTGCCCTACGCTCGATAATCCCCTAAATCGACCCCTCCCATGAACCAGGAAATTGAATCGATCCAGACTGACGCGCTCGCCGCTATTGCCGCAGCGTGCGATGAGAAATCTCTTGATGACGCCCGTGTCGCCTTCCTTGGTAAAAAGGGAGTCCTGACGGCGGCATCCGCAGGAATGAAGGATCTATCGAAAGAGGACAAGCCGAAGATGGGGCAGCTACTCAACGCCGCTCGCCAGGCGATTACCTCTGCACTCGATGAAAAGCAATCGGCACTTGCTGATGAGGCGGACCGCAAGTCAGTTCAAGGTATTGATCTTACCTTGCCTGCAAGGCCTTTGCCCTCAGGTGCTATGCACCCTCTGACTCAGGCCAAGGATCGTGCGATTCAGGTTCTGCGCCGCATGGGTTTTGCCCTCGCTGACGGCCCTGAGATTGAGACCGAGTTTCACTGTTTTGATGCGCTCAACACCCCTGAAGATCATCCTGCTCGTAACGAGAAGGACACGTTCTATTTCGACAGTGGTAAACTACTGCGCACGCATACCTCCAGCGTTCAAATCCGAACCATGGAAAAAGCGACACCTCCTGTGAGGATTATTGCGCCGGGATCGGCCTACCGTCGTGATGAAATTGACGCAACCCACCTATCTGTCTTCAACCAGCTGGAAGGTCTCTATGTTGATGAGGATGTGAAGCTGGGTGATCTTAAGGGAACCTTGGAGTTTTTCCTTCGCAGCATGTTTGGTGATGATACGGAGGTGAGATTCCGTCCTCACTTTTTCCCATTCACCGAGCCTAGCTTTGAGATCGACATCAAGCTGCACGCCAAGGGCCAAGAGCCGAAGTGGATCGAAATCGCGGGCTGTGGTATGGTTGATCCAGCCGTGTTTGAGTCACTCTGTGAAGTGCGCGGTGATGATGTTTTCTCACCGGATAAAGTCACCGGTTTTGCCTTCGGCATGGGCATTGACCGGCTTGCGATGATCAAGTGGGGCATCAAGGATATCCGCCTGCTCATCGAGAACGATGTGCGCTTTCTTAAGCAATTTGCTTAAAAGTTTGCCTAAGGTTACCCTCCCAAGGGTTGGGCTGTCCACGAAGTTAAGAGGCTAGTTGCGCAGGTGTTCGACGGCCTCGCGTATCATATCGAGGCTGACCTTGGTGGAGACTTCGGCAGCTCCAGGCGCGGTCAGTAAGACGAACTTGATGTTGCCGCTAGTGAATTTTTTGTCGTGGCTTAGCTTGTCCATCACGATATCTGTGCTGATGTGCTCAGGCAGAGTGAGCGGCAGCTGGAACTGTTTCAGCAGATCAAGGATGCGCTTGCTTTGATCAGCGGGGAAGCCGTTGACTTTCTCCGAAAGGTAGAGCGCAGCTCGGATACCGAGGGAAATGGCTTCACCGTGAAGCATGGCGCCGTAGGGCAGGGAGGCTTCTATGCCGTGGCCAATGGTGTGGCCAAAGTTGAGCAGGGCGCGTGTGCCGGTAGTTTCACGTTCGTCTTCCTCGACGATGCGTGCCTTGATGGCGAGGTTGCGTGCTAGCAGATCAGCGGAAGGGTGCTGGTTGCCGGGGTCAAGGGCGGCGAGGTCATCGATCATGGCGGCGTCACGGATGGCGGCGTGCTTGATCGCTTCTGCGTAACCCTCACGGTATTCACGACCTGGTAGACTGTCGAGGGTGAGGGGATCAACGATCACAAGACGTGGTTGGTGAAATGCACCGATCAGGTTTTTACCTTCAGAGGCATTGACGCCCGTTTTTCCGCCGGCTGAACTATCTACTTGGGAGACAATGGTGGTAGGAATCTGAACAAAGGGAACACCGCGGTAGAAAATGGCAGCAACAAAACCAGCGAGATCACCGACAACACCACCGCCAAGGGCGATGACAAAGGAAGATCGGTCATGGCCAGCGCGGTTTAATTCACCACAGAGCTCAGCTGACTGAGACATCGATTTGCTGGCTTCACCAGCCCGCACGGTGTGGAGACTGGCGTGGATGTCGACCTCCGCAAGCTTGGTGACGAGCATGTCTGCATAGTGAGGTCCTACATTACTATCCGTAATGATGGCGGCTTTGCCTGATAAGCCACATTCGCGTATCAGCTCGCCTGCGCGGTCGAGCAAATGGTCTTCGACGAGAATGTCATAGGATCGCTCAGCGAGGTCTAGATGAACTGTAGGCATAGTAAATGATGAGTGAAGATTGGTGAATGGGGAGTGTGAGAAGTGGAGTGTGAGCAGTGGAGTGGCTTCAATCTGGTCGTGTGCAGAGGTCGGGCTATTTTGATTGCTCGAGCATCCGTAGTAAAGGTGCCTCGGCGCGTTTTCTGATGTCTTCTGGTAGCTCTACTCGTGGTTCGAGTAGATCAAGGCAATCGTGAAGATTTTGCAGGTTATTCATTTTCATGAATCGGCAGTCATTACACGCACAGCGGTCAGTCGGTCCGGGGATGAGGTTTTTGTCGGGGGCTTCCTTTTGTAGGCGGTGAAGCATGCCGCTCTCAGTGACTACGATGATGTTCTTCACAGGTGCATTTTGGCAGTAGGTGACCATCTTCTCCGTGGAGCATACTTCATCCGCGAGAAGGCGCACGGCGGTGGTGCACTCAGGGTGAGCTACGACCAAGGCGTCAGGATACTCAGCTTTGATTTTATTGATGGAATCACGGGTGAACTCGACATGAACATAACAGGCACCTTGCCAGAGATCCATTTTGCGGCCGGTTTGCTCCATGACCCAAGCACCGAGGTTGGCATCTGGCACAAAGAGGATGGGTCGGTCTGCTGGTGCCTTGTTGACTATTTTCACCGCATTGCCTGATGTGCAGATGACATCACAGAGCGCCTTGACGCCAGCAGAGCAGTTGATGTAGGCGATAACGTAGTAATTCTTTTCCTGATTGTCGTTGATGAATTTTTCTAGGTCTTCAGCAGGGCAAGACTCCTCCAGAGAACAGCCTGCGTCTTTATCGGGGAGTATGACGACTTTCTCTGGGTTAACAATCTTGGCAGTCTCGGCCATGAAGTGCACACCACAGAAAGCGATCACATCAGCATCAGTTTCTTGGGCCTGATAAGCGAGGCCCAAGGAATCACCAACATAGTCTGCCAAGTCTTGAATATCGCCGGTTTGATAATTGTGGGCGAGGATGACTGCATTGCGCTCTTTTTTCAGGCGCAGAATCTCATCACGAAGATCTAGGGATGTACTTGGCATGGCTGGATGGTTGGTACTGCGGCCTTAGGAGTCAAGCAGGGAGTGGAAAAGCAGGAAATCTACACGGACCCCACAGACCCTTACTGCTGCTCCTTACTGTTGGATGGAGATTTTGCCATTGTGACGGGCTCCTTTGTCGATGGTCATATTGGCAACCACGATATTACCATTTAGAACGGCTTTCTTCTTGAGGTGTAGCTTGCCGGTGCAGACAAAATGCCCTGTGACATGCCCATCGATGATCGCTTCCTCACACACGACTTCATTGGCAAAAGCAACATCAGCGCGCTTATCTATCACCAGGCGGCGGCAGCTCACGTTCCCCATAATCTTGCTGTGGCTGTTGAGTGTGATGTCACCGGAGCAGTCAATGCCACCTTTGAGAGTTCCAAGAACGAGAATGTCATGGCAGCGCACGGTGATGTCAGTGACCGAGCCCTTTTTTTGTATGGTGACATTACCTCTGGTTTCGATGCGGCGATTCCAGTGGTTGTTAATGATGTAATTTTTGAGGCTGACGTAGGCGCCGCAGGCAGAGCAGAGCGTTGAGCTGGCATCTGCTGGGGCCTCGTGCTCATGATCGCATTCTAGGCATAGCACCTTTCTGCGCTTGTTTTTCCGCTGAAAAAAGCTGCCGGCAGAGGATGCCTTTTGGCTGAGCTGTGAGCGTAGATCGCTGGTGAGACTTGTGGCTTCCTGAGTAGGGTTTTGCTCTGAACTTTTTTGTGTTTCCCTATGCTCGCCTTTTTCCCCGTCTAGCTGGTTTGCTTCTGTAGCGGTGGTAGCAGCAGTGACGATATGCTCATCGCTTGTGCCGCGATCCACTGGCTCATCCGCTTTTGCGTTTACCGACTTTTTGCCAGCAAATGGATTGTTGGGGATTTTGCTATCCGTCGCAGCAATGCCATGGCTGATTTTATAATGGCTGCCACAGCCGCGGCAGTAGGTCGATACGGCGATCTTTGACTCGGACTGCTGATGCTGGCACTCTGGGCAGATCATCATGCTTACCTCTCTTTTTTTGGCTGGTTGCTGGCCAGTCTGAGGAGGTTTCTTATGAGAAAAAAAGGACATGTGTCGATGTGTTTGCCGGAACAAGTAGGATAAATTAACCCAATGGGGCGATCTAAATCAATGATAATAAAAACCCGCCTACCGGCAATGAACCGGTGGCGGGCTTCGGTGATTCTCGATGAGTAATCCGAAAGGGTTTGTTAACTGGAAACCGCCTTGCTGCCTGAACTGGGCTTGCTGCTTAGGGGTAACTCACTGGTGCTATTGCTCGCACTAGTGCTTTTATTACTGGAGTCTTTAGCGCTGCTTGGGCTCGGTGCCGAGCTTACAGGGGCTGCGGCTTGGGGCGTAACGGAGGGGCTGCCTACTGTGGACTTACCAACAAAAATGGCACCAGGTTCGATGGAGAGTGAGGCGGCTTTGATGTCACCCACCAGTTCAGCGTTGGCCTTGAGCTCGACGATATCGGTTACTTCAATGTTGCCGTGCACCTTACCATAGATGATGACGGAGTGAGTTTTGATTTCGGCTTTGATGCGTGCGTTTTCACCGACGGTGAGAGCACCGTCTGAAGAAATGCTGCCTTCGATCTTGCCGTCAACGACGAGGTCGTTTGAAAACTTAATGCTGCCTTTGATTATAACATCTGTGCTGAGAACGTTGCGGCCACTTGGAGCTGCATTGTTTGAGCGTGCCGGAGCGGGGGCACTGCTTGGGGCTTTTGGTGCTGATGATGAGGCACTTGGGGCTTTTTCTTCAGGGGCGGCGCCGACTGATGAAATGCCATTTTCTTGTTTTTGTCCTATTACTTTTTGAAACACGGTGAAGATATTGGGTTGATACTAGAATTGAGAGCAAAAGCTCATGTCACACAAGGGAAAACGAAAAAAAATCGGGCTTTCTTTCGGATTGTTTTACCTTTTATGGAGCGGGAGTCTCAGGCGTTGGATTGGGGGTCGCCGGAGCAGGGGTGGAAGGAGGAGTGGCAGATTGTTCTGCTGCTGGCTCCGCTTGAGTATCTGGAACTTCAAGCTTCAGCGGGCTAAGCTTTTGGGCTTTTTCCACAGCGGGCAGGGAGGGTTTGATCTTGGTGGGTGGTTTGGCATTGACCAGCAGCAGGCGTGCAGCGGCGAGGCTTTGAAATGCATTACCGTGACCTGCTGAATCTAGTTGAGCTTTTTCATACCATTCAGAGGCATCAGCTGTCTGGCCAGCGGCCTTGGCGATATCTCCAAGGGCTATCGATGCCATAGGCGCGATGTAACTGTAGGAATCGTTCTCAGCAACTTCGGTGAGCACCTCCTGAGCTTGCTCCGTTTTGCCTTGATCGAGAAGGCGCAGGCCGAGGCTTGTTTTTGCGGTGCCAATGGATGGGTGTGCTGGGTAATTGTTGATAAACTCCTCCAGTGTAGCGATGGAGTCAGGTTGAGAGTCAGGCCACTGGGCATCAGCGAGGAGCAGGCGAGCACTGGCTGCTGCGTTGCTCTCTGGCCATGTCTTGATGACTTCCTGGTAATCGTTCGGCTTTTGAGCTGATAACAAGGCGGCTCCTGCGTCATTGGCATCGGCTTCAGCGAGGCCATCATTGATAACATAAGCGACTACTCCAATAGCGGCAAGAATGGCAGCAATGATGATCTTTGTCTGGTGGTTATCCATGAATTGATCGAGTTTGCTCGGTCCCAGATCGATTTCTGCGATGGGTGCGCCGGTTTCTGGAGTTGGTTGTGATGATGATTCAGCCATGATGTCTATAGTTTATGCACTCTAGTAAAAGCGCGTATTTCTGCGGGTGATAGCGGAGGAGGAGCATCATGGCAATTGAATTTAGTATTTATCATTGGGCCTTTATCATTTAGGGCTGGTGCCGTGCAGGAACTCAACCAAGTAAGTAACTCAAACCGCAAGCGTATCGATGGCTTGCTCTACGGCATTTTAGACACGGGCTACGTTGAGCTAGATCGGATGCAGCACGTTGCTGAGGCGCTGATAGAGGGTGGAGTTGGTGTTTTGCAGCTGCGAGCCAAAGGTTATGACAGCGATGGGGTGATTAAATTAGTGCGAGAATATGCACCCCGCTTGGCGGAAATGTGTAAGTCGCAGGGCATTCCTTTTGTGATCAATGATTTTTCAGCGGCAGCGGTAGAGCTGCAGGCCGATGGGCTGCATATCGGTCAGGACGACGGCTCGTTAGCGGATGTCCGTAAGGTGGTTGGCGAGCGCATGTTGGTCGGTCGATCGACGCACTCATTTAGCCAGGCTCGGGCCGCGCTGGAGGAGGGCTTTGACTACATTGGGTTTGGCCCCTTGTTTCCAACGCCGACCAAAGAAGGACGCCCTGGGATCGGCATCGAGGATGTTTCTCAGGTCGAAAAGGATGTTGGTGCGCAGATTCCTGTTTTTTGCATTGGCGGCATCAAACCGCAAAATCTGGAATTGGTTCTTGCCTCTGGGGCACGACGTGTGGTCATTGTCTCTTCATTGCTGCAGGCGGAGGATATAACCAAGGCCACGCAGCATATCCTTACTGAGCTGCATGCAGGTTAGTATAACCAACCAACGACCCTTATTATATCATGTCCATTATTATCGGCGGAACCATCGCTATCGACAACGTATCCACGCCTACTGCCAAGGCTGAAAATTTACTGGGAGGTTCGGCTGCCTATGCGTCCTTATCAGCGAGTTATTTCTGTAAGCCCGCTAACCTCGTCGGTGTAGTGGGGCACGATTACCCAGAACATCATCTCAGTATGCTTGAGGACCGCGGAGTTTCACTCACCGGTGTGGCAAGATCTGATGGTGAGTCGTTCACCTGGACTGGGGAGTATCATGAGAACATGAATGACCGCACCACTCACCGAGTAGGTTTGAACGTGCTTGAGAGCTGGCAGGTTGAGATCCCAGCTGAAATTGCCAGCAGCCGCATAGTAGTGCCTGCAAACATGTCACCGGACAACCAGATCCAGATGCTTGACCAGTGCACTGCGGACGAAAAGTTTGTCATTGCTGACACCATGGACCTTTGGATCGAGATCGCCAGCGAGCGGCTCGACGAGGTGATGCAGCGTATCGATCTGCTGGTTATCAATGAAGGCGAGGCCCGTGAGTATGCGGGGGTTAACAACCTGATTCTGGCGGGAGAGAAACTTTTGGAAAAAGGCCCTCGCTATGTGGTCATCAAGCTGGGTGAGTTTGGAGCGATCCTGTTTGGCCAAGACAATACCATGTTCCGTTTTCATGCCTGGCCACTACGTGAGATTGTTGACCCTACCGGAGCGGGGGACACCTTCCTCGGTGCCATGGGCGGTTACTTGGCTTCACTAGGTGGCATTGATTTTTCCTTTGAGCAAATCAGAGATGGCATTTTACGTGGTTCAATCCTCGCCAGCTTCACCTGTGAGGACTTCTCGACCCGCAGACTTGAGACCGTGACCGAGCAGCAGATTCATGAGCGGCTTGAGGGACTCAAAGCAATGAGCCATTGGGATTAATGCTCAATTCCTGCTTGTGCTGAGGCATCTGATGAATAGTTTTCTGGACCTAAGGAGGGATGGCTGAGTTGGTTTAAGGCGCTCGATTCGAAATCGAGTGTAGGTTTATAGCCTACCATGGGTTCGAATCCCATTCCCTCTGCCAGATCCCGGCCCGCCAATGGCGGGTCGGGATCTGGCATTTGGGCACGGGCCGAAAACCCTTTGCGAGCTATGTGAGCAAGGGTTTGAACGTACACGCCAGTGCGTGCATCACGCATTTTACCAGATTAGAAATCCGGAGGAGGATTTCTGCCAGCCCGCATAGCCTTCATAGAATGAAGGTAATCCCACTTCATCTGCCATTAACCCAGCTCTTCTAAGAGGGCTGGGTTAATGCCATTTGGGTGCGGGCCGAAAACCCTTTACGAGCTCTGTGAGCAAGGCTTTGAACGTGCAAGCACCCTAATGCACTCTGACAAAAGATTGGAGAATGGTTAGTTTCTGAACAGGCTTTCTACTTCGTTGACGGGGAGCCATGTGTAATCACCCTCCTTGAGCTGGGTGAGTTTTTTCTGCACGTCGATGGGCAGTTCGTGGATGACTTGATCGGCCTGGTTGGCAGGGATGGCTAGGTTCCATATGTCGCATTCCTCTTGGTTGACAAGATCGCAGATTGCCTTGGCTAGGTCGCTGATTTGGCGTTTTTTTTGCTCAGTTTTTCTGCCGTGTGCTTCACCGTGCTTCATCGCCGTTGAACGTCCAATGGATGAACCTCCTGGGAATCGGCCGTCGTCGTCAGAACGCTTGGTTGGATCTGGCTGAGTCGGGTGCAATTCGACATCGATTTTTTCGATGGCTGGCTCTGGCGATAAAGCGAAGTCTTTCTGCAGGGAATAGGCGCAGAGGGATTCTCTATTTACTAAGATGATGAGTTTTTTTTTCATGATGTGCTGAGCCGAGTAATTTTATAACGCTATACGATAGATTGATGTTCGTGCAGTGGTTGAATTAGGTTGCTTCGGTTAGTTGATCTGTATGTTTTTCTGGTTTTTGGTTTCAATTTTTGGGATGTGTACCCGTAGCACGCCGTCTTTGAATTCTGCATTCACCTCATCTTCTCTGGCATTCTCCGGCAGGTGAAATGATCGCTGGTAGCTTCCATAGCTTCGCTCGATGCGGTGATATTTTTTCTTCTTATCTTTTTTTTCGGACTTGGTTTTACGCTCTCCAGATATCGAGATCACTCCATTATCAATGTTGACCTGTACTTCGTCTTTTTTGACCTCGGGTAGGTCCGCAGTCACTAAATATTCGCTCTCATCTTCTGTAATGTCACAGGCAGGTTTCCAATCTGAGCTGTCGGTGTCGAAAAGCTCTCCCGTTAAGCTGGTTTGGTCATTCCTTCCCGCAAAAAGGGAAGATAGTCGATTTCCGAGTTGATTGAATTCTTTCATGGGATCCCATTTTTCTATTTGTTGGTTCATGGTTTTTCGTTGTTTTTTCTGTTAGGTTGGAGAGGGTTAGGCCTGAATTTTTCATGTCCTGGGGGAAGATAACCTTTACGACATTCTCCTCACACGACACTCTCCTCATCGATTGTAGAGTAGACGCTATAGAGACACTAAACTGCGCAATTCTTGGCGATGATTGCGCAGATCTTGCAGCGGTAGCCTCACTCTTGCGCACGCTCGAAAGCTGTCCCTGACTTTAAGCTGCCCCTTACTCAAGCGGGGGTATCACATGGTATGTGAGAGACTGTCTTGCTCTGAGAATGTAGCGTGTTGGCGGTATTCTCTTGGTGACTCACCGGCAAATTTACAAAACGACCGGTTAAACTGCGACAATGACTGGAAGCCCACGAAATAGGCAATCTCGGTAATGGGTTTTGTGGATTGCTTGAGCTCGTTTTTTGCCAGCTCGATGCGATGCCGATTGGTGAACTCAGTGAAGGTCATGCCGGTGGATTGCTTGAATAGCTTGCAGAAGTAAAAGCTGCTGACATTGACTTCACGAGCAATCTCATCAAGAGAGATTTTTTCGTCGATCCGGTCGGTGATATATTTCTTGGCCTTGCTGACGAGTTCGGGCTCCTGTGGCTGGCTTTCCAAGATCAGGCGGTTGAGTAATTCGGCAAGCTGGAGGGAGACAATGTTGAGCAGTGTGATCATGCTTCTGTATTGTAGCTCGTCGAATACTGGGGTGTTTTGATGTGCTTTGATGGCCTCCGTTTGCTCTGCTTTTGAATAACCACTGGATGCCAATACCTTGCGGATATCGTGTGCATGTGTGGCGCATGGCTTTTCGGTAAAGACTTGGCCGGTTTTAAGAAAGGCAATGGTTTCTTTTCCTAGTCTGAGTGGCACTGAGGTTTCTTTGAGCCCTGCAAAGCAGGTATGAGTGTAGGTCTGTATATTGGAGCGGGATAGGATGAGCTTCTGCTCCTTTTTACATTCCTCACATGTTCCATGCTTCAGATTGAGTCCGCGGCAGAATGGGTTCTGGTTCGGGCTGGTGTGGCAGGGGTTAAATTGGGCATCATGCGCGTTGATGATGACTAGGGGAAGTCCCGTCGCTTTGCGGAAGGAGTCCTGACATATCTGATAAAAAGGCGAGCTTTTTAAACGCTCAATGAGGTGACTAGCTGGTGATGTGGAAGAGGCCATGTTGCTTTGTGCCTAGCGGCGTTGGAGGGTGGAGAGACAGCAAGGGCGATCCATCAAAATAATAGACTAATAACTAATCTAGCAGTTAGTTATTGGTGATCAAGAAAAAATGATGCTGCCCTTCATAGTCCAAAGCTTCAGGTCATCTCGATAGTGCAAGATACGGGAGATAGATGACAATTGATGGCGAGTTAGCGATGGGTTTTTGGTCTAATCTGTAGATGGGATTACAACAAGCCCCACTCAAATGATGGAAAAAATAATAAAAACAAAAAGACAAAGAATAAGCTCTATGAGCGGCATCGCGCGCTTTGGGGTAGTATGCTTGCTGGTGATGTTTGCTGCTTGCGGAGACAAAGAGAAGAAGATGGCAAAGGGTTTTGTATTGCCAGAGGGTGATGTTGAAAAAGGAAAACAGGCATTTATCGAGTTGAAGTGTCACCAATGTCACAGCGTGGCTGGAGAGCTGCTCCCTGAGGATGTTGACCCATCGATGGTAAAACTACACCTTGGCGGTGAAGTATACCGTGTTAAGACATATGGTCAGTTAGTAACATCGGTCATTAACCCCAACCATAATCTATCGAAGGATTATTTGTTAGGTATCGACAAAGAGCAACGCCAGGACGCGCAATCACCAATGCCATCCATGGTCGAGCAAATGACCGTCGATCAAATGATCAATATCGTAGCGTTTCTCAATGCTCACTATATCAAGCTGGAGCCCGAATATGAGGTTCCTTATTACGGACCATAATAAGGCAGGCGATGATTGCTTAATCAGGGTTTAATCAAGGCTTGGAGATCTACATGGCGACCTACTGGGCGAGCAGCTTGACAGCTGTGGCCTTGTATTGTGGGCACTTGGACTGAGGATCGACAGCGGGTCCGGTGACAAGGTTGGTGTGGGTCTCGGGAAAGTGGAAAGACAGGAAGAGGGTATTGAGCGCCGTGCGGGTGGAGTACTTGACGGGCACTGCGATTTCTCCCCAGCGGCTCTGTACTGTGATGATGTCACCATCCTCGATGTTTTCTCTTTTGGCATCCTCAGGATTGATCTCCAGAAGGTCGCGTGACACCAGGGAGGATTGTCCAGAACGTCGGGTCATGGTGCCGACGTTGTAGTGGTGCAGGATTCTGCCGGTGATGAGCAGGTAGGGGTAACCGGCGACGTGGTGTTCTGAGCTCGGGGCATAGTCAATGGTGGTGAGCGCTCCTTTGCCTCTGAGGAAGCCTGAGCTGTGAACGGTCGCTGTGCCGCTACTCTCAGCAGAGGGGCATGGCCATTGCAGTCCGTTTTTGGCAAGTCGAGAGTAGGAGACGCCGCCAAAGAGGTGTGGGGCGACCTGGGCGATTTCATCCATGACTTCGGAGGGGCTTTGGTAGTTCCAGTCCGCTCCTGCGAGTATCGCGGTGTTACGGACGGCTAGCCAATCAGGTATGGCCTCACCCGGGGGAGAGACGGCGGGTTTGACATGTTGAATACGGCGCTCGCCATTGGTGAAGGTTCCCTCCTGCTCGAGGTAGCTGGCTGCGGGAAGAATCACGTCGGCAAAATGGCACGTCTCAGAAAAGAAAATTTCTTGCACGACGAGGAATTCTAGTTTTTCGAGTGCTGCTCTGACGTGAGATTCGTTGGGGTCGCTCTGCACGATGTCCTCACCCTGGATCCATAGTCCGTGGATGGACCCGTCCGCTGCGGCATCGATCATTTCCGGTATGGTTAGTCCTGGTTCTTCGGGGGGTAGGCTGCCCCATATCTTTTGCACTCGTTCACGAGCAGATGAGTCAGCAACGGACTGATAGCCGGTGAACTGATCTGGCATGCTGCCCATGTCAGCGCTGCCTTGGACGTTGTTTTGCCCGCGTAGTGGCAACATACCAGAGCCGGCTTTGCCGATGCTTCCGGTGAGCATGCCAAGGTTACACAAGGTCATGACTGAGGCAGTGCCTTGCTCAAGCTCGGACAGGCCGAGCCCATGAACAAAGAGAGTGCCTGAAGATGCACCCATCAAGGATGCCGCCTTTTGCATCGATGCGAGGTCTACCCCGGTAGCCTCGATGATGTCAGTTAAGGAGAGTGTCTCAAGGAAGTCCTTGAAGTGTCCGTAGTTCTCCACTCTCTCATGCAAGTATGGTTCATCGATGGCACCATTTTCATACAGAATCTTGGCGAGGCCATTGAACAGGGCGACGTTAGTTCCCGGTATGAGCTGCAGGTGGATATCCGCATAATGGGTGAGCTCGATTTTCCTAGGATCGATGACGATAAGTGGTGTGCCATTGAGCACATGCTGTTTGATCCTAGCTCCGACAATGGGGTGAGCTTCGGTGGGGTTTGCCCCAGCGATTAGGATGCAGCTGCTGGACTCAATATCTTGATAGGATGAAGAGGCGGCGCCTGTTCCCGTGACAAGCTGCAGCGCGAGGGCGGTGGAGGAGTGGCAGACTCGGGCGCAGCAGTCGACATTGTTACTGAGCAAGACACTGCGGAAGTATTTCTGCAGCAGGTAACTGGCTTCATTGGTTGATCGGGATGAGGTGAAAGCACCCACCGAGGAGGAACCATGTCTACTGACTAGGTTGGAGAGGGTGTCGGTAATGCGTGCCAAGGCGTCTGCCCAAGTGGCTTTTTGAAAGCTTCCATCATCGGCTTTGATCAAGGGTTGAGTCAGGCGATCTCCGGACTTGATGTAGCTGTGGGAGAAGCGCCCCTTGGCACAAAGGTGGCCTTTGTTGACGATGGCATCTCTGACGCCGTGGATGCTGAGGACATCGTTGTGATCCTGATCGACTTCGACGGCAATTTGGCAACCTACTCCGCAATAACCACAGGTAGAAGTGATGGTTTTTTGGTGTGTGCTGATTTTGAGAGCATCACGATGGGGCTGATCACGGTCAGTGATGGCATCGGTGGGGCAAATGTCCGCACATGCACCGCAGGCGACACATGGACTGCCGGCAAAGGTATCTGGCTCTCCAAGGGAAATTCTCTTGTCCGCGCCTCTACCGGATATGCTAAACACAAATTGCCCCTGAATTTGCTCGCAGGCGTTGAGGCAAAGTCTGCAGTTGATACAGGTTGAGAGGTCGAGTCCAAGATATGGATGGGTTTCTTGAACCGCTGAGGAGCTTAGCGCAGATTCCTGCCGGCTTTGATCATAAAGCTCATGAAGTTGGCTGCGTAATGTTTCAATCTCCGTGGTTTCTGTGCGGATATCCATGCCGGGCAGCAGTGCGCTATGGCATGCGGCCACTGGGCGGTCTTCTCCCTCGCATTGCACCAGGCAGATTCGGCAGCCGCCCTCGGGTTTTAATGCATCAGAGTGGCAGTTTGTCGGGATGCTAATGCCCAGCCTCGTCGCTGCCTCGAGGATGGTTTCGCCAAGCTGCGGGGTGATGGATTGGCCATTGATGAAGGTCTGCTTCATGATGACTTGGGGGTGAAAATTTCGTCACGGAAAATATCCAAATACTGGCTAAGCGCGCGTGGGATTTCTCTGCCAAATGCACATAGGCTGGTCTGGCCGATCAGGTGGAGTAAATCATTAAGCTGCTTTTGTGAGCTCGCCGTCAATGGTCCGCTGGCAATCTGAAAGGAACGTTTTGATCCGAGGCTGCAGGGTTCACATTTGCCACAAGATTCAGCTGCCATGAAGGATAGCCAGTGGCGAAGGAGTGCTGCTTTATCGGCACTTTTTGGCAAGGCAATGATGCTGCCGTGACCAAGGTCGAAGCCGCGTTGCTGCATGGCTTCATAGCACACTGGTGTGTCCCACTGATCGGGGGTGATTACGCAACCCATCGGTCCTCCTAGTAGTATCGCGGCGAGTGGTGACTTGCTGCCGCCAACAGCATCGATGGCAGTTTGGAGCGGTGTGCCAAACTCGACTTCGACAATGCCTGGGCGGACAAAACCATGATTAAAACAGAGGGTTTTTGTTCCCGAGCTGGTTGGGGTTCCCGTGCGCTTATAATCCTCACAGCCATGTTCCACGATGTAGGGGATGTTGCAGAGTGTTTCGATGTTATCAACGGCGGTGGGTTTGCCAAAGAGGCCGGCCTCTGTGGGGTAGGGTGGACGTAGTCGCACCTCACCGCGTAGCCCTTCGATGGCATTGATCAGTGCCGTCTCTTCACCACAAACAAAACTGCCTGCACCTTGAACGACGGAGATCTCACATGAAAAATGGGCTGTCTGGAGGTGGCCTGCGTCGCGTGCTTCTGCAATGGCGCGCTTGATGATGCCAATGGCAGCAGGATACTCAGAGCGGATGTAAATAACGCCTTTGCTGGCACCCATGGCGTATGCGCCGATGAGCATGCCCTCGATAATACTATGTGGATCACGCTCTAGTAGTGTGCGGTCTACATAGGAGCCTGCGTCACCCTCGTTTCCATTGGCAATGATGTAGCGTTGATCCGCTGCAGTGCTGGCACACGCTTGCCATTTTTTGCCAGTGGGGAAAGCGGCTCCTCCACGGCCACGCAAGCCAGAGGTGATGATGCGTTCAATGATGTCTTCTGGTTTGCATTCAAGTGCTCGGTAAAAGCCGGCATAGGATGATGCTGCTGGTTCTGTGTTGTCACTGTTTAAGAAACGACGGGTAGTGACGGCATCTGATGCTAGGCACTGGATGGAAACTTCGCTAAGTTCGCCGGTGCTATGAATGCTGTCTTCGAGCAGGTAGTTGTTCTCCTGATGACAGTGGCCGAGGCAGGACGCGTAGCGGCTGGATGCGGAGGCGGGAGGTGGGTTGTCATTCGATAAAAAACATGAGGTTCCATTGCATATTTTGGTGCAAGGGTCTGAGCGATCGGGGTGGTCGGCAGAGTGGTCGGCGTAGTAAGAGAGGCTCGATCGTAAAGTCGACTCGGGCAGCTTGGTGAGCGTGGCGAGGGTCGATAATCCGGCCGCATCTGGTAAGCCGTGCTCTTCAATATATTGATGAATAATGTTGGCGGGGTATCCTTCTCCCCGATGCGTGCGCCGGTAGGCTGCGGCTGATGGCATGTGTTGATTGGAATGTTCTGGCATCTCAGGAGGAGGCATTAGATTGAGGGCGATTCTTCGGAATGTAGTGGCTTGCCTAACATTTCTTCGTAAAGGTTGATGTATTGAGAGGCTGTCTTTTGGTGAGTGAATCGGGAATTGGCCTCATGCATCACGCGTTCTCTTTCTCTTTGCTTAAGCTCAGGGGGCAATTGGTAAAAATCCATAGCACATTGAATGGCCCAGTTCAGCGCTTGGGAGTCATAATCCTCAAAGACAAAGCCATTTCCTTGTGAGTTAATGGTGTTGAGGTGTTCGATGGTGTCTTTGAGTCCACCGGTTCGATGCACGATGGGTAGGCTGCCGTATTTTAGGGCGATCATTTGAGTGAGTCCGCAGGGTTCAAATTTTGAAGGCATTAGCATGAAGTCGGATGCGGCATAGCCAAGCCGCGATAAATTTTCATCAAACGATTTTATACTAACCAAGCCCTCCAAGTTTGCCATAGAAATAATGTCTTTGATGTGATGTCCATGGGACCCATCCGCGACAAAGGCGATTTGCATGCCGTGCTTCGAGTATTTAGCGATAAGTTCTGCCAGAATATCGGAGAGGAGTTCTGGGCCTTTTTGGACCGGATCTAGGCGCGATGGCCAGAAGAGCAGGGGAGCATCATCATCAGGGCGCAGTCCCATTTTCTTTTGGAAAAGGCGCTTGTTGATTAATTTGCCTTCGGCACTTGTTTGAGCTGAGAACGGCTGGGCGAGTGCTTCGTCAGTTGATGGGCTGTAGGAGGGGTCAGGCGCATTGGTAATGCCCGAGGCAAATCCAGCGGCCTGCTTGTTGTGCAGCTCCTCGCAAATCTGACCAGGTATCCATGCGTGTTGGCTTTGGGTGATTTCATCTAGGAAGCTCGGGCTTACGGTGTTGACCCAATGGGAGGCAAAAATGCCACTCGTCAGCATATCGATAGGGTTGGATGATCGGCTTTGTTCGTAGCTGCTCGGAGCTGACTCATAGTAGAGGTGCTGCCAGAATTCAGAGGTGTCGATGCCGGTTTCCTCGATTTGTTCGAGCAGGATCTTTACTGAGTGAATATTGTGCAGGGTGAACAGAGACGGGATGCCGATGCGCCGGGCCATGGCTGGAATGAGTCCCGTCATCCAGTCATTACAGTGGACGATGTCTGGCCGCACGTGAGGTATGATATTGTTGATGACTTCACGTTGGAAGACCAGGGAGCAGCGCACGTTGTCGTCTGAGTGGGCGCTGTAGACATGATCACGATAATAGAACACGCGGTCCTCGGCGAGGTGGAGGCGGTCACTGGGAAGCTTGCTGTGATAGTGACGTGATTCTTGACCCTGAAGCTGGCACGGCTCTATGTGAAAAAGGCGTCGGTAGTTAGGCAGCGCTACATGGACGTCAGCTCCAGCTTCATGGAGAGATTTGACGAGGGAGGATGTCACATCAGCGAGTCCACCGGCCTTGGCATGCATGCGGTTAGCCAGATTACCAAGTTCCCCGGGTAAGTAGCTTATTTCTGGTGTGACAATGAGTATGCGTGGGTCAGCCATTGGGATGGGTAATTTCAAGAGCAATCAAAAAAACGAGCATACTGAAGTGCAAGGATGCTCGAAATCATGACCTTGTATGTGATGATGAAAGTGTAAGCTTGTCTACATGGATTAAGGTTAAGCCTATCCAAAAGCTCGGGTAATACTATGACCATCTTGCAGAAAACACTGCAGATATTGTTTATGCCTTGGCCTCAGAGCATAACAACAGAGAGTTACACTTGAGTTCAACAAAGCCAGTGCCAAGATGTCGGCGCCATGGTGACTAAAGACTAGCCCAGGCGTGACAAGTGAAGCACTTAATATGGGAAATGAATCAATGAACACAATTGGAGTCATCGGTGGCAGCGGCCTCTATGAAATGGCCGGCTTTGAGCAGACTGAGCAGCGTCATGTTGAAACGCCTTTTGGCGATCCCTCTGATGAACTCATCGGTGGTATCATTGATGGGCGAAAGGTATGGTTTTTACCTCGGCATGGAAGAGGGCACCGACTACTGCCCCATGAAATCAACCACCGTGCCAACATCTGGGCGATGCGTAGCCTCGGAGTGAGGTGGTTGCTCTGTGTGACCGCTGTAGGCAGTCTTAAGCAAGAGTATGCGCCCCGGCATATTGTTTTGCCAGACCAGTACTTTGACCGCACTAGCCGGCGTGAGCACCATACCTTTTTTGGTAGTGGTATCGTCGCGCATGTTGGCTTTGGTGATCCGGTTAGTGCAGGGCTTCGCGCTATTCTCTGCGGTGCTGCTCAAGAGCAGGGCTGCACCGTGCATGATGGCGGTACCTATGTGAATATGGATGGCCCTGCGTTTTCAACGAGAGCTGAGAGTGAGGCGAACAGGCAGCTTGGTTTTGACGTCATTGGCATGACCAACTTACCCGAGGCCAAGCTGGCGAGAGAGGCTGAGATCGCCCTCGCCACACTCTGCATGGTGACGGATTACGATTGCTGGCACCAAGAGGAAGAAGATGTTAGTGCGCAGACCGTCATCGGTCACCTGAAAGCGAATTCAGCCAATGCTCAGGAGATCATCGCACGTGCCATTGCCTCAATCCCTGAAAAAGCCGACTGGCCCGAGCATCATGCCCTAGCTCCGGCGCTGATGACCCCTCAAGAGTTCTGGCCAGCAGAGACCGTCGAGCGGCTGCGGCCCATCATCGAGAAATACATTGAGCGCAGCTAGAGCCTCTAGCACCACTAGCTGAGGAACCCGCGTGCCACCAGATTGTTGAGTCTGTGTGCCGTGTCCCCGAGGCCGTCAGCGACCACCTCGTTATAGCTGCGTCCGTCAGTGGTATCCACCCCGTGCCCCGGCTCTAGATTGCGCAGCGCTTCGAGTGCTACATCGTCGTGATGGAACAGCTCGACAAAAACTGTTTCAAGCTTGCCTGTCTTCGCCGCGGCAGCGAGCAGGGCGCCAATCCAGCCATCATCTGTACTCAGACAGCCTCGGGTGGTTTTGGCCGATGCATGGAACATACTGAACTCATCTGAGGCAGCAATCTCTGCGATCTTTTGCTCATTTTCAGGGATGGATAAATCCGAGTCGCCGCAATGAGCAGCGTCCACCATCACCTTGAAGAATTTCGAGCCCATTTCAGCATTGATCGCCTTAATGAAATCCCAGCACTTGGCAACGTTGGTAAAGGTCTGAAACTCACCGCCTCGTAAAAACTCGATATGCCAGTGTTGGATGCCCGCTTCAATGGCATTAGTTTCATTGAGGGCTCTGATATGTAGCTTCACATTTTGCGCGATGGCAGCATCATAATCAGCTCCCGTCTTTGGGCTCGCGCCAGGCTGCATCCATTCCTCAATCGAGGTAGAGGCGACCTCTTTGATGTTGTATTTTTTAGCCACCTCAAGCCCAGACTTGAGCATCTCCACCACCTTGTCCTCGTCGGCTGGATTCATCGGGTCAGCACCTCCTACCATGAGAATCAAGTGCACGGCTAGATCGAGACCCCTGAGGCCGTTGATCATTTCCTCAGTATCCTCATCAGCAACACCTGGAAACACCGAGATTTGAGTGCTGCCAATTTTCACAGGAGACATCTCAGTCAGCAGCTTCATTTCACTAACAACAACAAGATCACCGTTAGCATTTCTCGGCAGCATCCCATTATCATCAGGCACTAGACCGCCTACAAATTTGATATGGGTGGGGACAACCCCCAGTTCGACATTGGTTTTGAGTGTGATTTTTTTAGCCATAGCTTCTGAAGTGAAAACTTATACAGCGATTTATACGGTGGAAAACAGTAAATTTAACAGGGAATCTAAAATGCCACGATTCCTCACCACCGCGCCAGTTCATACTCCATGCCTTCCGGAGGAGGAAGGTAGAAGCTCTGCACAGACGAAGCGGAGCGTCGTCAACGGTTTCCGGATGAAACCCGCGACTTGACTTTGAACGTTGAATATCAATCATGCGCCCCGCAACACGCCCCCGTAGTTCAACGGATAGAACA
>Ga0206128_1001595_pt1 | contig 21981 bp, 19 predicted proteins | sample Helgoland_Spring_7_FD_148601 | JGI IMG/M metagenome (GOLD analysis project Ga0206128, IMG submission 148601) | Pelagic subsurface seawater microbial communities from Kabeltonne, Helgoland, North Sea - Helgoland_Spring_Bloom_20160426_1 | ecosystem: Environmental > Aquatic > Marine > Epipelagic ... | reverse complement strand
GCCGCTACTGTGGGAATCTCAATTGATTTCTTTTCCTCCGGGTACTTAGATGTTTCAGTTCCCCGGGTTCGCCTCCTACACCTATGTATTCAGTGCAGGATACCCTTGCGGGTGGGTTTCCCCATTCGGAAATCTCCGGATCAAAGTCTGTTTGCCGACTCCCCGAAGCTTATCGCAGGCTACAACGTCCTTCATCGCCTCTGACTGCCAAGGCATCCACCGTATGCGCTTAGTCACTTGACCATATAACCGAAGTTATCTGAGACATCTAGGATGTCATTCCAAAAGGAATTCAAGAAGACATTTCCCCGACCCCCTTGTGCGTAGGCCAGGTACTTATGAACGCTGATGCGCAGGTTAGTGCATCAACGCGCCGGATGTTGTGACGCTTAAGTCACAGTATGTATATTTTAAAAACTCGTTTCACAGACACGGGAATTGAAGCCGCGTCTGAGAACATTTTATCTAAGAATCATCCTCGCTACTTAAGTAAACTCAAATATTGATTTCTGATTCAAAGACTCAGCTTAATTTATCTTGTTAAAGAACAACTGGTTGCCGAAACCAGTCAACAACGCACAGCATGCGCTCTTGACTGACTTCAATACGACGAACGATAAGTGGTGGAGCTACGCGGGATCGAACCGCGGACCTCTTGAATGCAAATCAAGCGCTCTCCCATCTGAGCTATAGCCCCATTTAAAGTAATGGTAGGCCTGGGCAGATTTGAACTGCCGACCTCACCCTTATCAGGGGTGCGCTCTAACCAACTGAGCTACAGGCCTAAAGGTGCACCCGACGGTAACGTCGTATCAACGTTTAGATAAAGACAAATGTGTGAACACTTGAAGGATGGTGTCAGTTCGTTTAAGGAGGTGATCCAGCCCCAGGTTCCCCTAGGGCTACCTTGTTACGACTTCACCCCAGTCATGAATCACTCCGTGGTGATCGTCCTCCCGAAGGTTAGACTAACCACTTCTGGAGCAACCCACTCCCATGGTGTGACGGGCGGTGTGTACAAGGCCCGGGAACGTATTCACCGCGACATTCTGATTCGCGATTACTAGCAATTCCGACTTCACGGAGTCGAGTTGCAGACTCCGATCCGGACTACGACTAGGTTTGTCGGATTAGCTCCCCCTCGCGGGTTTGCGGCCGTCTGTCCTAGCCATTGTAGCACGTGTGTAGCCCAGGCCGTAAGGGCCATGATGACTTGACGTCGTCCCCACCTTCCTCCGGTTTGTCACCGGCAGTCTCCTTAGAGTTCCCACCATTATGTGCTGGCAACTAAGGACAAGGGTTGCGCTCGTTACGGGACTTAACCCAACATCTCACGACACGAGCTGACGACAGCCATGCAGCACCTGTCACTCGGTTCCCGAAGGCACCAATCTATTTCTAGAAAGTTCCGAGGATGTCAAGGCCTGGTAAGGTTCTTCGCGTTGCATCGAATTAAACCACATGCTCCACTGCTTGTGCGGGCCCCCGTCAATTCATTTGAGTTTTAACCTTGCGGCCGTACTCCCCAGGCGGTCTACTTAGTGCGTTAGCTGCGCTACAAAGGTCTCAAGTACCCCTACAGCTAGTAGACATCGTTTACGGCGTGGACTACCGGGGTATCTAATCCCGTTTGCTCCCCACGCTTTCGCACCTCAGCGTCAGTGTTAAGCCAGGAGGCCGCCTTCGCCACTGGTATTCCTCCATATATCTACGCATTTCACTGCTACACATGGAATTCTACCTCCCTCTCCTACACTCTAGCTCCCCAGTATCGGATGCAGTTCCCAGGTTGAGCCCGGGGCTTTCACATCCGACTTAAAGAGCCGCCTACGCGCGCTTTACGCCCAGTAATTCCGATTAACGCTTGCACCCTCCGTATTACCGCGGCTGCTGGCACGGAGTTAGCCGGTGCTTCTTCTAAAGGTAACGTCAGGGCTAATGGCTATTAACCATTAGCTTTTCCTCCCAATTGAAAGTGCTTTACAACCCTAGGGCCTTCTTCACACACGCGGCATGGCTGCGTCAGGCTTTCGCCCATTGCGCAATATTCCCGACTGCTGCCTCCCGTAGGAGTCCGGGCCGTGTCTCAGTCCCGGTGTGGCTGATCATCCTCTCAGACCAGCTAAAGATCGTCGCCTTGGTAGGCCTTTACCCCACCAACTAGCTAATCTTACGCAGGCTCATCTAATAGCACGAGGTCCGAAGATCCCCCGCTTTCCCCCGTAGGGCGTATGCGGTATTAGCTCGCGTTTCCACGAGTTGTCCCCCACTACTAGGTAGATTCCTACGCGTTACTCACCCGTCCGCCGCTGTACTCGTACCGAAGTACTTTCTCGCTCGACTTGCATGTCTTAGGCCTGCCGCCAGCGTTCAATCTGAGCCATGATCAAACTCTTCAGTTGAAGAATCTTTTACCTCTGCCCGAGGGCAAGAGGGTTAGGTTACGCAAAGCTTGCTTTACCTAACAAATCTTAGCTCAGATACAATTTCGAAATCAAAAGTTCTGTAATGAACTGTTTGGTCACTTGTTGTATCTGAATGGTTACTTAACAACCATTCCAACAAGTGCCCACACATCTGTCTTTATCTTGTTTTTAAAGCTCAAACCGCCGCTAGGGCTGGCTTTTTTGCTCGGGGTTGTCCCTGAGCGAGGTGCGCATTCTACAGAGCAATTCGAGTCGTGCAAGCGCTTTTTTCAATTAATTCAAAAAAAGTGCTGTGTGCATATTTCGGGTTGTTTTGACAACGAGAATGGAGCACCAAACCCGAGACAGTTTTGCCGCGGGGGACGTAGTGTCTAATAGGCGGGGTGGGAGTGCAATGAAAAACGTTTATGTAGCGTTGATCTTACAAGGACAAGATAAGGGGAGGGCTCCCCTGAAACATCTCTTGATAGGGCCGCTTCACTCTTCAGCGTAACCTCTCGGATTATGCTGCTGCCACCGCCAAGCGTCGACACACATCCTCATCAGCGAGTACTGCGCCTTCCATCCAAGCGTTTTCCATGCAAGCGAGGGGTCGGAAAAACATACAGCCAAATCTCCCGGCCGTCTGGCTGTGAAATCATAAGGAATTTGCCGACCCGACACCTGTTCAAAGGTCTTGATTACGTCAAGGACAGAATAGCCCCGACCCGTGCCAAGGTTCAGAGTAACAAGACCGTTCTGCCCTTGAAGGTAATCCAATGCCCTCACGTGGCCGTCAGCCAAGTCTAGTACATGAATATAATCACGCACCCCCGTCCCGTCTGGAGTGGCGTAATCGTTACCGAAAACGCTGACTGATTCTAATTCGCCAATCGCGACCTTTGTGACGTAAGGAAAAAGATTATTAGGAATTCCCATTGGGGATTCTCCGATTTTTCCCGATTCATGAGCGCCCACTGGATTAAAATAACGAAGCGTAGCGATCCCCCATTCTGGATCGCTCGATACCAAATCAAGCAAAATTTGCTCGATCATCAATTTTGATCGGCCGTAGGGGTTTATCGGGCCCAAGGGACAACTTTCTTCTAACGCTCCACCGTTACTAGCCCCATACACGGTTGCCGAAGAACTAAACACCAACTTACTACAACCCTGTGTCCGCATAACATCGAGCAAGACGAGTGTACCGCCGACGTTAGCCTCGTAATATTCCGAAGCCCTCAAAAAGGACTCTCCTACCGCCTTTAGTCCCGCAAAATGCAGTACCGCGTCAATATCATGCTCGGCAAACACCCTTAGAAGAGCGGCTTTATCGCGAAGATCCACTTCATAGAAAGGTACGTGCATACCTGAGAGAGAGGCGACTCGCTCTACGGCAAGCGCGGTGGAATTTGACAGGTTGTCAACAACAACCACTTCCCATCCTCGCCTAAGCAATTCGACACAAACGTGTGAACCTATGTAGCCTGCACCTCCGGTAACTAAAGCTTTGCCTCCCACATATACTCCTTACTGTTAGCTGCTTCTCGCTCCCTTAAAAACTATGTTCACGATCGCTCGGAAAAGATACTTGAGTGTTGTAAGCAGTGGTCGCCTGAGCTTCTCCCTCACAAACCTCTCCTCACTCGACAACACTTCCTCGAACGAGTTGGGTAGATCGGCATAATAAGGCGGAACCAAGCCAGGTTTGACCTGGATTCTGAGTTTCTGTATGTCTTTAGGATAACGAGAGAAAAAATCTTCGCTCAACGGACGAGGGCCGACGAGGGCCAAATCACCTCGACAAAAATTATATATCATTGGCAATTCGTCCAGCCAAAATCGGCGAAGGACACGCCCCCAATGCGTAACTCTATAATCGTTATCAACCTTGCCCTTAGAATGTAATTTGTTTTGCGCAATAATGTATTCCTGAAGATACTCCGAGTAGGGGTGCATTGTTCGCAACTTGTAAACGCTTATCCGCTCGCCGCGATAACCAACGCGAACCATCTTAAAAACCGGGGCATAAGAAGGTGATGGGTCAAATCGCGGCGACCCTGCCTTGGTGCAGGCGATATATAGCAAGCCTCCAGACTCAAATTCCTCTTCAATTTGGAATCCGCAAGAAATCAATCTGCCGAGCGCTTCGGCTCGTGATATGGGTCGATTCCGACCCTTTGTAACGTTAAAATAGACCCTCTTTGTAAGGGGTAGTTTTGAGCAAACTCTGTGCCATATAAAGTCGTAAGTGAACACAATGCCGGCCCACAGAGTTTTCCCCATCTTATTACTGAAGCTGTCACGTCTCGCCTCATTGGTTTCTACGCACGAGACGTACATTTCACCAATATTCAGTAAGGTATTAACATGTTCATGAAACTTGTTAATCCACCGTAGATCGTTGACTTTCCTGAGATTGAACAGAGCGCCGCTCGGCAACACTTCCTTATCGGTGATGTTCACCACTTGCAACGGGTAGGTCAGTGATTCGACCCACTCCGCAACTGAATCTGGCATTGCAGAGTGATCACCATCAAAACTGCACATCAATATAGTCTCGGGATCTCATTTATCCGTTTAATCGTCGACTCATAATCCATGTTAATAATGCTTAAATACCATTTTATTGAGTTATACCTTGGCACATTCTCTTCATAGATCAGGCGCAATGCATCATCTCTAGCCATTGTACCCTGTCGAATTTGATTGCTTCGGAAAGTGTCATTTTCGCTAAATCCAGCGACCAATGTGTAAATATAGTTATAGAAACTTGCTGTTCCATCGCCAATACGCCAGGTAGAGGGCGTATCGACAGCAACCTCCCAACCATACTGATTGATAATGGTGTCTTCGACCAAAGCCTCATCCCATTTCAGGTGGTCAAACAAATGCACATAATGATCTTTCGGCGTGAAAAATCTGGAGAAAAATGATCCTAACGAATCACCCATCGAGTTGTTAATATAACCAGGACTTGCTAAAAAATTAAAGCCTACATACGAGAATAACTTTATCTGATCTGAGATCGCCAAAGAATAAATTCTTTTTTTATCGAATCGCGGCGATATACCTGAAAATCCCGTTTTAAAATCAGTATTTTCTAGCCTATTAACTCCCCAAATCTCAAGATCAATACCCAAATTTCTCTTGATTTTGTGCGCGTGATAGAAAAAATATTTATCACCGGCCATGAATAAAGGGATCATTCCAAGCGCTGGTTTTTTCAGCCAAGCGGTTACATTCTTCCGAATATTTTCTCGTTTTTTTCGAAGGTCGGCAGCTACGATAATATTTTCCACGCCCAGTTCACCGCAAGCTCTCGCAACATTTCGACGAGCCAAATCGGTCACCATTCCCCAATCGTATGTGAATGTGATCGGATTTAAGCCTAGCTCTTCCTTAGCCACATGAAGCGTGTAAATGCTATCACGACCTCCACTCAAAGGAATTAATACATCGGGCTCACGGCCAGCACTACGATACGGTTGAACAACATCGAATATATTAAGGTCACTTTCAACCACCGGATTAGACGAACTTTTCGCGCAGTAATTGCAAACACCATTTTGATCAAAAGAGATAAACGGAAACGTCTCTGGCAACACACATTTACTGCAACGGCGAAGATTTTTTATTGCCTCAATGGGATACAATAACTGCTTAGCTTCTTGTGAGGCGCCATCTGACAAATGAATTTGATTTAAATCTATGACCGCTGATTGCTGAGTGTCGTCCGGATTCACCTCTATTGTTTCAACAGAGCGACAACCTGAATCCACCAGAGAGCCAGTCTCCTTTTTGGCTTCAGCCTCTCCCGGAAAACGCCAGTGCTCCAGCGACGATAAATCGAAAGACCGCTGCGTAAGGGCTTCTATCGTTACTACTTCTGAGTGATCCCCAAGGGCCCGTAACGACTCTAGCAAAATGCGCCTCTCTGACGCAAAAACTAGATGGCCGCCATCAATGATCGCATAATAGAGTGAGCCATTATTTGTAGCCAGCACCATTTGGTGACGTCTGGGAACGACAACCGCTATCGCGGCTGTGCCCTCAATCTTCTGCAGGGCAGCGACTATCGCTTTCTCGACTGTAAATCCATCGCGCCGGATAAAAAGGTCTATGATCGCAAATAAAACCTCTGTATCAATATCAAAATTACGCTGAAGTTCAGGAAACTCCTTCCACAACGCCTCGACATTAGTAATAATTCCGTTGTGCACCCCAATAACACCACCTACTTGAACCGGCTGGTTATTGTTGGAATTCAATTGAGACCCATTGGTAACAAGCCGCGCGTGTCCCAGTGCCCCTCCTTGGCCGGACTCTCCAACCTCATTTAACAGCTGATTTACGCTTGCCTCTTTCAAGAGTCTAGATATGGGCAATGGCCCCTTATATATAGCGGCCTCATCAGCACACCAGGCAAAAAGGCCCGACGAATCTTTCCCGCGCGACTCACTCTTTCGCCCAAGAGTCTGAACTAGATTTTTGAATTTGGTACCGTCAAAAGTCGACTCTGTGCCATTAACAAAACCAAAAATCCCACACATGCTACGCCCCCAACCATTAAATAATCATCACCCGTAGCTAAAGTAGTAAATAGCTGCGCAGGAGACTCATTTCGCTACTAGTAATTACTACGCGAATTCATCGATATATTGCTTTAACTCCGAGTTAAGATAATTCCTTTCAGAAAAATTAAAATCCTGCTGCCAACGACCCATACTTTCTTTGGATAACTCAACATCAAAAAGTCTATGCGAAAATGCCGCGCCAATAAAATTACAAATCTCGGTTAGGACTATACTAGTATCATCGACAAACCTCTCCAGCGAAACTCTCATGCACTGGGAGTGGTCAAGCCCAGCCTCCGCCTCCATGATTCGCCTCATGAGTGACTTGTACATCATCACAGCCTGATCTAAACCATCAGGGCACCACCTTTGATGCAAAAATGATGCGACAACATCCCGAGGATCCCTGTGTACATGCAGAAGCTTTGCACGAGGCATTAATTCGACAAGTTCTCTTGCGTAAAGCATGTTCCACGTGTTGTCTTCAACATAATGTGTCGATGAGTCGCGCACCAAGAGATCTGAAATGTTCTCAACGATAAACTCCGATAATAGAGCCACCAACTCCTCACGATGTAGAGGCTTACCCAACCAAATTAACCCATCTCCATTTTGATCTGCACCTGGCCACGTACCGCTGTACTTACAGTCGATCAAACCGTCCATCAGCCTCTGTCGCAACTCAAAGAATCTCTTAAAGTGGGTCGCCAGCTCCCATTCTGCATAGCCGGAGGAAGACGAGTCTTTAGTCGCTAAGCCTTCAAGAAATTCATTGAATCTCTTCAATCTCTTGTCTGCATTAAAAGGGGACCAACATGCGGAGTAGGAGTTAAGTAGGTCTATAACTCCATCAGGGTCAATAATAAACCGATGCTCAAAGTCTAGACTTACAACACTCTCATGAGCATCCAGCGTTTTTCGCAAGATATTGGTTCCAGACCTGCCAGTCCCACCGATGAAGACGAACCCTTCTCCTAATCTTCGATCCACCGGATGACCTCAAACGCTTCTACAAAATTTTGACCTACCTGTAGACCTCTAAAATTAGCCATCCCCATGACAAGCTCATCTTTCGTATATAGGCGCTTAACCTGAGAACGGTACTCCGATAAACTCGAAATCTTAGCGTCAATATCCCGCTTCTGCAGAACAGAAAAAAACGTTGCGCCAAAAGAGTAGCTATTCCACATGAATTCATAACCTAGCAAAGTCTTCGTTTTAAAGGCCCTCCTTCCTTCCTCGAATATTGTCTTATGATCTTGGTGAACATCGAAAGACGAGGGCAAGAACACCACATCTGGATTGATCGATTTATTAAATCCCACAAGGTCCTCGAGAATCTCTTGTCGAAACTCTGGGAATCTTCTCACCTTGTAGCGAAGGACAGTTAAGTTCTCTGGTGGAATACCTAAAACAGCGGTAGCACTCCTTACCTCTGTATCCAGCACGTCGCTAGGAAATCCGGGCGGAACGGACTCTTCAGCAATAGAGAATGCAACGTAAAAAACTTCACTACCACGCGCAATAAGCTTTGAAATAGTTCCGCCACAGCCAAGTTCACCGTCATCAGTGTGTGGCGCCAGTACCAATACTCTTCTCATAATCCCTACCCGTAATGTATTCGTAGAGGAAATCCGTTAAATCCACCTTATCCTTATGGAGCAGCGCAGCACGCTTAGAATATAACTCATTCCCATCAGATTTCTGTAAGATACTCATACATTTATCTAACGCCAAAGAAGCGTCCTCGTAATAATAGAGCAAGCGATACACAGAATTCAGCTCCTTAGTATTTCCAAGAAGTTTTGCCAAGGACGAAACTCTTACTGCCGGCGTTCCTAGCACCGCACTTTCGGTCGCCATTGTCCCTGATTCACCAAAAAATAAACACGCATAATATAGGGCATTGTGAATATCCTCGGGTGGAAGCGCTAACCGAAAAGCCTCTAATTCGCTAGGAAGCTCTTCCTCTGACGAGATAAACACCCTTACATGTTTCGATAGTTTCTCCACCGCCTCAATCTTGAACTCGGCCGAAAACCCAGTTTGACCTCGATCGTGTATGGCACCCCACGATATAAATCGTAAGATAATGTACGGTTCAAAATCGGCAATCTCGAGCCTTTCAAAAACTTTAATATCGGGCTGAAATTTATCTTTTGATAGATATGCCATCTCCTTGAAGGTTGGCACCTTCAGGTGTTTTTGCCCAAGATCCGTCAAAAAACATGAAGGAGTAATAATTCTATTAATGAAAGGCTTGGACACTAACCAGGTCAGCGATGCATGCTCAGTATCCTCAAAAGCACAGTATGGAATATTTGACAGTGCTGAAATAGCGGCCAAAGTTGGAGACGCTCCACCAACCAAAACATCAGGCCGAAACTTCATAATAATAAGCGCTGCTCGAATTGTTTCAGCTATTACTCCAACTAATTTTCGGAGTAGAGAGGAATGATTAACACCAATTCTTTTGAACGGAACATCATATGCCCTAAGCAAATATTCACTACCATCTTTCTCTTTAGAAAGAACCAGCACGTCATGACCGGCTTCAATCAACTTGTGATAAAGATTTCTAAATAAATGTACGCGCGCGGGATGTGGAACTTCAAGAACGACTTTCATTAGCATTTAAACCCTTAGGGCCTTCTTAAATAGTTTGTCAATCAAGAAAAATCTAGGCTCGGGCCGTAGCAATAGTTTGCTCAGCATGCTTTTTGCACTGATCGAATATTACCCATCCCATAATCAGCTACTACGATCATCGCGCCAAAATCTCCTTGTAGACTTCACTTACCAAAGTAGCCACGTTGCTCAGAGAATATTTCAAGGCTTTTTCTCGTCCTAAAGCTCTGGCCGGGGATTTTGTTATTAATTTCATTGCCTCACTAATATTAGTTGGTTGCGCTTTTGTTACGAAGCAGCGCTCTACTCCATTAAGCACCTCTAAAACGTCTCCGACATTGACGCTAACGACTGGACAATTACACAACATAGCTTCTTTTACAATCTGTGGCGACCCCTCTGACTTCGACGTAAGCAATAAGAGATCAACAGCGTTCAATAACAGATTTACTTCGGCGCGAGTCTTATCAGCCAGCTCTATCACCTCCACTGGCTCATCTAAAAGTGAAACGCTTTCAAACGCGAGCTCTGCGTTTTTAATAGGCTTACTAAAAGCGGACGCAAACAGGGCATACCGAGCGTCTGAAATCAAGCCAAGCGCCTTGCGTGCCTCCTGCCGATCAATTGGATAGAACATATCTGAATCGACCCCGCATGGAATGACTGTGGGGCTGCAAATGTGTAACAACTCTGGCATTGATTTATTAACGAAAATGCTCTTCGATGCCAGCCTGCTTGCCACAAAGGAAATAGGCCTATTTTGCCTTTCATTAACATCACTGCCATGGAACGTGACCACCACGGGCACCTTCCATTGCAGGCACGCAAAAAGCCCCGAAAAACCATAGTGTGCGTGTACCAAATCTGGCTTAAATGACCTAAGGATACGCCAATATCTCAAAGTATTACTCAAGTACCCTATCGCTCCCTTACCCCTCACCATGAATACTTCAAAATCCACACCCATCGGTCGCAATGATTGCATTTGTTCATAAATGAAGGGGCGGCGGACCTTAAAGTCTTCCGCGGTCTCAACCCGGTTTCCCGCGCAAACTATCAAAACCCTAATCATCACATCCTCGTAGCTGCCTCTTCTCTTCACTCAACAACCGCAAAATTGCTCCCAAATACAGAAAGATTAAGGCACGAAACGTAAAAGAATACATTTGACCACCAAATGACGTTAAGAACTGAACCGCAAAGATGCAGGTAAAAACCGCAGTTAACGTGGTAACAGTGGTACCAGCATTGACCAAACCACGCTTTAGTTTAAAAAATTGGAACCAGATTAGCGCAAACATCAGAAAATAGCCTATCAAGCCAGACACTCCCAATGTATTAACAATCAGATTGTAATCGATATGAAGTTGACGCTCACCAAACTGAAATCCGTAATTCCCCACTGAATTAAAAGGCGTTAAGCCGAATAGGACATCAATTGGCTGTTCAAATCGAAAAATCTCACCCCACACGGCTAATGTTTCTGCAAATCTTCCCTCTTGTTGTAAAACATAAACGATATCTGACCCCATTTTTTCCCCACGAGCAAAGAAGCGAGTTTCCAATAACTCATAGTTAGCGGCAATACCGATCGTGACCAGAAGCACCACAAACGCTATCTTCACCACTGTGGTAAAGGAAAATCGAAATAGGAAAATTGCGTAATATGTATAGCCCGCTAACACCCCCAAAATGGCGATTCGTTTCAGACCAATTGTCATTAAGATAGCAAGGACAACAAACATCGCGCTGAGCATCAGCTGATCATTCCTCTCGGTCAAGGTAATCGCCGGCATTAAAAGAAGTATATATACAACAATGTTCCATGAATCTGCCAAACTACCTAGAAGGAAATCATTGCTCTTAGTATAGTCTGACACCCCAATACCAAAGTATTGACTAACTAAAAAATTTAATATGAATAAACCACCCGAGATAATCAATGAGCGATTGAGCGCCGAAAGCCGTCCCCAGTCTTTTACGACATAATATCCAAAGGGAAACATCAAAAAACTCAATATGACTTTTGATGAAATCCTTAAGGACGTAAAAACATCAGGGGATGCAAAAATAAGTAGGAAGATGTAAAGACAATATAAATAAACACCCATTATTGCCCACGTTGGCGTTTTAACGAAGATCACTGAGCTCAACACCATTAGAATTAAGGCGGGACGGATAATAGAGAAACCACTCCCTGTCTCAAACACTGTCTGAGTCATGACATCAAAAGTCAAACTTAATGGAATAAGACAATACAATAGGTACTTCATAACTACGGCCTATCAATCGTATCCACTGACAAGAACTAGCTTCAACCTTCTCCTAAGTTTGATCCATGCCAAGCCTGGTGCGACAACAAGCAGGTGCACAAAATTAAGAAGTTTTCGAAGCAGTAATCGTAACGTCTGATAATAGTAATCCGCCGCCGCATGCACAGGCCGCAATCGTGGAACATCGTAGCCAAAGGCACGTAGCTCCTTCCCCGCGATATAACTGTAAAGGTTATTTTCTCGAGCAGTCATCGAAGACTTCCACTTCTCGGCAATCGCAGCGCTCGGATCTTTGGCAATATTTTTATGCAGGACCCTTTGGTTGCTTCCGATAGAAACAAAATAATCAGTCTGCTCTCCAGAAAAGACTTGGCTCTCAGCTCCAATGCGAAACCACTTCAGAATACCCGCCAGTTGCCCGCGCGTGTCGGACACGAGATCTTCGTACCGTACGGTAAACAGCCTTCTCTCAACTCGCTCCGAACAACGAATTTTCCAACGCCAGTCCCAAGCGGCCATAACTAAGCTGTCGGCCATTGCGCCCCCACTTAAGGAGACAGCGTTAATTTTAGAGTGATAGACCCCTCGACCATCCCTAATAATCTGAATAAATCTGACGTCCGGAAACACGCCAATAACCTCATTAAGGTAGCTGTAAGGCGGATGTTTAATGACGAGCAACTCTGCGTTAGGCTTATGAAGTGCGCATACATCAACTACGGCTTTTATTATATCCCCTCGTAAATAAGGCTTGCTCAGTGCTTCGATGCGCTTACTCAACTCGACTTCGTCTAAACAAAGCTCCGTAAACTGTATTTCCTGAGAAAGATATTCTAAGACGCGATCGCTATCACCAAAAAGAACCTTAGCTGGCATTTCGAAAATCCGAGAAACAAAGGCGCTTTCGAGCGTAACGAGGACTCCGCTATAACGGTTTAATAGGGATGCTAATAACGTAGACCCTGATCGGCTGTCATAAAGAATGAAGGCCACCTTTTTCATCTCTTGACTCCAAAAATTATTGCAAGAAGATTCAACCCCAAAAGATGCTGGTATAGCAAATGAAAGAAGATAAAATTGAAAAGTGAAGCCAGCGACAAGGCGTACGCTGCGCCTGCAATGTCAAATACCGGCAAAAACAAAGCAGTTAAACCAATATTGAGGCTTACGAATAACGCTGCGCGAAAAAAGTTCCAATTGAGGTGCGATGTCATTATTAGGAATCCGTACAAAGGACCAAAAAGGAACATGAGTAAAATCGCAGGAAAAAAGGCGAGTAATACATTAAATTGCTGGAGATAACTTTCACCCATAAACCACAAACTATAAAAATAATAGCCCGAACATAGTAGTAAAAATGCGGGAGCAAGTAATGCAAGCTGGATAAAAAACATCTTTCTGATGTGCGGCTCAACGTCACTCTTATGCTCACCATACCAGATCTTAGTAAAAATCGGATTAAAGTTCTTTTGCATGGCCGAAGAGACCATTAAAACGGACCGGGCGAAATTCTCCGCGTAAGAAAAGTAGCCCACAGCGGTGTTACCAAGCACAGACCCCACAAGCAAGGTAGGGGCAGTGCTATTCAGAGCAACTGTAAGCTCACCTAAAACGCTCTTAGCCCCAAAGTAAAGATGGGTTCGAATTAGATTTCTAGTTGTTCGAGAAAAATATGCTCGCGTCCTAAAAACTAATATACAAAAAACTATTATCTCTGCAACAAGAAACGCCAACCCAGCACTGGCCAGTGGCGAGTCATTAAGAATTAAAAGCCCAATTATTATGGCAGTCCATCGCGCCATTTTCACGGACGAATGAAACCTCATCAATCTCAGGCCAGCACAGAAATTATTTATTGTTTTATTTATAGAGAAAAAAAATATCGCAAGCAAGAAGGGTGGGAGCATATAAGCTATACGCCCCAAGCCAAGAAATCCCGGAAAAAATTGCAATAGTAATATAATGGCACATATAGCGGTAAGAGCGGTTAGTATAGTCGCTAAAAAAGCGCTTGATAATATTATTGCCAACTCATCTGAGTGGTCGGAAAATTGAGCGGCATGTTTCTGTGCTGAAGTTTGTATACCTAAGTTGCCTACAGTGGACCAGAGTGTGTAAATTGAAATAGCCTGCATGAGAGCCCCCATGCCGTGCACCCCGTAACTGTCGTTTGCAATTGTTATCGTCAGTAAACCAGAGAAACCGATCAGAATTGTGGAGACGATTAACCAAACCGAATCAATAGCGAACTTACCTGTAAGCCTGGCCTTCAAACTAACGATATTCGCATTCATGCCTGCCACAAGTCGGCAAGCTGTACCTCGCCGAATCAAAGTTCAATCCCCCTTCGCGACGATCCTCGCCATCAATTTTTGGCGTATCGTATGGCTCTATAAGTTAATGGCGTTATCGTTCTATCAGTTTTCGCCGAGCTGAACGGCACTTGTCAAAGCGCACGATGCACTCTCGCCGATATGTACTCTAACTCGTCTCGAGTGAGAAATGCGTTCATTGGAAAGCTAATTACCTCCCCCGCTGCTCGCTCCGAGACAGGAAACACGCCTTCTTGATAATTTAGGTAGTTAAAACACTCCTGCAGATGCAGGGGTTTAGGGTAGTGTACCACTGTTGGAATGCCTTGTTGCTTCAGAGCGCTTTGGAAATTTGCGCGGTCGCCAACGCGCACTGTGAACTGAGCCCAAGTCGACTCTCTTCCATTTCTTATAGCAGGCCGACTTAGCTCGGCCGGCAGATTGTCAAAATAGAACTTTGCGACCTCAGACCGCGCCACCAATTCACTTGAATAATGGGGCAGTTTAGCAAGCAGAACTGCAGCCTGTATGGTATCCATCCTGCCGCCGATCCCTACATACTTATGGTGATATCGACTTAACTGCCCATGCACGCGCAGCGAGCGCATTTTTTCAGCAAGCGCGTCGTCATTCGTAAAGGCAGCACCCCCATCCCCGTAGCACCCAAGTGGTTTGGCAGGAAAAAAACTTGTCGTGGAAATATCACCAAGGTTGCTGTCTGTGGTACCCCGATACCTAGAGCCAAAACTTTGGGCGCCATCGATGATTACCTTCAACCTGTGCTTCTTAGCTATACGGTCTATCTCTCCAAGATCAGCGGGCTGACCGTAAAGGTTTACCGGCATTATAGCTTTTGTACGATTTGTAATTACCCCTTCAATCATCTTTGCGTCGAGATTGTATGTATCTGGTTCTATATCCACAAACACAGGCTTAGCACCTAGCAGAGCAATGGTTTCGGCTGTCGCTATAAAGGTGAATGGTGACGTGATCACTTCGTCGCCGGGCTGGATATCTAGCGCCATCAGCGCTAGGAGGAGTGCATCCGTGCCAGATGAACAGGTTATTGCGTGCTTTGCACCTGTGAAGCGCTGCAACTCGACTTCAAGCTCCTGGATTTCAGGCCCCATGATGAACGAAGCGCTGTTCAAAACCTTATTAATACGAGCGTCAATGTCGGTCTTGTACAGCTCGTATTGAAACTTTAACTTCGCAAAATCGATATTCCGCTGGCTCACTGCAGCTCCACCTTACTATTTCTTAAAAAGTAAACATCGCCAGTCTTGGGGCATTGTGCTCTACCCTCTCCTTGCAACGGCAGTTCTAGCAGCTCCCCCAACCTACTCATCCATCCGATTTGTTTGGCTGGAACACCCACCATAAGAGCGAAGGGTGGAACATTTTTATTTACTACTGCGCCGGCACCAATAAAAGCGTACCGTCCGATGGTAACGCCGCAGACAATAGTGCAATTAGCGCCCAAAGTAGCTCCCTCCTGAACGAGTGTGTCTCGATATTCATCTTTTCGGTCCACCAGTCCCCTAGGATTATAGACGTTGGTAAACACCATAGAAGGTCCACAAAATACACCTCGCTCCAAGGTCACGTTATCGTACACGGAGACGTTATTCTGAATCTTACAGCCATCGCCAATGACAACCTTATTACCCACAAAAACGTTTTGCCCGAGAGATACATTGTCACCAACCCGAGCGCCGGCACACACGTGCACAAAGTGCCAGACCCGCGATCCATTACCTATCTGAGCACCCTCATCAACAATCGCGGTCTCGTCAACGAAGACCTCTGTCATTTACATGTCTCAACAAACGGATGTCTATACTCACCACTGGTAACAGTGGAGCTGTGCCTGATATCTGAAACTGTTTCTATAGCCACACGATTGGCCTCTAACCCAAATCCTCCACCCCGGAGAATATCCTCATAAACACGCGTGTGTAACTCAGTGAAACCGTCAGAGAATTCGACGTTTACACCATCAGCGATAATTGCTCTATAAGTCCTTTTACCGGCGGCTCGCTCGTCTGCTGGGACATCATTAACATCCAAAGACAAGAACCAACGCACCCGCGCGCCCTCGTATTCGATGTAACCAGCCGCTTTAGTAGAGGTATTGAGATGAACTTTATTCTCGACAACATCCCCAAAGACAAAGTGCAGCATGTCAAAAAAATGGACTCCGATATTGGTTGCAATACCACCGGATTTTTCCAGATCTCCTTTCCAACTCTTCAGGTACCAGTTACCTCTTGAGGTAATATAAGTGAGATCGACATCCACCTTGTGCCCATTATTTTGTGTGCTGTATTTCTCGCGAAGCGCCAAAATAGCAGGATGAAGTCGCAACTGAAGTATTGTGAAAATTTGATTCCCCGTCTCCTTCTCCACTTGACCTAAATTATCTAAATCGCGTGGATAGAGCACGAGAGGCTTTTCGCAGATAACGTTGGAGCCGGCTCTTAGCCCCCACTGCATATGAGCTGCATGAAGATGGTTAGGGGATGCTATAGAGACGAAATCAAGGTCTCGATCAGCACACCCTTCTTCCCTGATAAACGCATCAAAGAGTTCAAATTCAGTGAAAAACTCTGCCTCAGGAAAATAGCTATCAATAACGCCGACTGAATCATTGACGTCAAATGCGGCTGAGAGCTCGTTCCCAGTATCTTTGATTGCCTTCATGTGACGTGGGGCGATGTATCCGGCAGCACCTACAAGTGCAAATCGCTTAGACATGCTAGGCTCTCACCACCTTTTGGTTGTAATCACGATACACGCCTCGACTGTCGATTATTAGCCTCGCCTCGCTCAATATCACGTCGTAGTCAAAATCATCATGGTCAGTAGCCACTACAATGGCGTCGAAACTTCCCAAAACCTCGGGGGTCAGTGGCTGTGATTTCAGTTCAAAGTCGTGCTCACGCATCTTAGGGAACTCAGGTACATGAGGATCAGAATATTCGACTATGGCGCCAGACCTACGCAATAGCTCCATAATTTCGACTGAGGGACTCTCCCTCATGTCGTCCACATTTCTCTTGTAGGCAATACCAAGGACTAGGATCCTTGCTCCTCTCAGAGGCTTATGACGATCGCTCAGCGCTTCCACCAATTTACCCATTACATATTGAGGCATCCCTCGATTAATCTCACCTGAGAGCTCTATGAACCGCGTGTGAACACCAAATTCGCGTGCTTTCCAGGTCAAATAAAACGGATCAATTGGAATGCAATGTCCCCCTAACCCAGGGCCAGGATAGTACGGAGTGAATCCAAACGGCTTTGTCGCAGCAGCGTCTATCACCTCGAAAATATCTACTCCCATATGATCTGCAATAATCTTCATTTCATTAACCAAGCCAATATTCACTGCCCTGTGGATATTTTCCAACAGCTTGGTCATCTCTGCGGCCTTTGTTGAAGACAGCGCAACCACCTCATCAATCACATTGGAGTAAAGTGCTATCCCAGCCTCCAAGCATTTCGGTGTGCAACCACCAACCAACTTCGGGATCGTATTTGTACTGTAGCGGGCATTACCCGGGTCCTCTCGCTCGGGCGAATAAACGAGGAACACATCTTCGCCTACTGCTAGGCCACTGGCGGAGACTCGTGGCAACAATTCTTCTTCAGTCGTGCCAGGGTAAGTAGTACTCTCAAGGGAGATTACCTGCCCCTTTCTCAACACTGGGACCAACCGCTCTACAGTGCTGACTACAAAGCTCAAATCTGGCTCACGATACTTATTGAGGGGCGTGGGCACACAAATGATCAAGGCATCAGCGCCTCTCGCAAGGTCGAAATTCGTAGTGCACTTGAAGCCTTTTCGCACCGCAGCCTCGACCTGCGAATTGGGTATGTGTTCTATTTTAGAAACACCCTCATTCAATTGATCAACTTTGGCTTGATCAACGTCAAACCCTATGACGCCATATCCCATCTCGCTGTAGCGAAGGGCCAAGGGCTGCCCGACATAACCCAATCCCACCACGCCGATTATTGCGTCCTTGGAATTCAACCTAGACGACAGAGACTCAAACGTATCACCAAGAGCGGCATCGGTTGATATTGGTCCCAATATACCTTTTTCTGGTGCGTTCATTTTTACTCCCCAGTTTTATAACTTTAGTTTTACCATTGTCTTGCATATATTGGTTGGTGTAGACAGGGCTCGACCTTTCCAGTTTCAATTACAAAGTGCGCATCTACTAAAACATCCGAACGACTTAATGCCTTCTCGACCCGCAACACCCACCTTGAAGTTCCTGCATGTCGGTCAACAATCGCGCAAGGGTATCAAATTACAACGCAATTGTTACAAAACACTCGCGACAGGTGACAAAGATGACGAGGGCAATTTTGAGATGTATAAAAAAATACCGTCTAACGACTAAGACGCTTTCAGATGAGGCAATTTTTAGTATTGTGTCGCACAGGAGTGGAAATGTATCCACGTCAGCGTCCCAGAGTTAAGATTAAGATTAAGAGAAGACGAAATCAATGATTACGACAAAGTCGAGTTGGGTGTTAACGATATACCTCATCGTTAGCGTAATGCTGAGTGGCTGTACAATTATCCCGGGGAGCTCACTCTAAAGTCGGGTTTTTAACTGGGGAATGGGTAACGCTTATGACGACTACGAGATAACGCGCATAGCGACAAGCTTCGAATTAGTCGACTCTCTGGCAACGAATAAGGAAGAGACATCAGCAAAAACCAGCTTATTTGACCGTTCCGAGGCTACAACCTACGAATATCGAATCGGCTTAGGAGACATCCTCAGTGTCGTCGTCTGGGATCATCCAGAGTTAACTGCGCCTTTTGGATCATTCAACAACGCTCAGGAGCAGGGTAATGTCGTTAGAGAAGATGGGACGATTTACTATCCGTTCGTAGGTACCATTCATGCAGCTGGAAAAACAGCTCTCGAGGTCCGTGACGACTTGGAGGGTCGGCTTGCCGCCTACATTGAAAGACCTCAAGTGGATGTCCGAGTCGCAGGCTACCGAAGCCAGCGCTTTTTTATTGCCGGGTCTGTTGCACAACCAGGCACATTCCCGATTACAGACGTCCCAATCACCTTGGTCGAAGCCATAAATCTCGCAGGCGGGCTGACAGACAATGCGGATGTATTTGATGTGAGAGTGACGCGCGGCAAAGAGACTGCCGTCACGCCACTTTTCAACATTCTCTACGAAGGGGACATGAGCGCTAACCTGCGGTTACAACATGGCGACGTAGTGCATGTCGCGCCTAACGAGCTTCGCCAAGTTTTTGTTTTGGGTGAAGTCGTTCAGCCTCAGACTTTACCCATGACCAATCGCCCCCTCAGTCTCACGCAGGCGTTGTCTAACGCGGGTGGCATTCAGGAGGCACGAGCCGACGGTCGTGGTGTCTACGTGATTCGGCAATCGGAATATGACGATGTCATTGACGTCTTCCAGCTTGATGTCTCATAGGCATGGGCCTTAGCGCTTGGCGATCAGTTTACGCTCCAGCAGCGAGACATGGTGTATGTGACCACGGCACCTATTACACGCTGGAATCGTTGGGTGTCGAACGTATTGCCCTCACTACAAGGCCTATTCAACATAGACCGTATTGGGCAGTAGCTGATGTTTAAGAACTTGCTCATGGTCTGCACCGGCAACATCTGTCGGAGCCCCTACGCGGAGTATGCGCTTGCCGCCAAGGCCCCAAGCGTTAACGTTTCGTCTGCAGGCTTGTCGGCGCTAGTCGATGAAGGTGCGGACACCACTGGCCTTGGGGTCGCCCGCGAGCGCGGTGTGGACATGACGCGCCACGTGGCCCGGCAGCTTAATACGGCTAAAGTAGCAGGCTCGGACTTGGTGCTGGTCATGGACGACGACCATTTGCGTGGCCTACTCAAGCGCCACCCTGAAGCACGCGGTAAAACCTTTAAACTGGGGAAGTGGCTGGGGGACAAAAACATTGTTGACCCGTATTTAAAACCTGCGTCTTTTTTTGCTCTGGTTTATGACGAAATAGACCACTCCTTCATGGAATAGTTAACACCACCAAGCGACACCCCAAGCTCGCGCTACCTCGCGCTGGCTCATCTCGGGGTTTGCCTCAATCACACGCATAACCGCGAGGCGAAGTTGCTCGCGGTTTTGATTAGTCGGTTGCGGGGATACTTTGTTCACAGCGTGAACGTTACCACAAATGAAGTGACATCGTGTGACGTTTGGATAAAGAGTTGCTGCAATCCGATATTCGTGACAATGGTATTAATTTGAGGCGTTTTGTCGCCCAAATTTCGGAATCGGATGATATGATTTGGCTGTTTAGTTTGTGAATTTTCTCTGGGATGAAAAAGTGACTCGTATTCGTTTGGCAAACACACTTAAGGCATCGCTTACTGCCGCTCTGATGTGCTCGATCTCCGCTGGATGCACTGTTATTCCGGGAAGCGGCATGGGTACAGAGGTATTTGACTGGCCCGCTAGTTCGACCGAAGCACCCACCGCTACGGTATCTCGAGTAAAAATCACTCCAGCGATTATAAGCATTGTGAATATTCCGAGCAGCGAAGAGCCAATGCCAATACAGAGTCCGCTCACCCGCGGAGTTGACTTAGCAGATCCTTACCAATACCGCATGGGCGTGGGTGATGTCCTGAGTATCATCGTTTGGGACCACCCCGAGCTCACAGCACCCTTTGGTTCTTTTAACAATGCTCGCGAGCAAGGCAACGTCGTTCGTGACGACGGCACTATTTACTACCCCTTCGTTGGTTCAGTCAGGGCTGCAGGCAGGACAGTAGTAGAGCTTCGAGCTGAATTGGCGGAAAAACTAGCTAGTTACATCGAAAGCCCTCAATTAGAAGTTCGCATTGCAGATTACCGAAGCCAGCGCTTTTTTATGGCGGGATCCCTAGAGCAGCCGGGTACGTTCCCCATAACGGATGTGCCTATTACGCTTGTCGAGGCCATTAATCTAGCGGGCGGGCTGACCGACAATGCAGACGTATTTGATGTGCGCTTGACGCGCGGCGAAGCCACTACCGTCACGCCGCTGTACAACATCCTTTATGAAGGGGATTTGACAGCCAACGTTCGGCTACAGCATGGAGACGTGGTGCATGTCGCGCCTAACGAGCTTCGCCAAGTTTTTGTCTTGGGTGAAGTCGTTCAGCCTCAGACTTTACCCATGACCAATCGTCCGTTGAGTCTCACGCAGGCGTTGTCTAACGCGGGCGGCATTCAAGAAGCGCGAGCCGATGGTCGCGGTGTTTATGTGATACGTCAGTCGGAATATGACGCTGTCATTGACGTCTTCCAGCTCGATGTATCAGAGGCGTGGGCATTAGCGCTTGGTGATCAGTTTATGCTGCAACAGCGAGATGTGGTGTATGTGACCGCTGCGCCCATTACGCGCTGGAATCGATGGGTGTCGAACGTACTACCCTCATTGCAAGGGCTCTTCAACATAGACCGTATTGGGCAGTAACTAATGTTTAAAAACGTGCTCATGGTCTGCACCGGTAACATTTGTCGGAGTCCGTACGCTGAGTATGCGCTCGCCGCCAGGGCACCAGGGGTTAACGTTTCGTCTGCAGGCTTGTCGGCACTAGTCGATGAGGGCGCGGACACCACAGGCCTCGGGGTCGCCCGCGAGCGCGGTGTGGACATGACGCCCCATGTAGCCCAGCAGCTTAATACAGCCAAAGTGGCAGGCTCGGACTTGGTGCTTGTTATGGATGATGAGCATTTGCGTCGCCTGCTCAAGCGCTACCCCGAG
>Ga0206128_1001591_pt1 | contig 22015 bp, 20 predicted proteins | sample Helgoland_Spring_7_FD_148601 | JGI IMG/M metagenome (GOLD analysis project Ga0206128, IMG submission 148601) | Pelagic subsurface seawater microbial communities from Kabeltonne, Helgoland, North Sea - Helgoland_Spring_Bloom_20160426_1 | ecosystem: Environmental > Aquatic > Marine > Epipelagic ... | reverse complement strand
GGGGAAGTTTAGCTCCCTTTGTTTCAACACCATTTTTTGTTAAATAAAGAGGCTCTTCTTCATTACCGTCTTCGCAAATCATTTGATTGTTATTATTCATATCCATTGAAAAAGGTATGGCCTTCCATTCTGGACTATTATGTGGCATTTCAGAGTAAAGAAAATATTTCTTCCACTTAGGGCTAACAAAATTCGGCCAAATCAAAATGTCTTTTCCAAAAATATCGTCAGATGTTGTTTTGTATTCTACATCTACCTCGCCAATAGGTTTGTTGTGTATACTATGAACTTTTAAATTCACTTTCAACCTTCCTTGGTCAGGATTATATATTGCATTTATTCTAGTTCCAACTTTTTTACTATCATCAATACCTAAAACTGTAGATAAATTATTGCCAAATACCTTGATTCCTTTTGGAGTTAATGGGAGTAAAAAGTGTCTTATTTCATTAGGTTCACCATCTACTTCAGCTTTAAGAAGTAATATTGGTTTACCACTGAGAAAGTCCTTTTTACTGTCATCATCTACACAAGCTATTTTTGTTTCCTTTGGCAGTAATAATTCACTAGGATCAAAGGCAATACCTCCTTCGATTTCTCCATCCTCATATACAATACCATCCAAAGCAGTAATTGTAGTAGTGTGATTTGCAACTATTGAAAATGGTTTGCTGAATAAATTAATTTGAGGTACTTCTGGGGTGTCAAATGGAATTTTTTTCTCTTCTATCAGCGCATTTATTTCTGCTAACCAGTTGTCTAAACATCCAATGATACAGCCATGATATCCTTCTTTGACCCCAATTTCACTTAAGTTTTTATCTGTGTAATATTTTGTAAAATCTGAAAACTTAGATTTTAAATAAGATACGTAACTATGGAGTTTTTTTATCGATGGGGGGTCAAAAGATTTAGTTTCGATGGGGTTTTTAAATTTACCGATTTCTTTATCTCCAGATTTATATAAGTTTACGTAACTACTTTTTTCTCCAGACATGTTATAAGATGCTGAAGTAAAAAATAAACTGTCTGGGCTTGTACCTCCAATCACAATCTTCTTACCATCTGATTTTGTGTAACTAATTATGTCTATAAAAGGCATTGGATTATCTACAGAAAGATCAGACCAAAGAGGTTTTCTCTCGAAAAGAACATTTCCTAACGAACCTGGTATATTGTAAATGTTTTTTGCTGTTGACTTATTATGTCCATCTTGATAACTAAGTTCAACTCTTTTTACAGAGATTTTCTCAGGATTTAAAGCAATACAAGAGATTAAACCCTTCCATTCGTTAATCAAGCTGCCATAGAAGGCTATTAAGCCTTCATTAGACTGGCTTGGTTCACTAACACTTTCCATAGCAACACGGAACATGTTTGCTCTTGCGAAGATGGTAGGCATTCCAGAAATTACAGAACTAAGTTTACTTAAATCACCATCTCCACCAGCAGATTGAGTTTGAATATCTTTAGTAAAATTTTCAATATTTTGTATGGACTCCCAAGTATACTCTTTTGGAGGGGGAGTGTTTTTTGATTTAATTACAAGTGAAATTAAAGACATAATTTAATTTTTTATTGAAGCATTAATTGAGTTGTAAATATGAGCTATGAATTTTTCATGAGTCACATTGGCATTTTGATTAGATGATGGTAGTGTGTCTTCATCTTTTAATGTTGAGATGAATGGATCATATGAACCACCTATAAATCTAGATTTCCAATGAAGTTCTTTTTCAGTAAATAATTCACCGGCATCCAATTTCTTAAGTTCTTTTGGAACAGTGGTATATGCAGTTGAGTCTAGAACTAACTTCCCAGGAACAGAATTTTTTATTTGATATAACCAGCCCGGAACAAACACTCCATTATCAATTGTATATCCAAAAGATCTAAAGTACTTTGTAAGTAATGAGGTGTATTGTTGATCTAATGCTGAATATATATCCGTTACTTCGCCGATTTTCTTTAATAGAAGGTTAACTCCATCATGGCCTAGTGCCCCTTCATTTTTGGTAAGAACTAAGTGCATGAAAGCAACAAAATTACCAAACTTTTTACCAAACAGCTCTCCATTTTTCCCATCTCCTATAAAATCATCTTTAGAGAAATTGAGGATGTTATCTTCAAACCTTACAGATTTGTATAAGTAAACAGATTTAGCTTCAGACAAAAATCTTTCGGAATGGAAGAAGTCCCATGCTGCACAACCACACATAAACTCAGTGATATGACATTGGTTTTTTTGTGCTGCACCTCCAGTTATTGTTTCTTTTTCGTTTTTACCTTTAGAATAATCAATAGCATCTATGGGCCAACCAATATGATACATTTTTTGATAGGTTTTCTTAACAGTTGGGTCAGATTGATAAAATTGTAAGGCTGCTTGACTATTCAAGGTAAAAAACGAGCTATCTGCAATAATCGCATTATCTCGGTTAGATTTTTGGGAGTCTGCAGGTTTTTTAAATTTAAAATATTCAGACAAAAGCGTGGCACCAAATTTGGCTCCTTTATCTATTGACATTTTTCCGTCACCATAGATATCTAACGCGTCATTAAGTGCTTTTGGAATAACTGGTATAGATGATGCGCCAGTACCTCCAAAAATAGATCCAAACACAAAAATTCTTGCATCTTCTTTAGCGTTGTAAAGTAAATTTAAAAATTCTTCAAATTGTTTTTCGCCGTCTTTTATATCAACACCAGCTTTTAATCTTTTTGCCAAATCTGTAATTGCATGATACATTAGGTAGGAACCTAAATGCGTTTGAGCTCTGTATCCATGAGATAAATCAAAATTTTGAACATCTTCGCTCAAAAATAATTCAGCTAACATTTTACTATCAGAAAAATCATCATTGTCTGATTTTAGATTAGTTAGTTCAGAAAATGTCTGACGGCCGTTAGCATTGTAATCGGTTACAAATTCAAATAAATTAATTTTTGCACTAAAAAAACTATCATTACTAGTAGCGCCATTTTTGCTATCAGAGGTCTTTTTGATGTTGTTATAATCTTTAATAAGATTTTCTGTTCTGTTCTTGTTTCCATTTGTAAAATCAGTATCAAGGGTTAGAACATTGAATTCCATACCATCGTAAAGACCCATTGCACACATGTGTGTGAATGTTTCCAGGCATCTCATCCCTGTTCCTCCAATACCAATTATAAAACACTTTTTTTCTTTCGACATTTTATGTTTTTTTATGCTTAATTAACTTTATTAAACCAGTTACCTACTTTTTTTCTTTTGAACATTTTAGAAACTACTATCCCTAATATAACAAAAACTGCAAATGCAACAACGGGAGATAGCCCACTATGCAAAGAAAACTTATTCATTGCTGGCCCTGCTTTGATGTTTGGTAATACCAAAAATAAATTATAGACGAAGAAAATTACAGGAGTAAGCACGGCTAATACCCAAAACCATATTTTCCTTTTCATTCTGTCTTTCGGATTAGCTCCAGACTGGTATTGAATCATTGAAGCGACCATAATAGCTATACCAATCATTACTATGGCAGTTATTACCGCAAACATATAAGTGTTTGTGATTAAACCATCTATATCTCTTAGGTTCATCTTTTTTTGTACAAATAATAAAATAGTTAATGCGTTGTTCATGTTGTTACAATTTTAAGTAGTTAGTTTTTAATTTTCAAATGCACCTAGTTCTATATAATAGGTGTAGAGTATAGAGTTTGGTTTATTGTTGTTTAATACATTTCTTAGTGAGACAAAAAGAGTTTGATCAACTCCTGATCTATCAATTTTATCCCAAGTTAAAGATTGACGGTTTATAGTTTTAAGATTAAAATCTTCTTGCTCCACCATAACATCAATTTTTATAATATTGTTTTTGTCACTATAAAAACCTTTAGTATCTGCATCAAAATTTTCATCAAATTTTAAAACAGTTTCAAATTTTTGATCGTTTGCTTGGTTATTCATTCCAGCCTCATTATCTATAAATATAAAGTCATTTAGTTTACCATCTACCTTTGGAGAAGTAAAGGCATAATCTGGATTTAACATTTTTGAGTAATCATCTTTTGTGTCTTCTAACACTTTTTTGAGGGTATCATAAGGGTAGTCACCATCAATGTCTACAAGAGAACATTCATCAAAAATAAGATAGTTATCTTCTGTAAGGCTATCTTTGCCAGTGTCATCTTTTAATATTCTAGGTTTATTTTTTAAAGCATAATAGTTTCTCTTAAATCTATTAAAGTCTTCGGTTACATTAGATACATTTATTTTAACTTCACCAACATTGTAGTTAGTAATTGCCTCTAAGTCGATAAATAATTTTTCTACAATTGGAAAGTTAAAAGGTTTACCGTTATCATCTCCAACATCTCTAAGGTAATAAACAATACCCTCATCGGAAGTGTTAAAATCTGCAATGTTTGTTAGGTTTATATATTCGAAATTATTGTCAGAAAAGTATCCCTCTGTATTACCATAAGTATTTAATTGAAGCGTACCTGGTGTTTGTGCATTAGGATATAAGTCTCTGTTATACAGGCCACTTACGTTGGTGCTATAGGTGTCAGATTTGTATTGCACACCACTTGAAGTTAAATCTTTTTTTAATGAAGCTATAAAGTCTCCAGAGTAATTGTTAGGGATAAACACCATTAAGTACATGTGTTTGTTAAAATTTTGCCCGCTGTTTGATTCAGAGAAATCTGTGTAAATAATCTCAAGAGAACCATTTTTTCCAAACCATTGTTTGAGTGCATCGCTTGCCCAAGGGTTCATGGATACCTGTTTGGCCTGAGAGTCATATAATTCACCATCAGTGATTACAATTCCAAGATCATCCTCCCCAGCAATAACATTAAAAGCTCTATCTATTGGGGCGCCTTGTTTTAGGTTTCCATTTGTATCCTTATGACCCGTATTAGTGAAGTAAGACAATGCTTGGGTATCACTGTATTTAATTACACTGTCATTACTTAGCTCGTAAAAGTTGAGATTACCTTCATTTTGCACTGCAAAAAAGAATTGTTCTACTAAATTTTTGTTATTCTGGTCTGCAAGAGCAAATTTTGTTATGCCATCACTCAAATCAACAAAAACATTGGTTTTAATTTCATTGTTGCTTGCCTTTGGAGCACTATTATATTGGGCATTGTAACCCTCGATTATATCTGAAAAATCTGGATGGTTCATGTCAACATCGCCTGTTATTATAGCAGTTTCATTGGCACATTCAGATTCATCTTCACAGCCAATAAAGTTGATGGATAAAAAAAGAAGACACAATGGAGCTAAAAGAAGTCTTATTAGTGATTTTAGTTTTGTGATGTTTGTTTTCATATTATTTAAATAAGTTTTCTAATGTTGTTTTCATTTGGTTTTTATAATCTTCAAAATCTGCTTTAATATTTTCATTAAAAATATCTGCTTTGTTCTCAATAACTTCTGCATATACTGAGCCTATTTTTTCGGAAATTTCTTTTCTTGTTTCTGGTGTTATTTTTTCATTTAAATTATAAAATTCTTGCGTTGTCTTAGAAAAAAAGTCATTAAAATTTTCGTAACTTAATTTGTCGTCAAAATCAATAGAACTCACCAGTGATTTTAATTTATCAACCTGGTTTAAAAAATAATTTTTATAAAATTCTTTAGTTAAGTCATTGTACTTAGTAGAGATAGAATCAACTCTACTAATATACTCTGGCTTTATTTGAGTTTCATTAGACTTGAACTTATAAACACTAGAGTTAAAAATAGAATCTAATTCAAACCATTTATCTAAGTCATAGACCTTAGAAGAAACAAAACTTTTTGTTTCTTGGTAGTTGCTTTCTACCTCATTAGTAGGCTGAGAAGAACACCCCATTAATAAAAGGCATAAATATAATGTAAAAGATGAAATCCAGAATTTGAACATATATTTTTCTTAAAAGGCTGTTTGTTTTGTTGTTAGATAAGAATGCAATTTAATTATTTTTTTTAGATTTCTAGTATATTCAGGGATTTTGTCATATTTGTTGCCTTTTGAGGCTAATATAATTTCCCTAAGGTCATTATTTTTGATACTTGAAAGAAAATAATTAATGTCATTATCACCTAATTGTAAAATGTACTTAGTAAATCTTGTGTTTAAAACAAAATCACTTTCATTGTAAATTTTTAATATTTCTTTAACTCCTTTAACATAGTTGTAGTTCAGATAATTTTCAAATATTGGATCAATATTTTTATTATCTAGAATTGCATGGTATATGAAAAAGACATCATTTTTTATTCTATTTTCTTTCAATGTTTTTTTTACAACAAATTCATGTGAGCCAGTTATTTTTATATCATCTAAAAAAATCAACAACTCATTTCCCTCAAAATCATTTTTTAAATTAAAACTATCATTAGATATTAATTTCATTCTTTGATCTTTGCTCAAAGATCCATAATCATCGGTATAGGTAGTATTTCTGTGTATTTTTCTTTTTTCAACGACACATTTACTAGTTAGGTGTTTAGATAATTTATCAAATACAGAATCAAATATTGTATTTGTTGCAGTTGGAATAAAATCATACGGACTGGTGAAAACATATATTTTCTTATAAGAATTTATTTCACTGTTTTTTGAATCAATTAATTTTTTAAATAACTCATCTCCAAATAATTGACCAATTTTGGATGATCCAAATTTGAATTTACTATACTCTTTTGCTGAGAACCCAAAGTTATTTTCATCTGAAATATTATATGTTGCTAACGTGCTTATTTTGTTCATTTAATTTTCTAAACCTATTAATAATTGGATTAATTTTTTATCATCAATATTAATTAATTTACTTTTTATTTTGAATGCTTCTGCACCTTTTACATCAGCTTCAAAACTATCTCCAATATGTAAAATACTGTTTTTAGAAACATTTAAATTTTTGCATTCTCTCTCTAATTCTTTAAAAAATTTAGAAGAAGGTTTTGAACTATTAATTTCATCTGAAAAAATTAAAAAATCGAAATAATCTAACAAGTCATACTTTTTAAATACCTTTCTTAAGGTTCTTCCTTTTATGTATGCAGTATTGCTGCTTATATTTGATGTATACCCATTATCTCTGAGGTTTTTTAAACATCTTTTCAATTGGTCTAAATCATATATTGAGATTGGTGGATTGTCCAAAAACAAAACCTCCAGGTCATTATATATTTTTTCTGCTTGTGTAGTGGTAATTTCTAAACCAAATTTTGAAAACAGCCTTTGGTACATTACCTCACTTGGGATACTAATTCCCTCTTTCATATTTATTGTGTCAGACTCATCTCCAATAGTTTCTATCTGAATACTTAATTCTTCAATTGAAATGTTTTGAAAAAATTCTTTTTTTAAAAAATCTAACCTAAGTTTTGAAAATATTTTATTGGAAACCATCAAGGTGTTCCAGAAATCTAGAGAAATATGCTTAATCATTGATTTGAAATAATTATTTCAACTCTTCTGTTTTTTGCCATTAACTCAATGTCTGAATTTGAATATATCGGAGTTGTTGACCCAAAGCCATTTGATTTAAGGTTTGATTTGTTTAAACCAAGATTAACAAGGAACAATCGAACTGCTTTTGCTCTATCTAGGCTTAATTTCATATTGTGCTTGTCTGATCCCTCACTACTTGTGTGACCATTAATTGAAAATTTTAAATTTGAATACTTTGAAACCAATTCATGGAGTGCCTTTAAATTTTCTTTGGAATCAACAGTAAGAATACTACTATCATATTCAAAACTAATTGTTTTAGCTAGTGATTCTATCTGACATTGAATTTCCGCAGGTGGATTTTTATTGTAAAACACAAAAGGGTTCTCCTTATTTTGGGTAAATAAAAATATTTTTGCGGTATCATTTACAATCTTACCCAAGTATTGCTCCATGCCTATGTTTTGATTTTTATTTGTTTTGGCAGTCATTAAAAATGTGCTATCGTTTTGCCATTTCATATTGGTAGCATCAATTTCGTATCCCCAGGAGCAATTTCTTAACAGATAATCAAATTCAGTATCATCAAAGCAATCTGAGTTAACAATAAATTTCTTTACTATTTGAAATTCTCCTACCATGAAATATGCTCTTATTATATTTATGATAGGTTTTCCATACGGGCTCATAAAAGGATTAGACCAATCAGGTTTAAATTCTCTGCTTTCTTCTTTCTCCTTATCAGCTTTATCTTTTTTGTCAATTTCAAGATTTTCTTCAACAATTTCAGTTTGTTGATTTTTCTTGTTTTCTAGATTTTTATTTGACGGTGATTCAATACAGCCAGCTATAAATGGGATAATTAGCAAATAGATTAATTTTTTCATTAGTTACATTTTTGGATTAGGGCCGTATTCGTTTATACCATCATCTCCCTTTGCAAAAATCATCCAGAAAAAATAAAAAGGAATCAACTGATACCAGCCACTATTTCCAAGGTCATGACATCTTTTGGCTCCCTGAACTATATAAACCCAATACAGGGGTAAAGCAAGAATTCCAAGAGTTTCTTCAGCCTCAGCCATTCCTCCTATAAACACAATTCCTAGATAAAATATAATTAATGTTATTCCATATTCTAATCTTCTTATTCTGCCTTTGTAAGAAAAAGGTTTTGAAAACATTTTTTGTTTTTCATTAACAACCAAGGTGTCTAAGTTATTGGTTTCTGGTTTTTTATCAAGATTAATTTTTTCCCGAACAGATTCTTTCTTTTTTAAAGTTATACTAGCTTTTTCAATAAGATTCTTTAACTCGGGTAATTGCCCAGCCATTTTCCAGTCATCAAGCTCTTCATGCCAGATTAAAGTTTTTGTGGTAATTTTTTTTTGTTTTAACTCATCAAAACTAAATGGGCCATTCTTATCACTTCCATTTGTTGAATAATAGTATTCCATTTTTTTTAAATTTAAGTTTTTTGTACTCCGTTTATATTGTCGAGAAACTCGGTAATTTTTTTAAAATATTATTTTTTAAAAGTCCAACTATTAATATTAACTGAAGATTCTAATTCATCTTCAATATGATCCTCTAAATTATAAAAAAAATCTATACCTGTTAACTTTTCAATTTCATCTATTGTTTTTACATAGCTCTCTAATTCAAGAGTTATTTTTTTGTTTGGCATAACAAAACCTATCATTTTACATTCATAGGTATCAAAAATAATTTTATAAAAATAATCAGGAACAGAAACCCCACTGCCTCCAATTTTGCTCAAACTCTTATTGAGAATACCGGCAGTAACTATATGAATTTCTGAATTTTTTGCCCAGAACCTTACTAAGGATTCTAGTTTTTTCCATCCACCTCTGTTAAAAGAAGGCAGCTGAGGGCTCATGTTAGACATAAAGAAAGATTCCGACATAGCATGTTGAGAAGATTTCATATCCCCAGCAGGTGCTAGATGCCCTCTATCGTAGCCAGATTTTCTATAATCAGAAAGTTTTGCAGAACCTGAAATAATTTTGGGATCAGAACGAAAATTATTTGATCTTTTTGTTACACCCATTAATAGCCTTGAATTGAGTTTATAATATACCCATTCTGCTTGTTCATGATTTTCAATATACGAAAGGCTATACCTTGAGTGTGTTATTTTTTCACCATTGTATGTGTTTTTGTAGGAATCTTGAGAAAATCCAATTAATGGTAAAACAAATAAGAAATAATAAAAAGTTTTCAATCTAAGGGTAATTATATCTTTTTGTAAAATATTTTTTTTGTCATTCGTTATTGGCTGTTCAATTTAATTATAAGCAAAATAAACAATTTCTTTTTGTTTTTATATTTTTCTCTATAGTAAATAAGTTAAATCGTGGTGTCCCATAAATTATTGTTTGGAATTTTTTCATGAGACATTTTTGTTTTTCTATTTACCGGTCTTGATTCTAAATTTCAATAAAAATTATATTTGAAACCTATTTTTTTTGATTTTTTAACAACTTTTTTTGTCTGTAATAATTTTCATTAGTTCTTTTATTTTGTCAAATCGATGATCTGTTTCGTATTCAGTTTTTTGAAAAGGAAGTTTATTAATTTCCATAAAATCAAACATCTTATCAAAATTCAATAATTCATCATGTTTCGAAATATGTATATAGTACTCTTTGTGAGGTGGTATGCTTATGTTTTTTTTAATGAAACCTTCAAACTCTTTACACTGTTCTAAATAGTTGCTTTTAAAGGTCCATTTCTCCTGTGTCTTTAAATTTTTTAATTCTTTGTTTTTATATAATTTTAAACTATCTGAGGGATTCCAACTTGGATTTATAGCGTGTACAGTTAAAAAGTCTTCTTTAAACTTTGCTCTGAAATAATTTGCATAAAATCCACCCAGTGAGGTCCCAATTAAATGCACCTTTAAACTTTTATTTGACCTAATTATTCTATTTATTTTACCAATAGCACTTCTTGGCTCTCCACTCAACTTTGGTGCTATAAGCTCATACTCGTTCTTTAAGTTGTTTTCCTTTAAAAATTCTTGAATTTGTTTAGATTTTTTTCCTGGTGCAGAGTTGAATCCATGAAGTAGTATTATTACATTGGGACATTTCTTAATAATAAAGGTTGGTCTTGGAGTCATTTTGTTTTTTTACTGTTTGTTAAAAGATCAATTTTGAACATTCCACATGGTGTAAAATACAATATAAATATTTACATTTAGGAAATGAAGATTATATATATAGACCTTGATGGGGTTGTTGCCGATTTTGAAAAAGGCAGAGTAACACACCCATTATCTAACATTACCCCTTATATTGGCAGGCCAGATAAGTTGCCAGGAGTCTATGAAGACTTAGAACCTATTGCTGATGCTATAGCATCTGTAAATATGCTTTTAAACCACAAAGATTATGATGTTTATTTCTTATCAACAGCCCCTTGGGATAATCCCGAGGCATGGATGCATAAAAGGTTATGGGTTGCAAAATACTTTAATGAAAAATTAGTCAGGAAGAGATTGATTTTATCTCATCACAAACATTTGCTCATTGGAGATTATTTAATTGATGACAGAAGGTTTAATGGTGCTTCTGAGTTTAAAGGGGAGTGGATACATTTTGGATCAGAAAACTTTAGAAACTGGATAAAGGTTTTAAAACACCTTAACATTGATTATTGATTCTACTAAAGGAGTTAAAAAAGTTTATAAAGTCCAATTTATATCTTATCTATTTTACCTTTATTAAAACTACATAATCAGATAATATTTTAATTTCCCCTTTCATATTTGCTAATTTCTATCTTAAAATAAGTTAACATTCAAAAAATATTTTACAAAATTAATCTCTTGAAAATATTTGTAATACATACCAAAATAAAAGCATCAATGAGGCAAACAGGCCAATTGCAGCAGGTATATATTGTTCGTTGTTGTAATTTTTAATGAGGTTAGAAGTTTGATACAATATTGCTCCTGCAGCAAGTATTGACATTCCTACAGAAAACCATAATCCTAAATCAAAACCAAACAAAGTTCCTGCAACAATTAATCCTATTGCAATAAAAAAACCAATTGTAAGCGCTGATTTTAAAAAAGAAAAATCTTTTTTAGTGACAAATACTACGGCCGTTAATCCACTAAAAAGTGATAATGTAACTATTGCTGCTTGATTAAGTATTTCTATGCCACCAGAATACATTACAATATAAATTAGAGGAATAAAAATAATAGCTTCAGCTAGGATAAATATACCATAGGCGATGTATTGTTTGTTTTTATCTTTAGTTTTCATTGCAGAACTCTCAGCATAGTTTGTCATAAACATAAAGCCCCCCAACATAATTAACCATCTCCATCCTTGAGTCATTGATAGCATAAATTCTACTATTGCATTTGACTGTAATAAAATGTATTCTACAATAAAAAAGGCTAAAACTCCTCCAGCAACATGGCTGTATGTTTTTTTGTAAAAGGCAACTTTCAATTCATCTGATAGAGAAGCTACTGGTACTAAATGTTGTTTGTTTATATTTTCCATTTTTTATTTTATTAAAATAGTTATTAAAAATATAGCTTGTGTTATGGTTTTACAGCTGTAAAGTAAACTTTATGTTTATATGTAAATTTACTAATTAAACTTTTTTCATTAGGCTATTTATTAGAAAACTTAATGTAAATATTTTATGCATTATATCTAATTTTTCATTGCCTTTGTCCTTGACACCTAATACTAGAATAAAGTCTATCAAAACCATTAAACACAACTGTGTTTTTTTTAGATTTAGTTTGAATTAATAATTTTCCAGTTAAGTTTTGTGCTCCTTCTCCAGCACAATCCCCATAAATAATTTCATCAAATTTCACTACATATTCGCTATTTGAATACACTCTTTTTATTTTTGAGGAATTTTTCTTTTTTAGTATAACTTCTTTATTATTGAATTTCATTCTTATATATGATCCTTCATTATCGTTTTCGCTATAAGCATCAAGGGCTATAATCACGTTATTTAATGTGTATTCCAAATCAGGTTTACCATTATAATCAATGGGCTGAGGAATCATTTTTTTATTTGTCTGGAGAGTATTTGTTTGATCGCTTTGAGAGTTTGAAACCCTTATTACTTTAGATTTATAAATAAAGCCAATGGAGGTTTTAGTTTCTGAAGAATCTAGCTTAATTTTCCACCAATTTCCACTATCATCTAATAGTTCAAACAATTTATTCTCATCATAAATTTGATATATTATTTCTGTTGATGAAGACTTACCTGCTCTAACATTGGTGTACCCATCAGGATCATTAATTTTTATATATGTAACAGAAGCGGAATGATCAAAATTATTAGCTGATTCTGGACCATCAAAATTTAAAAACCGATAGTATACATATCCTGTTTTGTTACCTTGTTCAATTTTTGCCCATACTTGTTTCTTGTCAAGTTTAAGGTCTGATCTCGAAAGAACTACATTAGAAAGCTTTCTTCCATCACCTAGATCTATATTGACCGCTAATTGGCCATTTTCTTCTGGCCCATTAATTTTAACAACTTTGTTTTTGTTAAAAACATAAACCTTGCCGTTGTGTTTAATAGTAATGTTTTTATTTAATGTTCCGTTTTTTATTGAAGGTAAATCTATCGAAATCGAGTCAATAAAAACCACCTTGTTGTCAAGCATAAGCATACCAATAATATTATCAGATATTTCAGGTGAGCTTCGGAAATTAAGTTTATCTACATTAATACTAGCCACCACATCTTTTTTTGGCGGTTTTCCTGTTAAGGAAGAGCCGTCAATCAATATTTTTTGATCTGGGAAAATCGCATCTTGATGAATCCATCCTGATGAAGTTAATTTATTATTTGCATCTATAAATTTACTATTATAAAACCCATTAACTAACGATTGGGGATCATACTGAATGTAATCGCCCATAACTAGGTATGAACTTTGTCTACTTTCTTTGTTGGGGTGTGAATAGAAGTATGCTCTTTTTGCTTTTACATATATATTCGAAGAATAAATATTTACATCTGGTACTGCATTAAAGACTTTGTTTGAATCTTCAGATTCAACAAGTGTTGGAGTTAGACTCTCAACTACTTCATCTTGATTGTATTGGTCATCTTCACCAAAAAACCCTATTCCATATCCAATACCAAATGATATAATTAAAATTATAGGTATTAAAATTAGCCAGAGATATTTTTTGGAAGTAGTAGTTGATGTTGACTTGTTCTCATTAGAATCAGCAGGAGTGGTTAAATCATTTACCTTTTCTTTTGCTACTTGTTTGTTGTTTTGTAAACCAACATTTTTGTTAAGATTAAATTTTTTGCCTTTTTTAACTAAAGTCTCATCTTTTGTGCCAATTTGCCGAGGATCTAATTCAAAGATTTCTTTAAGTTCGTCAATGCTTTCAGCCTCTTTCCAATCATCAAGTCCTTCGTGCCAAATTAAAGTCTTAAGTGTAATATCTTTCTGTTTCAATTCTTCTAAAGTTACAGGTCCTTGTTCACCCTGTTCGTTTGAGTAAAAGTACTTTTTCATATTATGTCTTTATGGCCACTGTCAGAAACATTGCGGTTAGTAAAAATTAGAATTTATATTTAAAGTAATATGTCTTACATAACCAAATGTAAGAAAATCATCTAGGTTTAGAAATAGCTGAAATAAAGTTGGGTATATGCCTATGGCCAAATTACAAATACTCTTGATTATTGAAAAAGCAACAAAAACTTGTTTTGCAGCTTTGCGAGTATCTACAAAAGCACTTATTTCCTAATTTTTCTGAAATATTATTTTGATAAAATCGAAGTATTAACACTTTAATATTCAGCTAAATAGGCTTTTTTGGAATCGGTAAATTCTGAATTTTTAAATCAAGTTTTGTATGTTTTGAAAAATATCTTTGAATAATAACAGAATCATTTTCATTCGCATTTATTTCAAATGAATCTTCTTCAAATTCATTTTTTTTTGGTCATTGTTTTGGACAAATTTTTTACAACGGTTTGGCTTTGATTAGTGCGTTATTTCAAGGCACTTCACTTTCTGCTTAGCAGTTAGTCTAATACATTAAATGTTTCTTTTTAAATTTATTCCAACCTGCTTGATTTTCATATTTAACAAAATAAATTTTTAAATCTGCTAGGTTTTCATATCTAACAAAGTAAATTTTCTTATTTGCTTGATTTGCATAGTCTGTAAAATACCATTTGCCGTCATTCTCTCCAGCTTGGTTTTCGTATTTCACTTTGAACACTTTTATATCTGCTTGATTTTCGTAATCTACGACAAAAACTTTAACGTCTGCTTGATTTTCGTACTCAACAGTGAATACCTTTTGAGCAAATGAATAACTCGAAAAAAGTAATCCTAAAAATAATAGTAAAATGTATTTCATCTATAATAATTTGATTTCAAATGAATTAAAATTTAAGTAATCAGTATGAGTTATATAATTGTTGTACACATTTCTTTTTTTTTAATCGGTGCTAACCTGCGTTTTAATTTAGTTTAGGTATTGTTTTAAAGCATTTAGGAGAATTTAGCAATTGTTATCAACCCACTCTTTTGCTTCTCTAAGATCCATACCTGTCTCATCCTTTAATAATTTCACAGCAGATAATTTATTTCCAGAACTTGCTAGTTCTCTAACTTCTCTAAAGTATAATGGCTCAGAGTTAATTTCACCTAATACGCTATTTGAGTCACTATCAACTGTGATTGTTTGCACATATAATATATTCTTGAGACCAACGACAATAGAAACACCACCTATAGGTTTACATCCTTTTGAAATAAAATCATTAATTGTTTGATCTAATGAATTTAAATCTTTGTTCATTATGTTTTTATATTTATTATACTTCATTATAATTAGTTTTATTATTAATTGTTTACAACTATAAGAAGTTGACGATTTTTACCACAAATGTTGATGCGGAGAACCAAATTTGTTTACCACAAATGTGTCTGCGGAGCAATGAACTGCCAATTTCTTATGGGTGTGGTTCCGGGTTGGCTTATTGCTTAATCACTTCTTAACATTTCGCCCTAGAACAAAAGCTATCGAATTGTCAATACCACAGTTTTGATCAAACTGAATTATTTCGGTTTTAAAATTTTAGTCACATTCAGCATTTATGTAAGAAACATTTGGATATAGTCTATCACATTTTCTGGATAAAGCACTTCCGTCTGTGTTCCCCGAATACGCACTTTTTCGAAGTAATCGATCTAATTCTTTGCTGCATTCACATTCTGTTGGACCTGTGACACTACCTATGAGACCAAAAATAAAAAAAGCTGCAATACCAATGATCCATTTTTGTTTTTTGTTTTTTCCAGACCACCATTCCTTAAAGAATTTAGAGACGTTACTATTTTCTTGTATCATTTTTTCTATGGCTAACTTTTCTTCTTGCGAGATACTGTCAGAATATTTATTATCAAAACCTCCTTGTTTAATTTCTCCTGATATAACTCCTATATCCATGAATTTCACATTATATGGTTTTAAAATTTTAAGTGAAGCTGCTTTCAATTTCTCTTTTTCCAAATAACCAGCTGATTTTTTTTTGGTTTCTATTAGGCCTAAGGCATATAAATCCGTTTCCGAAATATTATACTTTAAAATTAAGTTGCTCATAACTATTTTTTTTATTTATACCTACACTGTTTTATTGTTTAGGATTTTCGGTTTTCTCCATATTATTTAATACTAATTACCCCATAACGTATAACAACAACAATGTTTTAATTGTTATTCTTTAAAATTACTAGGCTATCATTAGTGACAATTAATTTCAACATACTAAACAATACACGTATTGCAATTTATAAATATTTTTTAAAAAAAAAGTTCCAACTAACTAATGTGTAATACCATAGTATTATATATTTAAGTGCTTTTGTAGTGATAAATTTAAGCTTTTTTGCTGTGGTTATAATTTCTTATTTAGGTTATCTCTATTGCTATTGCATTATTTTTTTTTGTCTAAAACTATTGATTCTTTGAATTTATAAGCAGAAGAATTATCAAAAAAATGATCATTAATTTCCTTGATCATTGTGGTGGGTGTTTCAGATTTGCCTGAATTAAAGTAATAATATGATTGATAAATATTTTTTGACGCAGTGCTTAGTTTATTGAGAATTTCAGAATTAATTTTATTTTTTTGAATATAAGTATGAGTTTTCTTTATCCAACCTGAAAGTTCTCCTTGCTGTTTGGAATACTTTTCTTCTGTGGGTTTATTATAAAATGGGCTTAAAACAAGTGCTAGACCAATTAAAAACCAAACCACAGACCAAAATGTTATGTCGCCGTTGTTGTCGGACAAATTGTAAATAAAAAGACCCCAAAATGCAACCCCTACAATGGCCATTATTTTGTTATCTGACTTCTCATCCTTAACCCAAACATCAAATGATTTGCCTTCAGATGAGACCTTCGGTTTTGCAACCACAAGTAAATCATAATGTTTGATTAGTTTTTTTAACTCAGGAACACCTTTAATTCCTTTTTCATATTTCTTTGCATTTGATTTAACTTTTACTGAATATGATTCCAGTTTATTTTTTACTTGAGTTGCAATTTCGCGATCTATTTTTGCAGAAACTTCGTTTCCATAATTACCTGTTAATTTCCCGGCCATTTCTGCTCCAAAAGCAGACCATTTCTTATCATTAACGTATTTTTTTGGCATTTCAATTATCTGGCGAGCTAGATTCCAACCAGTTTCATAAGCTGATGTGTTTTTTGGAGAAATTTTTGTTGCCCAAAGAATCATTTGGTCAAATTCTGCATATGTCCTAAACAATGAGTCAACACTTGATGGGGCTTTGAAGTGATCTTTAAAAAAATTCTCATAAGCAGGAAAATATTTCTTAGCAAGCTCAACTATTTTTTCACTTATTACTTTTCTGTTTTCTTCGTTATCAGAAAGAGTAATAGCTTTTTCAAAATAGGTTTTACTTTCTATGAATCGACAATTACCGAGGGTAGATGAGCCAAAAACTGCTACTCCTTTTTGAAACCATGCATAAGCAAGATTTGGGTTTAATCCCAAAATGTTATTGTAAAAATTAATTGCCTCCTTAAATCGACCGGCCTTCATTTCTGCAAGGGCTAATTCTGAAAAATTCTTAATTTGAAGACTTTCATTTTCTGGTATATTTATTAATTCCATTGCGTTTTTTTTTAAGTTATTGAATATAGTGCACAAAAGTTAAATAGCCAATTAAATACAAAAAATACACTGTAGGAATTAGCAATTGTAAAGTTTCTTTTTGATATTAATTTGTTGATTTTATTTTTTCAGTTATTTTCCTCAATTTATGTCAACGTTTGTAAAAAGACAATTGTCTTTTTACAAACGTTATATTTACTTGTTAAATCTAACATAATACTAAAAGTATTAAAATTATTTATCTTCTAAAAATTCTTTCTTGATAGAGAAGCTATTAAACGTTTCTTTTGATTCATGGAATTTAAATATAAGGATTTTCACTTTATTGCTAATAAATATTATGGGAACATATGGTATACCATAATATTTATGTCTTGTCAAATACTATTAAATATCTTTTTTGCGTTGTAAGCAATATACAACTAATTTAAAACTAGGTGCCTATGTAAATAAAGTATGTTAAAATCATGTGTGATCACATGTAAGAATGACTATTAATAATCAAATCCAATTTTATGAAACATTTATTTTTTACCTCAATCTTATTTTTGACATCTTTATCAGTTACAGCACAAGAATCCTTTAATGGAATGTGGCTCAATGAAGGCTCAGATTACATTTGCACCATTCTAGCATCAGAGTATGCTGTTGTAAATTGTTATAATACATCATTTGAAGAATTTGATGTTATACCCGAAGAAATTATAACCCAAGACGGAAACAGTTTTACATCAAATCTTTACAATCCAGACAATGGATATAGAGTAAAAATCGAGTACACACTAATCTCTACAGATTCAATCTCGGCAGTCTACAGCGGTGATTTGGAAGGGACTTATATCTTGACACGGCTGTATTAATATTATAACATAATTATTCCCTAAAATAAATTTTATTTTAGGGAATAATGCCTTGGAGCCCATAGGAGTGAAATCCAACTATTTTGGAGAGGATTTGAATTTATTATAGGGTTCGAGACAATACTTCTCTGCTTAACCAAATGAAAATCTACTCAGATATGAGGTTTTGATATTAATTTGAAATTCAATCTTACCTTAATTTAATTCTCCAGTTATTCTGACAGGTTAATTTTATATGTACATTTTTGATAATTTGTACATCCTAGAAAATCACCAAACCTTCCGCTACGTTTTACCATGAACCCACTCCTACAACGAGTGCAGATTAATTTATCATTTAGGATATTGATATCATTATAGGTTTGGTTGCAGGCAGGGTAGTGGGAGCATCCTAGAAAATTATTCCCATTTCTAGAATTCTTTCTAACAACCAACCTCCCTGTTTTGCAATATGGGCAAAGTGTAGCCTCTGGCCTTCCTTGAACATTTGTTAAAAGGTAGTCATTGTCATTAAGTAGTTCTTCGGCAAAGATAGATGTGTCAGACGGCAGGAAAAGTAGAACTTCATTTTTAGTTCTTGTAAGAGCAACATAGAATAATCTTCGCTCTTCAGCGAAACGATACTCTTCGTGGTCACTTAATAATACTGACAATATGGGGTCATCGGTCATCTTGTTAGGAAAGCCCATCAGGTTGTTGTTTAAGTTCAAAATTATTACATTTTTGGCCTCAGTTCCCTTTGAGCGATGAACGGTTAAAAATTTTATATCTACCTTTTCAAATCCATCAACTTCAAGTTTTCCACTTCTTTCAATGTATTTAATTCGACTGTTACCATTTTGAATAATTAAATTTTTAATATCGAAGGTGTGCCTGCCTAATACTAATATTGGTTCATTCCCATATTTATCAACCAGGTATTCAATCTCATTAATAAATTTTTGCTCCAAATTTTCGGATGTAAATCCAATGAATTTTAATGGTTCATATTTGTCACTAATTTGAGACATCGGATTTTTTGAGATCTGCTTTTTGTTTTTCTTTATAAAATTTGCACTGATATTGATTAGGGACTGTGAATTTCTGTAGGTCTGCTCGATAAGTAAAAGTTCGAATTTTCCAACATGTTTTTCGAAGTTACTAAACAAAGAAATGTCACTACCAGCAAATCTGTAGATAGACTGCCAATCGTCACCAACACATGTCAACCTTGCGCCGGAAAGATCTCTAATCTTTTGGATTAATTTAAATCTTGAGAAAGAGATATCCTGATACTCGTCAATAATTATGTACTTAAATGAGAAATTGGCTTTATTCTTAGTTATAAGATCAGTGGCCTGATTTATCATGTCGTCAAAATCAATTTGATTACTTTCTTTTAGAATGTCATTGTATTTTTTTAGAATTGGAATTGAGAATTGAAGAAATAACTTATACCTCTCCTTCATGAACTGAATCTTAAAAATAGTTTGACTAGAGTAGAGGTCATTTAAATCATCTTCACCTAATCTTCTTGATTTACTGAGTTTTATAAATGTTTCAATTAATTTATTTATTTCTTTGCCAAAGTTTTGGTTGTTGTTGGTTACCCGGTTTAATATTTCTCTCGAATCTCTTGGTGAAAATTTTACGCCTTCGGCTTCAAGTATTTCCTTTAATTTATCGATCAATACGTTGTTCTTGTTGTAATAAGAATAGGTCTCAAGTAGTTTGGTTCCATTTTCTAAATGCGTTTGTCTTTTTTTCTCCATCTCGTCGATGTAGGCTCTTTCATTAAATTCATTCAGCCAGGTTGCCCTGTTATTTTCATCAATCCCAAAATGTTCAAGGTAGATATCGTAGTCTTTTAAGTAGAAATCAGGCTGGTAAATAAATCCATCATCAGGATATCTCTTTTCATATTCGTAGTTGATACCGTTTAGAAATAAAAAATTGGCAATAGTAAGCTCTTCAACACTTTTCACTTTCTCTCCCTGGAATGTATCAAGTTTAGCTTGTCTAACAATGTTTAAGGGTTCATACTTTGATTTAAGTGTTCTCAAATCAATACCCTTTTCAGTATCTATTTTTTCACCCAGTGAGTCATATTTATCATATTCCTCGGGAATATTCATATAACACGCAACGTATTGAACAAAGGCATTAAGCGCCTTGCTATCGCTGAATATTTCTTCAATCAAATACTCTTTAATAGCATTACTTAGGGTGTTTTCATTTGTAACCACAGGTGCCAAAGAAAGATGATTCTTTATTTGATCATATCCAAGCTTATGAAATGTTTGTGCGCATACGTTAGGGTTAATATCTTTTAATCTCTCGTTTAACTCCTCAACAGTTTTTTGCGTGAATGACAGGACTAAGATATCCTCGGGAGCTATCATTTTCTTTTCAACTAGGTACTTTACCTTTGCTAGAATGGTTAGGGTCTTGCCAGATCCAGCTCCCGCAACTATAAGATTTGAATACTCATCTGTTACTACAGCAGTTCGCTGCTGTTCATCAAGCTTTTTATTTTCAATATTATCAAAGAATTGTTGATGCTCCTCTTTTTGAGTCTGAACATATTTTATATTAAAGTTCACCACAAAATCCTCAAAATTTTGAAAAATATTGTTAAACCTATCTACGCTTTCTGCTTTTTTATAGTACCTACTTTTATTCTTGAAAAATCTTCCTGTATCCTCGTATTTGATTTGAATTTGGTGTCTCTGTACCCAAGTGATATATTCATTTAAATCGTTAATTAATTTTAAAAATTGTTCAGCATCTTTTAAAAATCTAAGATAATTGGAGTCTGTGTACTTTTTTCTTTCTACAAACTTCAGATAACCTAAGTATAAAGCTATTATTATTGCAATATTTATAATCCAGACCATATTCTCTTTTTAAACTTAATTGACATGCCTCTTATTTAAAAATATGCTGACAACAGTAAAAATACCCTAATCATATCAACAATATTCCACATATCTCTTCCCATAGCTATTTTAAAAAAGCAGATCATGACCATAAAACAAACCATGTCTGATTCTTCTTATAGTTCTCCAAGGCTAATAAGCCAAAACCTATCACTCCTGTAAAACTAACAAACTTATAGAAAACATATGGCATTGTAAGTCTTCATACCAAAGTGGAATATTTATAATTAAATTTAGTAAATATTTTTATGTTAATAATAAAAATTATTTCTAAAAATAAATTATTATTTCCGTAAATAATTTTGGAGCCCATAGGAGTGAAGTCACACTATTTTGGGGAAGATTTGGAACTATTAAAATAAAATATCGTTTAAATAACTCCACATTTCGTTATGGAAATTGATAGGGAGTAAATCATCACTATCGGGAGCTTCACCCATGCGAATGATTACTAGATTTTGACTTGGTATAACATCAAGATATTGACCATTTCTACCCATCCCAGCAATTAAATCTTCTGGTGCGTTGGAAGCTAAAGAAGTCTGTATTGGGAAGGTTATGCCAGGTGGTATCAATCTATCGTTGCC
>Ga0206128_1001590_pt1 | contig 22015 bp, 25 predicted proteins | sample Helgoland_Spring_7_FD_148601 | JGI IMG/M metagenome (GOLD analysis project Ga0206128, IMG submission 148601) | Pelagic subsurface seawater microbial communities from Kabeltonne, Helgoland, North Sea - Helgoland_Spring_Bloom_20160426_1 | ecosystem: Environmental > Aquatic > Marine > Epipelagic ... | reverse complement strand
ACGACGCAGCGCTTACATATTCGCGCTTCATCAACGGTCTGACACTTGCAGGCATCGAAGTTGACCGTAAGGTTTTGGCTGACTTGGCTGTACACGAACCAGAAGCGTTCGGCACAATTGTTGCACAGGCACAGGCAGCATTGGCAGCGTAAGCGCCATTGTTACCGAAGAGATTTAGAAAGCCCTGCCTTATTGGCAGGGCTTTTTGCGTTTCTTAGGGCGCTCGTCCACTGGAATACGCTTGTGCAACACTCTGAATGGGCAGAGGGTGAAATTCGAAACTATAATCGGCCTCACGCATGTCCCGCACCCTAACCTTTGTTCTTTTTTTTATCGCTACGTTTATGCAAGCAGGCGCTTATGGCCTAACGTTCATGATGCCCCGCTTGTTCGATAGCTTTGGGGCCAGTGAAAAGGTCGTTGGAACGATGTTGATGGTGACAACGGTTGTGACTGTCATAACCGTCTATTTTTCAGGGCACCTGTCAGATTTGTTTGGACGGCTTCGCACACTCGGTACCGCGTGTTTGGCGATTGCGGCATCGTTGTATCTATACGGGACAATAGCAGCGGTCGGTCCTTGGATGGTCCTTGCAAGTGTTCTGCTTGGTTTTGGGTGGGGCCTAACCTATTCTCTTGGACCAATTGTTTTGACTCGGCTGGTCAGGCCCAATGAACGGGTTCAATTTTTCACGCTTCTATCCGTTTTTGTCATGGCAGGGTTTGGACTGTCTCCGGTTTTCGCTTCGATGCTTGAAGCCGCTGGTTTTTCAATCCGCGGTGCGTTTTTGGCAACCGCCGTGATGTGTATCGTTAGCGCGATACTTTTCTTCCTTCTAAGTGAGCCAATAAAAGTCCATGCGCTTAATCCAGCGCCTGAGGCTTCCTCGCGTATTACAATCGCATCGTTGGTCGCTGTTCTAAAATCACGCGCAGTTATTCCTGTGGTCATGGTTTGTCTGGGTGCCAGTGTTTTTGCAGGACTCAATAACTTCCAGACAGTTTTCGCGGATGATCGAGGCCTGAACTATGCCAATTTCTTTTTAATTTATACGTTGACTGTGATCATTTTTCGGTTGGTGTTGGTAAAATTTAAGGGTGGCACAAATCCGTACCTGATGATCGCGGCCCTGCAATACGTCATGTGCGCCAGCGTTGTTTTGTTCATCTTTAGCGGCGGAAATACGTTGCTTTACGCTCTGGTCGCAGTTTTGTTTGGGCTGGGGTACGGTGTTTCATATCCAATCCTTGTTGCGATGGCAGCCAACGATGCACAAGAAGAATTGGGGCCTCAAACCCTTCAACTATTTGCGCTGACGTATTTTGTTGGAATTTTTGGGTTTCCCTTCATTGCAGGTTGGATCATCGTTGAAATTGGCACTACGCCTTTGTTGGTATTGGTTGCGGTAATTGCAGCGTTTGAGGCCAGTATGGCGCTGCGGCGTGCAACAACATTCGCGAGCGTAGGATCGTCAAGCCCCTAGAGGGATGATCACCCCAGTTTCCATGCATGTGGATTGTCCTAAGTTTTTCCCCGTTTTAAGCTGTGAGCATAACGCTACGGTCCCCAAATAATAATCAAAACGAGGGACGACCATGAATAAACAAATCGCAGAATTTATCGGCACATTCACATTGGTCTTGTTAGGCTGTGGATCAGCCGTATTGGCAGGCGCTGACATTGGACTGACCGGGATCAGCTTTGCCTTCGGTCTGGCATTGATCGCCATGGCATATGGCATCGGCCCAGTGTCTGGTTGCCACATCAACCCAGCTGTTTCACTGGGTATGGTTGCTGCAGGCCGCATGAGCATGCTGGAAGCTATCAAATACATCATCGCACAAGTTGCAGGCGCAATCGTTGCTGCAGCTGTTCTTTGGGTCATCGCAACTGGCAAAGCTGGTTACACATTGGCGGAAAAGGGTTTGGGTCAAAACGGTTGGGGCGCAGGATACTTGGGTGAATACTCAATGATCGCCGCACTGGTGTTCGAAATCGTCGCAACGTTCTTGTTCATGGTTGTGATCCACTTGGTTGGCATTAACGTCACGGGCGTTTCAGTGAACCCAGCGCGTTCCGTTGGCCCGGCACTGTTTGTCGGCGGTACAGCGATTGCGCAACTCTGGTTGTTCATCGTAGCACCAATCCTGGGCGCAGTCGCAGCTGGCTTGTTGTTCAAAACTGGTACACTCGACGCAGCTGAATAACCCAGTCTGCTAGGTGAAAATAGGATGCAGCGGTGTGAAAACGCCGCTGCTTTTTTATCTTTTCTTTTTCTTTTTCGGCGGTTTGATGGTTTTGCCCATCTTCTTTTCTTTGAACTTGCGCCGTGCCAACGACTCTGAGTTGGCTTGTTCTTCGGTCGCCAACTTGTTCCACCGCGCCAAACGATCCGTATCGATTTCGCCCGCCTTAATCGCTGCGAGTATGGCGCAGCCCGGTTCAACCTGATGACTGCAATCCGAGAATTTACACTCAAGTGATAAGTTGTGCAGATCAGGAAACAGATCACTGATCCCTGACGCCGCATCTGTCACCTGCAACTCGCGCATCCCTGGTGTATCAAGGACCGCGCAGCTGTCGTAGGTTATGTGAAGGTGACGGCTGGTCGTCGTGTGACGTCCCCGAGCATCCGCTTCACGTACGCCTTGGGTATCAACCTCTGACCCTGTCAGCGCATTCACCAATGTGGATTTCCCAACGCCGGACGACCCAAGGAAAGCAACGGTCTGCCCCACCTTGCACCACTGCGCCAACTCGCGCTTTGGCGCATCGCTTAGCGCGTTTAGCACCACGACGGGTACTTTTTTCGAGATTGCAGTCGCGGCCGTTACAAAGGGTTCCAAGTCATCGCACAGATCGGCCTTTGTCAGTACGATCACCGGATCAACGCCCGCTTCAAAGGCCAAAGCGATATAGCGTTCGATGCGGGCCACGTTGAAATCACGATTACACGAGGACACTATGAACGATGTATCAAGGTTCGCCGCAATCATTTGAACATGGCGGTCATGACCCGCGCCGCGCCGTTTGATCAGACTTTGACGATCTAGAACTCGCTCTGGTTTGGTCTGTGCTTCGTTGATCAGGATCCAGTCGCCAACTGTAATTTCCGTGTCTGGGTACACAATTGTTGTGTCAACCGTTTCACCAACCACATGCAACGAGTTGCGGTGCACTTGGGTCACACGTGCGGGGGGCGTCAACGCCATCTCACCTTCATCCAATTGATCTGCAAAAAATGGCTGCCAACCCAGCAACTCAAGGAGTGTTGGTGCGGTATCGGTGTTGATATCCGTCTGGGGCTGATTTTGGGAAGTGTCCCGTGTCATTCATGCGCTTTCACTTAGGTTACTCAGGGAATAGCGGACAAACCGTCTCAGCGTAAGGGGGCAAGGTTGCGGGTGTGACTTGCAATCAACGCCTCGCAACGCTAGCAGAGCATAAGCATTTTTCGGAGGCCGTCATGGACGATCTTAAAGCCAAATATCTAGATCAAATCGCAAACGCTGCTGATGAGGCTGTGTTGGAAGACATCCGCCTTGCTGCCGTTGGCAAAAAAGGTGAAGTCGCGCTAAAAATGCGGGAGCTGGGCAAGATGACCCCAGAAGAGCGTCAAGCTGCAGGTCCTGCCCTGAACGCGCTAAAAGACGAGATTAACAGCGCATTGGCCGCTAAGAAATCTGGTTTGGCGGACGCCGCATTGGACGAACGTCTGCGCAACGAATGGCTGGACGTTACTTTGCCAGCACGCGAACGTCCGATGGGTACAATCCACCCGATTTCTCAGGTCCAAGAAGAGGTGACAGCCATCTTCGCAGAGATGGGGTTTGCCGTGGCTGAAGGCCCGCGCATTGATACCGATTGGTATAACTTTGACGCGCTGAATATCCCGGGCCACCACCCTGCACGCGCCGAGATGGACACGTTCTATATGCACCGTGCAGAGGGTGATGATCGCCCACCGCATGTTTTGCGCACGCATACATCACCGGTTCAAATCCGTTCTATGGAAAAGACTGGTGCCCCAACACGCATCATCTGTCCGGGCGGCGTTTACCGTGCGGATTATGACCAAACACACACACCGATGTTCCATCAGGTTGAAGGTTTGGCGATCGACAAAGACATCTCAATGGCGAACCTGAAATGGGTTCTCGAAGAGTTTGTGAAGTCTTATTTCGAGGTCGACAACGTCGATATCCGTTTCCGCGCCTCCCACTTCCCGTTCACTGAACCATCAGCCGAAGTCGATATTCGCTGCTCATGGGAAGGTGGCACGTTGAAGGTTGGTGAGGGCGATGATTGGCTCGAAATCTTAGGCTCTGGCATGGTGCACCCGAAGGTGTTGCAGGCTGGCGGCATTGACCCAAATGAATGGCAGGGCTTTGCCTTTGGCATGGGGATCGACCGGATCGCGATGTTGAAATACGGTATCCCAGATTTGCGTGCATTCTTTGACAGCGACCTGCGTTGGTTGCGTCATTACGGTTTTGCATCCTTGGATATGCCAACATTGCGTGGTGGTTTGAGTAAGTAAGTGCTTGTTTTAGTTTTGTATTACGGAGTCCCTTTTGGGCTTCTGATTGCAGGCCTGAACGTTAGCCAAGACTACCGAAAGCGTTGGACGTATTCCTACCACACACGCCATTTCGGAGAGTCCTAGTTGGGGCTCGCCCTCAATCGAAACATGGCGGTTGTGGCTGTTTTCGTTCAGGATATGCGCAATCAAAAGGTGTCATCCCGACGCGCTGACGAAGCGTTGATCATGGCAACTGCCTTGGAAGAACACCTTAGCGTTCTGACAGGTGTGGACCTTACAAAGTCATATCTGAAGCGGCGAAAACGTCTTTGGAATCAGGCCGCTAAGATGGATCTGCCCGAAGGGGCATAGGATTACCACGTTATTGTGACGTGACATTTCTGCGCTGATGCTTAGCCTTGCAGATATGAAATATATCACCTTTTTGATTGCTGGGCTTTTCGCCAGTTCTGCCTTTGCTGGGGAGGAGTGCCAACTGGCTGTTCCATGCGAACTCGACAGTGGTCGCAGTTACCACGTCAAAGTCCCTGACGATTGGGACGGCAAGACGCAACTTCCTGTTTTAATGCACTTTCATGGGTGGCAGCGCACGGGTGCTTTGCCAGTTCAGCATGACCGGATTTCGGGTGCAACGCGTCGTCGAGGCGTATTGTTGGTTGCGCCGAATGGTAATCGTAAAACATGGGATTTCTGGGATAGTGAAACTGATGACGTTCCGTTTGGAACTGAGGTTTTAGAAGACGTTGCCAAGAATTATCCCATTGATAAGGATCGTATTTTTGTCTCCGGATATTCCTTTGGGTCTGCAATGGCTTGGCGGTATGTTTGTGAAGACGGTAATGATGTTGCGGCCTTGCTCGCAATTTCAGGGAGCTTGCGCCAAGATGTCCAATGCCCCCAAGCGCCACGTGACGTGCACCATGTGCACGGGACCGATGACACCGTAATGGACTTCCCGTTTGGGCAGGGTGGGGACACGACATACCCCGTGAAATTATGGCGTGACAAGTTTGACTGCGGGGTGGGCCAAGATGCTGGCGCGTGGAGTGTTGTGGATTTCCTGACCTTCCAACGCACCACATGGGAAGACTGCGGCAGCGGTCAAAATGTGACCCTTGATATACACCCCGGTGGGCATTTTATTCCACATGGTTGGATTGGACGACAGTTGGATGAACTGCTGGGACGGGCACCCACCTATCCCTGATAAAAGTGCCAAAAGCTAACGTATGTTTCACGTCGGTATTGTGTCGGTATAACGTCGGTGCATCTGACCGACACCCACAGCTGCCACTTGCACTTTTGCCCATTCTTTGCCATTGCCGTAGGCAATTCATAACACGGCCCGACAGTCGGGCATCCAAAGGTGCAGTCTCATGAAATTAACGTTGTCCTGGCTCAAAGATCATCTGGAAACAGAAGCTCCGATTGATGACATCCTATACGCTTTGACCGACCTTGGTCTTGAAGTGGAAGGTGTTGAGGATCGCGGCGCGAAGCTGGCCGATTTTACAATCGGTAAGATCATGAGTGCAGAAAAGCACCCAGACGCGGATCGCTTGCGCGTCTGTCAGGTAGACACCGATGAGGGCATGAAGCAGATCATCTGTGGTGCGCCGAATGCCCGTGAGGGGATCACAGTGGTTGTGGCCAAACCGGGCGTTTACGTGCCGGGCCTTGATATCACCATTGGCGTTGGTAAAATCCGTGGGATTGAAAGCTTTGGCATGATGGCGTCTGAGTCCGAGATGGAGCTGTCTGACGAACATGACGGTATCATCGAATTGGACAACGGTGAAGTTGGCCAATCCTTTGTGGATTGGTTGGCAGCAAATGACCCTGCTAAAGTCGATCCAGTGATCGAAATCGCTATCACCCCGAACCGTCCTGACGCATTGGGCGTACGTGGTATCGCGCGTGATTTGGCAGCCCGTGGTTTGGGTAGGTTGAAGCCTGCGCAAGAAGTTCACTATGACGGCACGTTCTCTTGCCCTCTCAGTGTCAGCATTGATGACGACACATTGGATCAATGCCCCGTCTTCTTTGGTCGCGTAATCCGTGGCGTCAAAAACGGCCCAAGCCCAGAATGGTTGCAAGATCGCTTGCGCGCCATTGGTCTGCGTCCGATTTCATTCTTGGTCGATGTGACTAACTTTTTCACCTTCGATCAAAATCGCCCTTTGCACGTGTTTGATGCTGATAAGATCGCTGGCAATGCCTTGCGTATTCACAAAGCAAAGGGTGGCGAGACCATCACGGCGCTGGATGATAAAGAGTACACGCTTGTCGACGGCATGACCGTTATTTCTGACGACAATGGTATTGAAAGCATCGGCGGCATCATGGGTGGTGCGGCGTCTGGCTGTACTGAAGAAACGGTAAACGTATTTGTTGAAGCCGCCTATTTTGATCCGGTCCGCACTGCGTACACCGGTCGCGCGCTCAAGATTAATTCAGATGCGCGCTATCGCTTTGAGCGCGGCATTGACCCTGAATTCACGCCGCAAGGTGTTGAGTTGGCCACGCAGATGATCATGGAACACGCAGGTGGCGAAGCCTCTGATGTGGTGATTGCGGGGGCGATTCCAGATGTGGCACGTGCCTATAAACTGGATGCGGCGCGTGTACAGTCGTTGGTCGGAATGGAAATTCCTGAATCAACACAGCGTCAGACATTGACCGCTCTTGGTTTCAAACTTGAAGGCGATATGGCGCATGTTCCTAGCTGGCGTCCCGATGTGCAGGGTGAAGCGGATTTGGTTGAAGAAGTTGCACGTATTGCCTCCCTTACCAAATTGCAGGGTCGTCCATTGCCACGCCTGACTGATGGTGTGCCAAAGCCGGTGATGACCCCAATTCAGCGCCGTCTTGTTGCTGCGCGTCGCACTGCAGCGGCGCTGGGTTACAACGAATGTGTGAGCTATAGCTTTATCGATCAGGCCAGCGCCACGTTGTTTGGTGGTGGCACGGATGTGACGATGCTGGAAAACCCGATCAGTGCGGATATGAGCCACATGCGCCCCGCATTGTTGCCAGCGCTTTTGCAAGCCGCGGCACGCAATCAAGCACGTGGTTTTGCCGACATGGCATTGTTTGAAGTGGGTACTGTTTTTGACGGCGGTGAGCCGGGCGAAGAGCATTTGCAGGTGTCTGGTTTGTTGATCGGTCGCACAGGTCCAAAGGATGTGCACGGTGCGTCCCGTGACGTTGATGTGTTTGATGCCAAGGCGGACGCCGAAGCGGTGTTGGCAGCCATTGGCGCCCCTGCGAAGGTACAAATCAATCGTGGTGCGCCAGAGTGGTGGCACCCTGGTCGCCACGGCATGATCTGCCTTGGTCCGAAAAAGGTTATGGGCGTGTTTGGTGAGGTGCACCCACGCATCTTGGCGGCGATGAATGTGAAGGGCCCCGCGATGGCCTTTACCATATATCCAGAGCAAATTCCGTTGCCACGGAAGTCGGGCGCAAGCCGCGGTGCGATGGATATTAGTGATCTACAGGCGGTCGAACGTGACTTTGCCTTTGTCGTGGATTCAGACGTTGATGCGCTGGCATTGGTCAATGCGGCAGCGGGTGCTGACAAGGCATTGATTGACGGTGTGCGTGTGTTCGATGAATTCATCGGTGGCTCACTGGGTGAGGGCAAGAAGTCCCTTGCGATCACAGTGCGTTTGCAGCCGCGCGACGGCAACTTGAAAGACAAAGATATCGAAGCGCTGAGCGCCAAAGTTATTGAGAAAGTCACCAAAGCCACAGGCGGCGTATTGCGCGGTTAAGCGTTAAGGATCGAAAAAATGTTGAACGTATATTTGTCAGGCGAAATTCACACCGACTGGCGTGAGCAAATTATTGACGGCGCGGCTGAGTTGGCCGTGTCCTTTAGCGCACCTGTGACCGACCATGCCTCAAGCGATGATTGCGGTGTCGCGATCATGGGGGCTGAGGCGGACAAATTTTGGCATGACAACAAGGGTGCGAAGTTGAACGCCATCCGCACGCGCAAAGGTATCGAAGACGCCGACGTTGTCGTTGTGCGTTTTGGCGACAAGTACAAACAGTGGAACGCGGCCTTTGATGCAGGCTATGCCGCCGCGCTGGGCAAGTCGTTGATTATCTTGCATCAGGACGAGCACCAACACGCGTTGAAAGAAGTGGATGCGGCGGCGTTGGCCGTGGTCAAAGAGCCTGCGCAAGTGGTCCAGATCCTGCGTTATGTTTTGACAGGCACACTGCCCAAGTAAGTGGAGCGGGGCTAATCGTTAGGGTTGTAAGGTAACAATTACCCTATCTCGACTGAGTGTAATGTATCTTTCTTCCCCCCGAAAAAACTTTCGCGTTGATTCGAAACTGGGTTAGCAAGTCGCTCATAGACGAACGCCAAATAAAGGCGACGGTCATAAAATCTTACGAGGGACACTCAAATGCTAAAAGAATTCAAAGACTTTATCAACAAAGGCAACGTCATGGACATGGCCGTTGGTATCATTATTGGTGCTGCGTTCACTGCGATCGTTGGTTCACTTGTTGCTGACTTGATCAACCCAATCATCGGCATCTTCATGGGCGGCATCGATTTTGCTGGTTTGTCAGCGACAGTTGGCGAAGCTGAGTTGACATATGGTAACTTCATCATGGCGATCATCAACTTCTTGGTTATCGCGTTTGTTGTATTCATGTTGGTTCGTTCATTGAACAAAATGAAAAAAGCAGAAGAAGCCGCTCCGGCACCAGCACCAGCTGGTCCAACACAAGAAGAGCTTCTGGCTGATATCTTGGCTGCTTTGAAGAAATAAGCCCTATCGGCTTAAATAAATAATATCTGGCCGAAATCGGTCGACCTTGGGCCCGCAGTTAAATCACTGCGGGCCTTTTTTGTTATGTGAGCAATGAATGGATTGGTGCATCCGCGTCGTGTAAAGTAATCGACAACATCGATCAAAACGGAAGCGGTCGTTGAGTATCTTCGGATATGTTGCGATCTGTTCGAAGATTCTGCTATCGAGTGCGGTATTGATTAAAGGATTCTTCGTATATGCAGCTCGACGCGACAGATAAACGCATTCTTACAGCTTTACAGCGCAAGGGGCGCATTTCAAATGCGGACCTTTCTGAGGTGGTGAACCTGTCGCCTTCTGCCTGTCACCGTCGCGTGCAGCGTTTGGAAGAAGAGGGATATATCCGCGACTATGTGGCGTTGTTAAACCCTCGTAAAATGGGCGTTCCAACAACTGTATTTGTTGAAATCACGTTGCAAGGGCAGGCTGATGAGGTGTTAGACGCCTTTGAAAAGGCCGTAGGCCGCGTGCCAGATGTTTTGGAATGTCACCTTATGGCAGGCTCAGCCGATTATTTGTTGAAGGTTGTCGCATCAGACACTGAGGATTTTGCCCGTATCCACCGCCAATATCTGGCGCGACTGCCCGGCGTTGGGCAGATGCAATCCAGCTTCGCTTTGCGCACAGTGTTTAAGACGACGGCGCTACCCGTCGTTTAAGCGGTTTCGCGCTTCCTGACGGGTTGGCGCAAGACTGTCCGCAATTTCTCAGGCGCTGTTTTGCGCGGGTCACCAAGATAGATTTCGTGGTGGTTTCCGTTTTCGATTAACCCATGATCCGGGATGAACTGGTAGTGGATCTTGGCAATTGTTGGTCCCTCGTCTTTGTAAGGGCCAATGTGCATGATCTGGGCGCACTGCCCCTCGTGCAGCGTTTCAAGCCGTAGCGTTGCGGGTGGATTTCCTAGTTTGATTGCAGCCTTGGCCACGCAGGCGTCGAAGATTGTCTGGTTTATCCAATCGGGTACTCGGATCATCATCGTCCACAGCCATTCATCGCGCCGATCTGATGTATATGCGGTATAATCTTCCGCCCACCAAAGCCCTTCCAGCGGGGGGACAACATAGTCTTGTTTCAGTTCAAGTTTGGAGCGAAATTTGATCCCATAGCTGACGGGGTATAGCCACCCAAGCGCTGCGATATAGGTGTCGTTGCCGGGGGGACCTTTGCCGTCGATCATCGCATATTGCATCGGTGGCACATCGATCAGTTCGATGGTTTTGGCGGACGGTAGGTACAGCGCCTTCTGCGTTTTTTTGAAATCGATCTTTGTCATCAATGGTTCCAAACGTTCCTGCGCCTCGCGGTGGCCCTTGAAAAAGAGGATAGCGAATGTCAGACCAAACTCTATGGAAAACACGCCCAACAGCCTCATTGAGGATCGATTGCTGACAGAAGCTGACATGAGAGATCTGTCTGAGGCGGATGAGCCCACTGTTTTGCGCAACTGCGATCTGCATGGTTTGAACCTATCGCAATTAGAGATGCCAAATTGGCGGTTCGAGAAATGTAATCTGGCAGGCACTTCGTTCAATGGTGCGATGTTGGAAGGTGCGGTCTTTGATGGGTGTCGCGCGGCGGGTGCCAGTTTTGTTAGCGCGGTTTTGACTGAGGCGGAAATTACCAGCGGTGACTTTAGCAATACATCCTTTCGTGGGGCCACATTGGCGGCGATGAAGATAGCGCATTGCAAAATGACGGGTGCCGATTTTAGTGAGGCGCGGGCCAGCGGGATGGAGTTAGAGGGCATTCTGTTCGTCTTTGCCTTGGTGCCTAAGATGTCTTTTCACAAGATGACTTTGAAGCAGATTGATTTTACTGAGGCTGATTTGCGCTCCTGTGATTTTCGCGACGTTGTGTTTGAGGATTGCTTGCTGCGTGATGCAAACCTTTCGGATTGTCGGTTTGAACATGCGGATCTGCGCGGTGCCGATCTGGGTGGCGTTACGTTGACGGACGCCAAAAGGTTCAAAGGTGCGGTGATCTCCAAACATCAGGCGGGTGATCTTTTAGGCCAGCTGGGCCTGATGGTACGCTGACATGATGACGGATTTTTGATGCAGATACACGAACGGAACAGGTCCAAAAATGGCACAGCTTGAAACTGAACTGCGCGTCGATTTTGTTGGCGGTGCTGTTGGGCATCGCCTGCGGTTTGGTGGTGGGCGCGGTCAGGATTTGGCCAAGGCGATGGGACTGCGTGCGGGTAAAACACCGACTGTGATTGATGCCACTGCGGGTTTGGGGCGTGACTCGTTTCTGTTGGCCTCGCTGGGTGCACAGGTCACGATGATTGAACGCTCTCCTAAGATGTATGCTTTGTTGCAAGACGGCCTTGAGCGCGCGGCAAGTGAAGGTGGTGACGTTGCTGAGATCATCGAGCGAATGACCCTGTTACACGGCGATGCCAAAGACCTGCTACCCACCTTGGACGGTGAGGCGATATTAATTGACCCGATGCATCCCCCCCGCAACAAGTCAGCACTTGTGAAACGCGAGTTACGCCAAGTGCGCGAGATTGTGGGGACGGATGATGATGCGGCGGATCTGGTGCGTGCAGCCCTTGATACGGCCAAGCAACGGGTGGTTTTGAAATGGCCAGCAAAGGCTGATCCGATCAATGGCGTGCGGGCCTGTTCGCATCAGATATTGGGTAAGTCCACGCGCTATGACGTTTTCATGATCGGCTAGTGGGCAAGGAAAAACCCCCGCCGATTGCTCGACGGGGGCTTAGTTGTCTCAAACGTTAAGGTGAATTAATTCACCCTTCCCGTTCTAGCTTCTTACGCGCCAATTTACGGGCACGGCGGATCGCTTCAGCTTTATTACGCGCTTTTTTCTCTGACGGTTTCTCGAAATGTTGCTTAAGCTTCATTTCACGAAAAACGCCTTCACGCTGTAGCTTTTTCTTCAGGGCACGAAGCGCCTGATCGACATTGTTGTCACGAACACTAACCTGCATGTGGTTTTCACCACCTTTCTAGATAAGAGTTGCAAGGATTTGCAGGAATTTGTCGCATAGCAAAGAAGCTTCATTTTGTCTAGTGTGATGGCAAGCAATGCGGAGAGTGCCATGACTGCTTCATATTTACAGATAAAAGACCAACTATTGGACGCTGCGGCGGGACACGTGCCATTTGACGGTTGGTCCGAAGCTACGTTTCAGGCGGCTGTACGCGATACTGGCATTGATTCGACGATGGCGGCAGCTGTTTGCCCACGTGGCGCGGTGGATTTGGCGATTGCTTACCATCACCGAGGTGATGCGCTGATGTTGGAACGCCTTAAGGCCACAGACCTAAGTGAGATGCGGTTTCGTGACCGTATTGCAGCGGCTGTTCGGTTTCGCCTTGAAGCAGTTGAAGATAAAGAAGCCGTGCGCCGTGGTACGACGCTGTTTGCTTTGCCCACCCATGCGGGGGATGGGGCCAAGCTGATTTGGGGTACCGTTGACGCGATCTGGTCTGCCTTGGGCGACACGTCTGAGGATGTGAACTGGTACACCAAACGCGCAACCCTTGGCACGGTTTACAGCGCGACGGTTTTGTATTGGTTGGGTGACAATGAGCCTGACAATGCGGCCACGTGGGAATTTTTGGATCGCCGCATCGATAACGTGATGCAGATCGAAAAGCTAAAAGCCCAAGTTAAGGACAGTCCAACATTGTCCAAGTTGATGGCGGGGCCAAATTGGTTGCTGGGTCAGATCAAAGCGCCGCAAAAAATGCCCGAGGTGAATTTGCCTGGCAGTTGGACGTCGCCGCGTCGCTAGCATTGCGCATGGGCGTTTGATCGGTGATTGTGGGTTCAAATCAAAAGGACCTTGAACATGACCGATATGATGCGCGCTGTTGAAATTACGAAAGCTGGTGGACCAGAGGTGCTGCAACTGACGCAGCGCCTCGTACCTGTGGCCGGGCATGGTCAGGTTGTTCTAAAGGTCGCATATGCGGGCGTGAACCGCCCAGACGCGTTGCAGCGCGCGGGGTTATACGCTCCGCCGGCAACGGCAAGCGATCTGCCGGGGTTAGAAGCATCGGGTACGGTCGTCGCATTAGGTGACGGTGTTGTGGGGCTTAGCGTTGGCGATCAGGTTTGCGCGTTGTTGCCCGGTGGCGGTTACGCGGAATATGTAGCGACCCCAGCTGCGCATTGTTTGCCCGTGCCAAAGGGATTGTCCCTGAAAGAGGCGGCGTGTTTGCCCGAAACCTTCTTTACCGTTTGGTCGAATGTGTTCACCCGTGGTGGACTAAAAGCGGGCGAGCGGTTCTTGATCCACGGTGGGTCTAGCGGGATTGGTACAACGGCGATCCAACTTGCCAATGCGTTTGGCGCTAGGGTTTTTGTGACCGCAGGGTCGGATGACAAATGCGCGGCTTGTGTCGCGCTGGGGGCCGAGAAGGCGATCAACTATAAAGATGAAGATTTTGTCGCCGTGATGAAGGGCGAGGGGGGCGCTGACCTGATCCTAGATATGGTTGGGGGTGATTACATCCCGCGCAATATCAAAACGCTGGCCAATGACGGACGCCTTGTACAAATCGCGTTCTTGCAGGGGGCGGTCACGGAGTTGAATTTTGCGTTGATGATGATGAAACGTCTGACGATCACAGGCAGCACATTACGTCCGCAAAGCGACCTTGCAAAGGCGCGGATTGCGCAAGATCTACGCGAACAGGTGTGGCCTTTGATCGAGGTGGGCAAGGTTGCGCCAGTGATGGACAGTACGTTTGAGTTGGCGGATGCGATGGGCGCACACACTCGTATGGAAAGCAGCGGGCACATTGGAAAGATCGTGTTGACGGTTGCGGGTGGATGACTGTTCGACGAGGAGGAAGCGGTCATCAATTGGCACCGCAACTCAGAGAATAAAGGCCTCAAAGGATGTAAACCAAGATACGTTCAAAATTATTCGTTCCAACCTTGCCTTCACCTATCAACAAACATGTGAATATGAGTCATCCTTGGCACTTGGAATGGCGAGGTTGATGGCAAAGCGATTGTGCGGCGCGAACAATGCCATTTTACGCAAAACATCGCAAATGATCCCAATATTCGCCTTATAGTGCCGTTTTGTTTTCGTTGAGTGGCTCCATTAAACGGAGTGTATTCTATGATAAAAATTATATTTTCGGTCGATCTTGCAATGGTTCTTGGCTCAAGCGCGGTAGCATATGACTATATAAAACAGTCAGGTCAAAGCCGCGACCTCGTGCTTGAGTGGGATGAGTACGTGGCGACTGTACAGTTGCGCGCCATTAACCTGATGGAGCCTCAGCCCAAAAAGCGCATCTCATCTTTACCGCAAATTGCAAAGGCTATGACGACAACATCTATGCGTACGATGGGTGGTCATTCAAAGACAACGGAAGAACAAATCGCTGAATTCACAAAGGGAGAGCCGCAATTGCAAGCCTTGGTCGAACGGTCACGAATTGTATCAAGGGAAAGCTGGTGGGCGCGTATTCGCCAGAAGGTTACGGATGATCATAGCGAACCGCGAAACGATAGATTGGCAAGCATCCAAAAACGTAATTTTCCAAAGCCACGGGTTGGCATTGATCCATCCGCGTTGGAAGGCATGAGCGCGGTAGAGCTGTATGCAAACCGCGAGATTATCAGCCGGGGCCTGTCCACCACAGCTGTCAACCGAATGAATTCAGTCGTCGCTGAGATGGAAGCCGCCGGAATCGATATGTCAGTTTACACTCTGGATTAAGGGCGGATGTTTCCGCCCTTTTTGTTTCAGTTTATCCTAAGATTTTTGGCCAGTTCGCTGTCGCGCGGGTGATGTTGCCAGGGATGTCTTTTTCCCAACGGCGTTGAATGCGACGCGAGTAGTTTAGGTAAAGTTTGTCGTCTACGATTGTCCACGCTTCTGTCGTTGTGGACGCGGTGTAACCTTCCGCCACGGCCCATGAACAATACCCGCCAAACTGTGGGGCATATGCTTCGGGGTTGGCCACGAACGCATCTTTGTTCGCAGTGGAGGCAAAGCGCCATGTCGCACCCATCCACTCGTGTGTGATTGCAGGGTCACCTGCAACAGGTGCACCTTCGGTGAAATATGCGACAGGGTCTGTCCCATCGATCGCGATGCCATCCTCGGCATAGAAAGTCGGTGTGCTTTGCGCAAAGCCTGCGTTGGCGGTCAATGCAAGAACAGGCAGGCTTGCGCCAAAGGTTAGAAGGGTGCGGCGGTTCAATGTCATGGGTCGTCTCCTATCGCGTCCGGTTGAGAAGAACATAGGCGATCGCAAATACCCCCGCTAGACCACTCACTGAGTTGTTATGCACTGACACAATCGCCCGATGGGGCAAACAAAAAGCGCGCGTCAGTTGCCTGACACGCGCCTTTTGAAATCGTTATAAGATCGCAGTTACGGCTGTTCAGTGCCGTCGCCTGCTGGAAGGTCAAAGAAGCTGTCAGCATCGCCGAAGTTCTTGTTCGCATCTTCGTCTTCTTCCACTGGGGCATCGCCCAATGTGAATGTTTCAAGACCTTCAATCGCTGTTGGTATCTTAGGCTCGCCGCCAAGGGACTGCTCTGTTGATACCAATTTGCGGCGCTCGTCATCGTTCATGACTTCGCCGCTAGCAGCTTTCTTAGCAGCAGCTTTTTGAACAGCCTCATCCAGCTCGGATTGCTTACACAGACCCAAAGCAACCGGATCGATTGGTTGGATGTTTGAGATGTTCCAGTGCGTGCGCTCACGAATCGCTTGGATCGTTGGCTTTGTTGTACCGACCAATTTGGAAACTTGACCGTCTGTCAGCTCTGGGTGGAATTTGACCAACCAATAGATGGACGCTGGGCGATCCTGACGTTTGGACAATGGCGTGTAGCGTGGACCACGGCGTTTTTCTTCGCCTTCGGCTGCAGCGTTAAACTTCAGCTTGATGCGATGCATAATGTCGCCTTGGGCTGCATCGATTTCTTCTTGGGTCAGCTGATTGTTCGCAATCGGATCAAAGCCTTTTACGCCTGCAGCTACATCGCCATCTGCAATGCCCTGAACTTCAAGCTCGTGCATCTCTACAAAGTCGGCAATCTGCTTGAAGCTGATTGTTGTGTTGTCCACCAGCCAAACGGCTGTGGCTTTCGCCATAATTGGTTTTGCCATTGTCTACGCTCCTTACGCATATCTCTTTTCCCCACGTCTTCTTAGATGCCTTAAATAGGCGACCTTGGGGACCAAGGTAGGTTACCATTGTGGGGGAACTTGAGAAGTATATAGTCCCGACACACGAATAAGGAAAGACCATTATGCGCTGGTTACTGATCTGGGCAATGACCGCCCTTCCTGCTTTGGCGGAAAACGACAAAGCGGGTGAGTTTGATTACTACGTCATGGCCCTGTCATGGTCACCAAACTGGTGCGAAATCGAGGGCGATTTCAAGAACTCAGAGCAATGTGATCCGCGTCATGATTACGGATGGATTCTGCACGGTCTTTGGCCGCAATATCACAATGGCTTTCCGTCCTACTGCTCCACACCTGAACGCGCCCCTTCGCGCAGCCAAACCAACGCGATGGCGGACATCATGGGCACGGGCGGGTTGGCGTGGCACCAGTGGAAGAAACACGGGGTCTGCACGGAGCTAAGTGCTGCTGCCTATTACAAGCTGTCGCGCGAGGCTTACGCCAGCGTGGTCCGCCCACCGGTGTTTCGTAAATTGACCAAGGACGTAAAACTGCCCGCCTTAGTGGTTGAGGATGCATGGCTCAAGGCCAACCCCGCGCTTGAGAAAGACGGGATCACGATCACCTGCAAACAAGGTCACATCCAAGAGGCGCGGATTTGCCTAAGCCGCGATTTGAAGCCCGTGCCCTGCGGGCAAGGCGTAGTGCGCGATTGCCGGATGAAGGACGCGGTATTTACGCCGGTTCGATAGCCCTCAGACTAACCTAGTAAGTAACTTATCTTTAGATTAAGCTTATAACTTTAGATACACTTTTGACAAACTAATGACACATTCCCCCGCTACGCCCCACTTCAGATGGTCTAATCCAATCCGAATTAGCCATTTAAGGCAATTTGAAAAGGGATCTTGGTGGTGGCGCAGTATACTTTTACAGCGTTCAGGTGGTCCGGGACAGGATACAATGCTCTGTACAATACATCGTACGCGGCAATAATAGATGACGACAACGCAAATCTTGATGGTGCTGCAGATACCAATGAAACCGCCAGTATAAATGGTGGTGCTTTTGGTGCTACCGCAGGGTCTCCCTACGACATCAACGTCGCGTTCACGGATGTTGGCGGAAACTCGCATGTCGAAACGTTTTATTTCTTTAATACAGGTGGGAATTGGTACTTCATCCCCGGGCCAGGTTCACAATTTACCGTCGGCGCGACCTTGGGCAGTTATCAAAGCCACACAACAACTCCTACACCGTATACCACCATTACTTGTTTCGTCCGTGGAACATTAATCAAGACCCAGAACGGAATGGTACCCGTAGAAGAACTACGTAAAGGGGACAATGTGCTGGCCGCAGACGGTAGTTTCAAAGAGCTACGGATGTCGATGAGTCGAAGCTTAAGTGCACATGCTGTAGCCAGGAATCCAAAATTCGCTCCTGTACGAATAATAGCTGGAGCTCTGGGAAATTGCCTGCCGACACGCGATCTGTTGGTTTCACGCCAACACCGTATGCTTGTATCATCGAAAATCTGTGAACGCATGTTTGGTAAGCATAACGTCTTGCTGGCTGCAATTCGACTAACCGAACTGCCGGGGATTTTCGTTGAACAACCGCTCAACGGTGTCGAATATTTTCATCTGCTCTTCGATCGTCATGAGGTGATTTTTGCGGAAAACGCGCTAAGCGAGAGTTTCTATCCTGGTCCAGAAGGGATCAAAGATCTTCCAAGCGAAGCACGTGAAGAGATTTTGGCGTTCTTTCCAGAAGTACGCGAATTGAATATTTCGCCGCAACCAGCCTACCCAATTCCTTCAAGTGAGCACCAAAAGCAATTTGTCGCGAGGCACATAAAAAATAATAAATCGTTCATTTCCTGCACTGAGCCTTCAGTTTTGTTGGCTTAAAAATAGCAAGAACGTAAAGTCAGACTTTGCTCGCTACACGTCTGGTAACGATCAACCACCTGCGACTCTCAGAACGATCTAACCAATGTGACCGTTGCTTTCTGGAGAGCACAAAGACTGCAAATCAGTTTTACGAAAGGTGCGGCTACATTTCTATTGCGCCGTCCAGCTTAGGATATGAAAAAGTTCTGTAATCTAGATTGCAGGCCTATTTGGTAAAACTGTGAAGCCTAAATCGCTTTACGCGCCTTCAGCGCTGCGCTGATCGTGCCGTCATCCAGATAATCCAACTCACCTCCGATTGGCACCCCTTGGGCCAATGACGTGAGTGTCACCCGTCCTTCAAGTTGGTCAGCGATGTAGTGGGCGGTGGTTTGGCCGTCGATCGTGGCGTTCAGCGCCAAGATCACTTCGGTCACTTCTTCTGTCTCAACCCGATCCAATAGGCGGGGGATGCGCAACTCTTGGGGCCCTACGGCGTCCAGTGCAGAGAGGGTACCGCCCAAAACATGGTAGCGCCCTTTGAACGCGTTGGAACGTTCCATGGCCCATAGATCAGCCACGCTTTCGACGACGCAGATTTCGCCGTTGGCTCGTTCATTAGAGGTGCATAGATCGCACACATCTGTGGTGCCCACGTTGCCGCAGTTCAGACATTCGCGTGCAGTGTCGGCCACGACCTGCATTATGTCCGCAAGGGGCGTTAGCAACAACGCCCGCTTGCGGATCAGATGCAACACCGCGCGCCGTGCGGAACGCGGGCCAAGACCCGGCATTTTCGCCATCAGATCGATCAGCGCATCAATGTCTTTGGTTGAGGACATGTGTTTAAACTAGAACGGCAGTTTCATGCCAGCAGGCAGACCCAACCCTTCGGTCAGTTTTGACATTTCTTCTTCAGATTTCGCCGCTGCCTTGGCTTGGGCGTCTTTGATTGCGGCGAGGATCAGGTCTTCTACCACTTCTTTTTCGTCTGGATTGAAGATGGACGGGTCAATGTCCAAACCAGTCAAGTTTCCCTTGGCTGTTGCCGTGGCTTTAACCAAGCCGGCACCAGATTCACCAACAACCATGACGGAGTGCAGGTCTTGTTGGATCTGCTCCATTTGAGATTGCATCTCTTTGGCTTTTTTCATCATGCCGGCCATATCGCCAAGTCCTTTAAGCATCGGTGTCTCCTGTTTTGTGCTGTGTTTTATCTAATTGCTGAAACGCGTGTTTCAATCGTCCTCAAACGGATCCCATTCATCTTCGACTTCTGGCAATGCATCCTGAACCGCCTCTGCAGCGATCTGTTCTGGGGTGCGGATGGATTTGATTTTGGCCTTTGGAAACTGGGCTAGAACGGCCTGAACCAGGGGGTGATTGGCCGCTTTGGCTTGTAGCGCATTGTCTGCAGCGTCGCGCACCTCGGCGATGGTTTCTGCACCCCCTTCGTTCACAACGATAACAGCCCAGCGGTTGCCAGTCAGTTGTTGCAGTTTTGCGCCCAAACGTTGTGCCATGTCACGCGGTGCGCGGTCAGTTGGCACAAATTCGATACGTCCCGGTTGGTATGCTGCCAGCTGCAATGTGGTCTCTAGGTCGACCAGCAATTTCACATCGCGGCTGCTTCGGATCAACTCGATGACGTGTTCGAATGTTGGATACCGTGCGAGCGATTGATCCGCATTTACGGCCAAAGCCATCGTAGCTCCGTCACTGCTGCCTCCTGACATCGCAGGCGTCGATGCATACGCGGTCGTGCCGCCACCAGATTGCGCTGGGGCCATGCCGCCACCATTGCCACCACCGTTTGGAGTTGGGGGCGGCGGGGTCGCGTTGTTGAGCTTACGCACCAGTTCTTCAGGGCTGGGCAGGTCGGCCACGTGGGTCAGGCGAATGATTGCCATTTCAGCGGCCATCATGGCGTTGGGCGCTGCTGCAACCTCGTCCAAGCTTTTGAGGAGCATCTGCCATAGGCGTGTTAGCACGCGCATCGGTAGGTTTTCGGCCATTGCCAGACCACGTGCGCGTTCATCCGGGGACACGGTTGGATCTTCGGCGGCTTCGGGTGTGATCTTAACAACAGACACCCAGTGCGTGATTTCAGCCAGATCACGGATCACAGCCATTGGGTCCGCACCATCAGCATATTGGCTGCTAAGTTCTGTGAGGGCACCTGCCGCGTCGCCGCGCAGCACCATGTCTATCAGGTCAAGAACGCGGCCACGATCGGCAAGGCCAAGCATTGCGCGCACTTGGTCCGCGGATGTTTCACCAGCGCCGTGGCTGATGGCCTGATCCAAAAGGGAGGTCGCATCGCGCGCAGACCCTTCGGCAGCGCGGGCGATGAGGGCCAATGCGTCATCTGCGATCTGGGCGTTTTCAGCGCCTGCGATTTTTTGCATCAATGCAATCATCACTTCGGGTTCAATGCGGCGTAGATCAAAACGCTGGCAACGCGACAGGACCGTTACAGGGACCTTGCGAATTTCTGTGGTCGCGAAGATAAATTTAACGTGGGCGGGTGGTTCTTCGAGTGTCTTCAGCAGGGCGTTGAACGCGCCTGTGGACAGCATGTGAACCTCATCGATGATATAGACTTTGTAACGGGCAGAAGCCGCGCGATAATGAACAGAGTCGATGATCTCGCGAATGTTGGCGACGCCTGTGTTGGATGCGGCATCCATTTCCATCACATCCACGTGGCGACCTTGCATGATGGCCGTGCAATGTTCGCACTGACCACATGGTTCGGTCGTTGGTTTGCCAGTACCGTCTGGCCCAATGCAGTTCATACCTTTGGCGATAATCCGTGCTGTGGTGGTTTTACCCGTCCCACGAATACCGGTCATCATGAATGCTTGGGCGATGCGATCTGCCTCAAACGCGTTCTTAAGCGTGCGCACCATCGCCTCTTGGCCGACAAGGTCGACAAAGGTTTCTGGCCGATATTTACGGGCCAATACTTGATAGGCAGTTCCGGGCGTTTCAGACATCAAAAAGCTTTCATCAGATTCGTCTGCGTTGGAAAGTAGAGCGCGAGCCTGTCAAGGTCCACAGTCAGCTGTGTAACTCGCAGATAAAGATCATTTTTGTGGCGTGTGGCATTGGTTATGTTGGTCGTTTTGGCCACTGCTTATTTCACTGGTGTTGATGTGACGCCGCTTTTGGGTGGCGCACAACAACCCCAACAAATGCAATCTCGTCAGGTGAGTGCCGAAGGCGAACGCGCGGGTCAATTCACATCCGCCGCTTTTGGGTGGCGCACAACAACCCCAACAAATGCAATCTCGTCAGGTGAGTGCCGAAGGCGAACGCGCGGGTCAATTCACATCCGCCGTTTTGACTACAACTGAACATGTCTGGACCAAGATTTTTCGCGAGTAATTGAACCTCCCCACAATGCCTCCGTGTTGGTATTGTATTTTGGTGTGGCCAAAGCCCCTGTGGGGGCATCTGGCGCGACAGGCCCATTTTACTGCCCTGCTGATAAAAAAGCATATTTGGACACCTCGTTTTTCACAACAATGTCTTAACAATTGGGTGCAGGTGGTGATTTTGCAGCGGCTTACTAATTGCGCATGAGGTGGTTT
>Ga0206128_1001586_pt1 | contig 22040 bp, 17 predicted proteins | sample Helgoland_Spring_7_FD_148601 | JGI IMG/M metagenome (GOLD analysis project Ga0206128, IMG submission 148601) | Pelagic subsurface seawater microbial communities from Kabeltonne, Helgoland, North Sea - Helgoland_Spring_Bloom_20160426_1 | ecosystem: Environmental > Aquatic > Marine > Epipelagic ... | reverse complement strand
GGGGCCAACTCTTGTTTCGTTCAAATTCATCCAACATGCATTCCAGTTACGGGCGATCATCAATCCAAATTAACCCTCATGTCTGAGTCCCTTCGTAACGACGGACGAATATGGGTTCCTAAGAAAAAAGAAGACGCACAAGCCATAGCAAATGGAACAAAAACGGCTTTAGATATTGCTGAGGACGATCGAGATTATTACCTTGAAAGAAGATATCCTGCTTTTGGAAATTTAGTTCCTCGCGATGTAGCCTCTCGAGCATCAAAAGAAAGATGTGATGCTGGTTATGGAGTGAACAAAACAGGTCAAGCAGTATTTTTAGATTTCTCAGCAGCGATTAATCGCCTGGGTAAAGATGCTGTTGAAGCGCGTTACGGAAATCTATTTCAAATGTATGAGAAGATTACCGCAGAGAACCCGTACGTAATGCCAATGAAAATATACCCTGCAATTCACTACACAATGGGTGGTGTATGGGTTGATTACAATTTACAAACAACTGTTCCAGGATTGTTTGCTGCTGGAGAAGCAAATTTCTCCGATCATGGTGCAAACCGTTTGGGAGCATCTGCTTTAATGCAAGGACTTGCCGATGGTTACTTTGTGCTCCCTTATACGATTTCTAACTACTTAGCGGATGACATTACCACGGGTGAAATTTCTACAGACCATTCTGCCTTTGAGGAATCTGAAAAGAATGTAAAAGAACGTTTGGACTTCTTTATAAATAACAATGGTTCTAAAACAGTAGACCACTTCCACAAGAGATTGGGTAAAGTGATGTGGGAAAAATGTGGAATGTCTCGCAGTAAAGAAGGATTGGAAGAAGCACTTGCCGAAATTAAAGCGATTCGTGAAGAATTTTGGAAAGAAGTAAAAGTTCCGGGTGTTCAGAACAGCTTAAATCAAGAGTTGGAAAAAGCAGGTCGTGTTGCCGATTTTATTGAACTAGGTGAGTTGATGTGTCACGACGCCTTAAGTAGAGAAGAATCTTGTGGGGGGCATTTCCGTGAAGAACACCAAACTCCAGAAGGAGAAGCATTGCGAAATGATAAGGATTACGCTTACGTTTCTGCTTGGAAGTACAAAGGTGAAAACCAAACTCCTGAGCTTGTAAAGGAACATTTGAAGTTTGAAAATATTGAGTTGAAACAAAGAAGCTACAAATAATGGCTGGTATGAATCTTACACTTAAAGTTTGGCGTCAAAAAGGCGCGCAAGACAAAGGACGTATTGTTGAATACAAAATGTCTGCTATTTCTCCTGATATGTCATTCTTAGAAATGATGGATGTACTGAATGACAAACTCATTCTTAAGGGAGACGAGCCAGTTGCTTTTGATCACGATTGTCGTGAAGGGATCTGTGGTTCGTGTTCTATGTACATTAATGGAGAGCCTCATGGCCCTGAAAATTTAATTACCACATGTCAGTTGCACATGCGTTCTTTTAAAGACGGCGATACAATTTATATTGAGCCATGGAGAGCTGCAGCCTTTCCGGTTGTAAAAGATTTGGTTGTTGATCGAAGTGCTTTTGATGCGATTATTCAGGTAGGAGGGTATGTTTCTGTTAATACCTCTGGGAATACGCAAGATGCAAACGCTATACCTATTCCTAAAGTCGATGCAGACAAAGCATTTGACGCCGCTACTTGTATTGGTTGTGGTGCATGTGTGGCCACCTGTAAAAACTCTTCGGCCATGTTATTTACATCGGCTAAAATTTCTCACCTAGCTCACTTACCTCAAGGTAAAGTAGAAGCTCAGCAACGTGCTTTAAATATGGTTGAGAAAATGGATGAACTTGGCTTTGGAAATTGCACGAATACTGGAGACTGCGAAGTGCAGTGTCCGAAAGGCATCTCTTTGGATAATATTGCCTTAATGAATCGAGAATTTTTATCGGCCTCTTTGAAAGCTGAAAAATAAAGTCATTTAAAAAAATAATAAAAGCCTCTTGTATTTCAAGAGGCTTTTTTTTGTTCTACACTTTTTTGAATGGGTTTCCCTTTAAGACTCTTTTTAAGTATTTTTTTTTGTAAAACGTTAACCTTTTGATTTTCGTCTACATTAAGGATAGCATTGTTATAAAATACGAGTTAGGTCAATTTTTAAAAAGTCTAAGATGTAAGAGTTTCATTGCCCAAACTCCATTTTTTATAGCATATAAACAAATTGATGAAGCTTATATAATATGTTTGTTCGCTATAAGTTTAAACTAACCCTCATTTTGTGAATAAGGTAATTATAATTAAAACAGGTAGGAATAAATTTAATCGAATAAATTTAGATGACCTTAAGTATATACAAGCGAGTAAAGGAAGAACGATTGTGTTTTGTAAAGAAAAACTAAACACAGCTACATCTTTTAAGGACGTAGTTGCTGTTTTAAGTGGAAATCTTTTTCAATGCCATCGTTCCTATGCTGTGAATATAGATTTTGTTGAGAGCTTCACCAATGATACCATTTTGGTAGGGAGCAAAAACATTCCTTTAGGAGCGATGTATAAAAGTGCATTCCTAGATTTTATGTTTGCTAAAAATATTTTAATTAAAACGACGCCAATTAAGAAAACTAAGCCTAAAAAGTAGTACAAGAAATAACATTGATTAACCCTAGTAAATAACGTTCATTTTTAACCCTAATTATTTCATTTAAAACAGATTTTATGAAAACTTTAACCCCCCTAAAGAGTATTTTATCATTTCTTTTTACAGTTACGTTTCTAACAAATTCATTTGCTCAAACAGATTCAACAGCTGTTACTGGTTGTATTTATCCTATTTACGATAACTACAACGAGCTAGCTACTACTGATGATGGTTCATGTGTAAAAGAAGGTTGTATGAATGAATTGGCGCTTAATTATGACTCTATAGCTAATACTTCTGATAGTACTTGTTACTATTTGGACTGTATGGATGAAGAGGCTGACAATTACAATGTTGATGCTCTTGTAGAAGGTTATTGTGTATACCTAGGTTGTACCGATGCTGCTTCATCTAGTTTTGATGAAGATGCAAATAAAGACGACGGAACTTGTGAGTATTTAGGTTGCACAGAGGAAGCAGCATTTAACACAACAGAAGGTGCAAATACTGATGATGGTTCTTGTTACCCTGTTATTGAGGGTTGTACAGATGAATTGGCTCATAATTATGTAGCTGCTTCTGGTGATGTCTTTTCTGATGTAAATACCTCAGTTGATTCTTTATGTATGTACTTGGGTTGTACATACGATTATATGTTTAATTACGATTCTACAGCTACCATAGACGATGGCTCTTGTGTAGAGTTTAACTACGGATGTACAGATGCTACTGCATTCAATTACAATATGGATGCAAATACAGAAGATGATTCTTGTTACCCATACATTTATGGATGTATGGATACGCTTGCAGATAATTATGTTAACCTATTAGGGGATTCTCAGGTTGATGTAAATACGGCAGAACTAGACTCCTGTATTTATTATGGGTGTATCAATCAAACTGCATTCAATTACGATTCTTTAGCCAATACAAACGACAATTCGTGTTATCCAATCATTGAGGGATGTTTGGATACGGCTGCAGCAAATTTTAATGACTTTGACGGAGATGGGGTTTCCAACCAAAGTTCTGGTGAATATAGTGACGTAAATACTTCAGATGGTTCTTGTGTTTTTTATGGCTGTACCGATAGTTCAGCTTTTAATTACGATGCTTTAGCCAATACAAATGATGGCTCTTGCCAAGCAATTGTTGAAGGTTGTATGGATTCAACCTATGTAGAATTCGAACTTTCCGCAAATGTAGATACGGGCTACTGTGCTACCTTAAAAGAATTTGGCTGTACCGATAGCTTTGCTTCTAACTTCGATTCTTTAGCAAACACCAACGACCATTCTTGTATTGCTGTTATTGAGGGTTGTTTAGACCTTGCAGCTATCAATTACAACGATTACGATAACGATTTGGTGCCTAATATATTAACCAACAATCCTCTTATAGACATCAATACAAATGTAGACGCTTTGTGTGAATACGAAGGTTGTATGGAAGATTGGGCAGACAATTACGATAGCCTAGCTACCCTAGACAATGAAAATTGTATCCGTGAAGCCTGTACAGCAGATTGGGCAGACAATTACGATAGTTTGGCTACTACAGATGATGGTTCATGTGTTAAAGAATCTTGTACTGAAGAATGGGCAGATAATTACGACAGTCTGGCTACAGCAAACGATTCTTCTTGTGTTCGTTTGGGTTGTATGGAAGATTGGGCAGATAATTACGATGCATTAGCCGATACCGAAGACTCTGCTTGTGTACGCTTGGGTTGTATGGACGAATGGGCCGACAACACTGATACACTTGCTACGCTGAGTGATGGTTCTTGTGTTAGAGAGGGGTGTACGTATGATTTTATGTTTAATTACGACAGTTTAGCGACCGATGATGATGATTCCTGTATCCCAGTTATTAAGGGTTGTACCGATTCTTTAGCTCTTAATTTTGATGAATTAGCCAATACTGATGACAGTTTGTGTGAACAACCTGTTGTTGGATGTATGGATTCTGTTGCGACCAATTACAACAGTTTAGCAAATGTACCAGACACTTGTATCATTTACGGATGTACTGATAGTACCATGTTTAATTACTCGAGTACTGCAACGATAGAAGAGACCGCTTCATCATGTATTCCTTTTGTTTATGGGTGTATAGATAGCTCCGCTTATAACTACAACTCCTTAGCCAATATGAGTAACGACTCTTGTACAGCTGTTGTTACCGGATGTACGGACAGTTTGGCTTTCAATTACGATTCTCTTGCAAATACGTCTAACGATTCTTGTAAAGCTGTTGTTACTGGCTGTTTAGATACTTTAGCTTTCAACTACAACTCCTTAGCCAATACGAGCAACGACTCTTGTGTAGCTGTTGTTACCGGCTGTATGGACAGTGTAGCTTTCAATTACGATTCTCTTGCAAATACGTCTAACGACTCTTGTTTAGCTGTGGTAGTAGGTTGTACAGACGCTACAGCTTTTAATTACGAGGTTTTAGCCAATACGAGCAACGACTCTTGTGTTGCTGTTGTTAATGGATGTACAGATCAGGCTTTTATGGAATTCAGTTCTTTAGCCAATACACACCAGCAAGACTCATGTGATGTCCTCATTACATACGGATGTACAGATCATATATTTGTGGAATACAATCCACAAGCCAATATAGACGACAGTACTTGTTTTACTGTTGCAATATGGGGTTGTATGGATACATTAGCCTTTAACACTTCGTACAACGCTAATGTTGATGATGGCTCTTGTTACCCTGTTGTTTATGGGTGTATGGATACGCTAGCTGATAATTATGTAGCAGCTTCTGGAAATGTTAATCTTAATCTTGATATAAACACTAACGATTCAAATGCTTGTATCTACTTAGGTTGTACTTATGAAAACATGCTCAATTACGATGAAAATGCCAATACCGACAACAAAACATGTATTGATAAAGTATATGGTTGTATGGATTCATCGGCTTGTAGTTTCGATTCCGTGTCCAATGTAATGGATTCTGCGATGTGTTCTTACGCAGAAGTGCTTTACGACTGTGATGGCAATTGTATTGCTGATGCAGACAATGATGGTGTTTGTGACAGTCTAGAGGTTCTTGGTTGTACAGATGATTTAGCTTGTAATTTCGACGAACTTGCAACCGAAGCAGATTCATCTTGTGTAATTGCAGATGTAAATTATGACTGTGATGGCAATTGTCTTGCCGATGCAGACAGCGATGGTGTTTGTGATGCTCTAGAAGTATCTGGTTGTATGGATAGCACAGCTTGTAATTATGATTCCTTAGCAACAAATGATGATTTAAGTTGTACTTATGCGGTTGAATTTTTTGATTGTGCGGGTCAAGCAATTAACGACTTAGATGGCGATAGCATACCAGACAAATTGGAAATTGCAGGATGTATAGATACTACTGCATGTAACTTTAATGTATATGCAACAGACTCAGACAGTACAATGTGTGACTTCTCAGACGGTATTTACAGCTGTGATGGCAATTGTATTGCTGATGAAGACCAGGATGGAGTATGTGATACTCTTGAAGTTCTTGGATGTCAAGATTTAAGTGCTGACAATTATAATGCATTAGCAACTGATTCTGCTGCTTGTCAATTCCATGGATGTATGGATACTTTAGCATATAATTACGATGCTTTGGCCAATACTGATGACAGTACTTGTATAGCTACTGTTTTAGGCTGTATGAATCCAAATTCTGAGTACTTTGTTGATTCAGCCAACGTTCAAGATGCTACTTGTGAATACATCGGTTGTATGGATACTTTATCTGACACCTTTGATCCGAATGCAAACCTAAATAACGAGGAGGCTTGTGCTAATTACGGTTGTATGTACACTTGGGCATTCAACTTCGATACTTTAGCCACTTTAGACGACGGATCTTGTGAACCGTTTGTTTACGGCTGTACAGATGAAGAGGCCTATAATTACCAAGACGACGCAAATACAGACAATGGCTCATGTGTTGCTGTTGTTGTGGGCTGTATGGATTCTACCATGTTTAATTACCATCCAAATGCTAATACATCTGGCGATTGTACCCCGTTTGTAAACGGATGTACAGATACATTAGCCTATAATTTTGTTGCCGATTCTATGGCCAACACAGACGACGGTTCTTGTATTCCTGTTATTGCTGGTTGTACAGAGGTAACTGCCGCCAATTATGTGTATCCTATCGGAAATCCTTTAACAGACATAAATACACCTGACAGTTCCCTTTGTGTATACCCTGGTTGTATATCTGATTGGGCATTTAACTATGATGCAGATGCAAATACTGATGACGGTTCTTGTTACCCATTTATCTACGGCTGTATAGATGACTTGGCTCTCAATTACGATGCGCCAGAAGGAAACGTTTACACGGATGCAAATTCCGATGACGAATCGTGTTATTATGTTGCCGGATGTACAAACGATACCATGTTTAACTACAACCCAGCTGCAGACTTTGAAGACGGCTCTTGTATTGAAGTAAAAGAAGGCTGTATCATTTTGGGTATGTTTAATTACAACGAGGATGCAAATACAGATAATGCATCTTGTTATCCGGTTTTACTAGGTTGTTTAGATGCTGAAGCAGATAACTTTATTGCCTTAGTAAACGACGTTCAAGTTGACGCGAATACCGACGATGAATCTTGTATTTATTTAGGATGTACGCTAGACTGGGCGGATAATTTTGGTGTAACAGCTAATACAAATGCAACAGAAGCGGCTAATACAGACGACGGCTCTTGTTACCGTGAAGCATGTATGGCTGACTGGGCTGACAATTACGATTCTTTAGCTACGATTAACGACGGTTCGTGTTTCAAGGAAGGATGTATGGCTGATTGGGCAGATAACTTTGATGATCTAGCTACACAGAATACATTATTGGAAAATGCTTGTGTTCGTTATGCTTGTACTTCGGAATGGGCAGATAATTACGATGACTTAGCTACTGATGATGACGGTTCTTGTGATCGTTTAGGTTGTACAAATGCTGATTCTGATAATTTCGATTCCCAAGCAACCACAGATGATCAATCTTGTTACAGAGTTGGTTGTATGGCTGACTGGGCTGATAACTACGATGTCTTAGCAACTATCGATGATGGCTCATGTTACAGAGTAGGATGTATGTACGCTTCAATGATGAATTACGATCCTTTAGCTACAGTAGACAACGGGACCTGTGACGGTGAAAGTGGCTTTATTACTAGTGAGATTGAAAGCGCAGAAGCTGTTCTAGTAGCTTCACATGTTCTAGAAATAGATTCATTAAATCAAGTGCATGAAGCAGAAGTACAAGGTTTAGAAAATGAAATCGATGGCTTGGAGAATCAAGTAGACTCTTTGGATTTACTTTTAGATACAGCAAACGATTCGATTGCATCGCTTAACAATGCTCTTGGTGTTGCAAACGACTCTATTTCTGATTTAAACGAATTAATCATTAGTTTACGAGCTCAAATAGAAACAGCACAAACTAGAATTGTAGAGCTGGAGCAAGAGATTGAAGACCTTAAAGCGGAACATGCTCAAGAGATTGATGACCTTAGAGCGGAACATGCTCAAGAAATAGAAGATCTACATGGTTATTATGGGGCAATAATAGCTGGTAAAGATGCTTTAATTATTGTTAAAGACTCACTTATTTCATACTACATAGACTCACTTACTACATGTGCTGTACATGTTGCTTCATTAGAAAATGAAATTCAAGGACTAGAAACGCAAGTAACAAGCGATTCAATTGACATTACTGTCCTCGAAAATATAAGAGATTCTATAACAGATGTAAATTCGGATCTCAATATAGAACTGTTCAATACGAATTTAGCTCTAAATGCTGCTCGAGATTCCGTTGTGATTCTTAAAGCTAACGTTGCAGCACTTTCAGCGGCATTAGAGGAGGAACAGGACTCGCATGTAGCCACACAACAAGAGTTAGATTCTATTGAGCTAGCTTTATCTGGATGCCAACATAACTTAGATTTAGCGAACCAACGAATTGCATCTCTAGAAGATGAGTTGAGTCAATGTCAAGACTTAACCGGCTCTGCTTCAGATTCCATCTTAGCACTTAACAGTACAATAGATGACTTAGAAGATGACATTTCCACTTATTTAAATTCATTAGCTGTTGCCAACGATTCTATTGTCGTCTTGAACACTCAAGTAGAAGAGTATGATGATGCTCTAGCTGATTGTCAAGAAAATCCGGCACTCGTTCCAATAGAGGTAGATTTATTAACTGGATGGAACATTATTGGATACACTTTAGCAACTCCGCAAGACATTGTGGCAACCTTCGATGAAATTTCCTCTACCATTCAAATTGTGAAAAACAATGCAGGTCAAACGTACTGGCCAGAGTATGGTTTCAACGGTATTGGCGATTTAATTCCTGGTCAGGGTTACCAACTAAGGTTAACTGAAGGTGTACTCAATTACACTTTCCCTGTGGTAAGTACTCGAATGAGCCTGTCTCCAACGGTACCACAATGGGCCATAGACATGGATGTATTGGTACATCCAAACGATGTGAGAAGTTTGGTTAGAGTTGTAAACTTATTCGGTCAAGAAGTAAACCCTGAGTTTGAATTGAAAGGCGAAGTTTTACTCTACTTATTTAACGATGGTAGTGTAGAAAAAAGATTAAAGTAATCACTGAGTAATAACTATACCTAATACCTTACTTAGATGAATACATTTTATAAATACATTTTAATAGCACTTTTTGCTTTGCCTCTAGGGGCAAAAGCACAGTGCGATTTACCTGCTGCTTTTGAGGGAAATACGGGGTCTAACATGACCGTAATGCTCACCACAGCTCTTATTAATTCGTTACCGGTAACAGATGAAAACGCCTACTTAGTTGCCTTAAACCAAGCTGGTTTAGTGGTAGGATCAGCTGACGTTTTTAGTGTAGGTCAAACCAGTATTCCTGTCTGGGGAGACGATACTTCCACACCGGAAGTTGATGGCGCCGCAGCAAACGAATCTATTACTTTTCAATTGGTAAATGGAACTGAATTGTTTGATGTTTCAATGCCTGTTCCAGTTGCTTTTTTAGCAAATGGTTTAGTACCTCAACCTGCGCCGGCATCGGACGTATCAAATTGTGAAGTTGAAGTGGTTGCCTGTACTTTTCCTCAAGAATTTCAAGGAAACACAGGAAGCAATATGACCTTGTTTTTATCGAGTGCTTTTTTAAGCTCTTTAGAAATTGAAAATACGAATGCTTATTTAGTTGCCTTAACACCTAATGGACTTGTTGTGGGATCCTCTGAGATTTATGGATTAACGCAAGGTTCAATGGCTATTTGGGGAGACGACGCAGCTTCTCCAGAAATAGATGGTGCTTTAAATAGTGAATTAATTTCTTTTCAGTTAATTGATGGTTTGGGTCTTTATCAATTTGAAATGCCTACTCAAGTTTTGTTTGTAGGAAATGGTTTGGTACCAATTCAATCCTCTGTTACCCGCTCATTGGTTTGTGAAAAAGTTTCGAGTTCTGGCTGTACAGATCCTGCTGCAGACAATTACAACTCGAATGCTACTGAAGATGACGGTTCGTGTACGTATCCAGTTTTAGGTTGTACAGATCTTGCTGCAGACAATTACAATGCTCTTGCCACAACTGATGATGGTTCTTGTACCTATACTATACTTGGATGTACCTATACTTGGGCAGACAATTACAATTCTGAAGCCACTGAAGATGACGGTTCATGTACCTTATTGGCTTGTACCTTTTCTTGGGCAGACAATTACAACGTAAATGCAACTACTGATGATGGTTCTTGTACCTTATTGGCTTGTACCTTTTCTTGGGCAGACAATTACAACGTAAATGCAACAGCGGATGATGGTTCTTGTACCTTATTGGCTTGTAGCTTAGCTTGGGCAGACAATTACAATGAAAATGCTACTGATGACGATGGTTCGTGTGTTCGTTTAGGTTGTACAAGTATGGCTGCCAGCAATTACGATGGTTTAGCTACACAAGACGATGGCTCTTGTATCTTTTTAGGTTGTACCGATGTTTTGGCGTGTAATTATGACGATTTAGCCAACCAAGACGACAACTCTTGTGAATATGCCTTTGAATTTTACGACTGTGACCAGACTTGTATAAACGATACTGATTTAGATGCCGTTTGTGATGAGTTAGAAGTTGTAGGTTGCCAGCAACCAAACGCTGACAATTACAATCCTTTGGCCACAGACCCTGGCTCTTGTATTTACCTTGGCTGTATGGATGAAGAAGCAACCAATTACGATGCCACGGCCAATACAACAGACCATTCATGCTATTTTGAAGGCTGTATGAATCCAAATGCACTGAACTACGATTTGGAGGCTACTTTAAACAATGAAAGTCTATGTATTTTTAGTGTCAGTAATTTGCCTTGTGTTTTACCTGAGCCTTACAGTGGTTTAATAACAGGTTCGAATATGAATATTTTAGTCACTTCAAACTTTACTTCTGGACTTGTTATAAACAATCCATCAGCCTACATAGTGGCTGTTACGCCTAACAATAACGTGGTTGGTTCTACAAGCCTACAAACGGGTGCTGTTAGCTCGGTTACCATCTGGGGAGACGATGTTCAAACAGATGCTGTTGACGGAGCTTTGAGTTGGGAAGCCATTTCTATCTATTTGGTAGATGGAACTAATTTATCGCAATTGGTGCTTTCTGATGGGATCAATTATACCGAAAACCAAACACTTGTTTTAAATACGCCACCCGATGCGGTTTCACTTTGTGTAAATGGCGTTCAAACGCAGCTTACCATTTACGGATGTACGGATCCCGATGCTTCTAATTACATTACGCCTATCGGCAACGAATTGGTTGATGTAAATACGGAAGATGGAACGTGCGTTTACTCCAATCAAAATACTTGTGTGTTTCCTGCAGAATATACTGGGGGTATAACAGGAAACAATATGAGTATTTTATTCACACAAGACTTTATGAATTCACTTCCTAATGTTCAAGGAAGTTCTTATATCGTAGCGGTAAATAATCAAAACACTGTTTTTGGTTCTCTTGCAATTTCTCAAAGAGCGATGTGCTCTTTAGCCATATGGGGAGACGATGCCGGAACTACAGCTACCGATGGTGCGGTAGAAGGAGAGCCGCTTTCTTTGTATTTGGTTAATGGAACAAATCTTTACGATTTGATTCCCTACCAAACTTTAGAATACGCTAGTAATGCCATGTCTATTTTCAATCAAGACGCTACCATTAACAGTTTGTGTTCTAACGGAGTAGTCGTATTTATGGAAGGGTGTACAGATGCAACCGCAACAAATTTTAACGCACTTGCTACAGAAGACAACGGTTCGTGTATTTACCAAGGGTGTACCTACGAGGTTTTTTATGAGTTTAATGAAAATGCCAGTATCGACGATGAATCTTGTGAGAACATTATCATAAACGGATGTACCAATGAGTTGTTTGTGGAATACAATCCTATAGCTACAGAAGACGATGGCTCATGTGTGTATTCGATTGCTCGAATTAATGATTTGGAGCTCAAAGAACAATTTTATTATACCTGTTCAACAGACAGTTCTGCTTTAGCTATTCTTAATGAGCCCATCCCTATCGATTTGTATCAAGGTTGGAATATTATCGGATACAATCTTAACTATAGGCAGAATACCGCTGCTTGTTTCGATGCCATTTCTGATGAAATTATCATCGCCAAAAACAATAGAGGTTATATCTATTGGCCCGAAATTGGCTTTAACGGTATTGGAGATTTAGTACCTGGACAAGGTTACCAAATTTACATGTCGGCAGAAGTAGACGATTTTTCTTTTGTTGATGTTGAAGATTTGCGTGTAGAATTATCGCCAACCATTCCGCAATGGGCATTAGATTTACCGGTAGAAGACCACCCAAATGATATTAGAACGCTAGCTAGAGTTATAAATATGCTCGGGCAAAAAGTAGATCCAGAAACATGCCCTCGCGGTACAACTTTATTGTATTTGTTTAACGATGGAACTGTAGAGAAAAAGATCAACTAACTGGACAAGCCTTTAGATATTTAAAGACGGCAAACGCTTTCGTAACTTGTATTTTTATATCTTGCCTGTATGAATATTACCCTACAGCACGAAAATGAGGTTTGGCAAGCAGACCTCAGCAAGCCCATAGATATTTCTATACCTATGTTTGCCTCCCAAGCGAGTGTTCGTGCTTGGTACGTAGACCCTTTAGAAATTGAGCCTGTTAGAATGGGCGATTGGGTAGGCGCTGTTTCAGAAGGCGGTTCTGTAAACTTTAATGAGATTTTATTTAACCCGCACGGGCACGGTACCCATACCGAATGTTACGGACACATTAGCAAACAAGCCGTTAGTATAAACCAATCTTTAAAGCAGTTTGCATTTGTAGCCAAACTCATTACCATTAGTCCTAAAGTACTAGAAAATGGCGACCAAGTAGTTTTACTTGCGCATCTAAAAGAACAATTAGGCTCCCATATTCCTAAGGCATTAATTATACGCACCACGCCTAATGGTATTGAAAAATTAATTAAAAACTACTCCAATACCAATCCCACCTATCTGCATCACCAAGCGGCAAGTTGGTTAAGCGAACAAGGTATAGAACAATTGCTTATAGATACTCCCTCGGTAGACAAAGAAGAGGATGGAGGAGCTTTACTGGCGCACAAAGCCTTTTGGAACTACCCAGAAAACCCCAGAAGCAATGCTTGCATAACTGAGCTTGTTTTTGTGCCCAACACGGTGTTAGACGGTGTCTATTTGTTGCATTTAAGTTTTGCTGCTTTCGAAAATGATGCCGCACCGAGCAAACCCATTTTATACGCCATCCACAGATAATTTTTTCTTTTTTTGAGCAGATAAAAAAAAAGTACCTATATTTATGTAAAAATATAGATATATGAATATTATTCTTACAGGGGTTACAGGTACCTTAGGGTCTCAAGTTTTATATGAGTTACTCAAGCAACCCTCTTGTAAGCGCTTCTTTTTACTCATTCGAAACAAAGAAAACCTCAAATCAAAAGAACGCTTAATGCGCATTTTAAACCACCCAAAAGCTCCAGCGTTCATTCAAAATAATTTGCCAGCTATTTTATCCAAAATCGAGGTTTTTGATAGCTGTACTTTTGCACTTCCAAAATCCTATTTATACCCAACAGAAAACAACTACTTTATCCACTCTGCAGGCTGTGTTAATCTTAGCACAGCTATAGCACAAAGAGAGCTGTTATTTGAGGAGAATTTAGAACACACCAAGCGGCTTTTTAAAACTTTTACACCCTACCTAAAAAAGTTTACTTACATAAGTACGGCTTTCAGTATTGGCGAAAGGGGAGGTCTTCTGGATAACAATTACCACAATAAAAAACCAAGTTACAGAAACCATTACGAGGCCTCAAAACACGCCACAGAGCGTTTTTTACTTAGCCATGAGAAAACCTCTGGGGTGAAAATTCAAATTTTAAGACCCAGTATATTGGGCGGTAATATTTACAAAACCTCTCAATACTTCATCTCAAATTACATGGTTTATTACTTAATAGGCCGTTTTTTTTATAAAAATCCACTCGTCCAACAGAATTCTATGCGATTGTTTGCCAACCCTAAATCTGCATTAAATGTTGTGCCGGTAGATTATGTAGCGCAAGTAATAGCCAAGGTATATACAAAAGACATTGCGCAGCTTAATATTGTTCAAGCCAAAAGTATTGATGTATTGCCTGGTTTAAAACGCATTTTTGAGGCCGTAGGATTTAACAAATACTGTATTCTAAACGTAACAAATCAATCCTATGTATTGCAGGCTAAAAACAAGCTCGAAGAGCTTTATTACAACACTATTGGCTTGCACCTTACTAAATATTTAATGGCTACTCCCTTTGAGTTTGATACGACTCTTTTACAAAGTATTTTACCCTTACCCGAGTACAACCTCGAAGAATATATGACAGATACGATTGATTACGCCAAAAGAAATAATTTTAAAAGTGCCTGGTAAACAGCACAATTATAATTTAAAACCATTAAATAACACACCATTTTATTTATGAATATAGAGAAATTTAAACATAGAATAGAGCATTTTGATTACTTGGTACGGCATAAAATTTCTGGAACGCCCATACAATTTGCTAAAAAATTGCGAATGTCTAAAAGTTCTTTTTATTGTTTAATAGATGAACTCATATCAATGGACGTTCCGATTACGTATAACAAAGAGTTTAAATATTACGAATACTCTACAAAAGGAAAAATAAACTTTGGTTTTACCGTTTTTGATCCCCTTTACAATGAGGAGTCAGCCCAATAAGTTTGAGTTTTACACTCCCCCCCATTTAAAACTTTAGGGAAACTAAAAGAATTGGCTTGTAACGGAAGACGCGCGTAACCGTTAAAGCAAATTTTTGTGCAGCTTGGGTAGCCGAAAACAAGTTATACAATTTAAAAATAAGAGTAGGCAAGCAAATTTATTAACATTAAATAATTTATTATGGACGCAAGTATTGTAGTTTGCATAAATGCAACAAGTAAAAATTTAAAAATTGATGGTGACCCAAATTGGGACGATCAAGAAGTGCGTATAGACGGAGACATAATTAAATCGATTTATTCTTTACAACCTGGTGAGTCTGTTGGGGTATCTGTAAAAAATGAATGGACTGAAGAAGAAGCCAAAAAAAATCATAATATGATGGGCTTTATGTTTTCTGGTGAGAATGACAACGATGAAAATCAAAATACTTTTCAGACTACCATTGGTCGTAATAGAGAAGGTTTAATGTCTATTACCGATATTGATTCTTTTAAACCAATGACGATAAAACACCACGTTATTGCTAGAACGAAGTGGTTAGTAGTTGTTCAGTTTGAGGATGTTTAAAGCAGAAAAGCATCCATATTTTGTTTAAAATAGAGTAAACCATTGCTTTGGAGTTTTACACTCCCCCCATTTAAAACTTTAGGGAAACGAATAAAATAATGGGCTTCTAACGGAAGACGCGCGTATACGTTGAAAGCAAATCTTTGTGCAGCTTTGTAAGCCGAAAACAAGCTGTTTAAAGAACTTAAATAGAGTAGGCAAACAAATTATACTTATGTAGTTATGTTTTCTTCAAAAATATTAATGCAACTATTTTTATTAAAATTATATTTAATTCTTTTATCAGTGAGTCTGAATTCACAAACGCTATTTAAAACTACTCATTTTGACTACTATGCAATAGGTGATTTTATTGAGGCTGATGAGGTTCTTGTCTTTTTACATGGAGGCTTGAAAAACCCTGTAATTAAAGATGGGAAAAATAGATCTTTTAACGATTTGATAGAAGGAAATCAATTTTTTATTTCTCAAATTAAAAGTAGAAATATGATGGTTATTGCGCCTATTGTAAATACTAAGTTCAATTGGGTAGAAAACTATGATTATGTTTCATCCTGTTTACTAGAATTTCTAGCCGAAGAAAAAAAAGACAGAACTATTTATATTGCTGGGTTTTCAGATGGTGGTACTGGAGCGTACAGAATTTTTTATCAAAACACTTCTGATTTTGATGGACTTATGATTTTTAACGGATATCCTCAATTAAATAACTACAATCAAAAAATAGATTATTCTAAAGTTATATCAAAGCCAATCATTTTCGTTTCATCATTTAAGGATGAAATGATTCCCTATGAATTTTTACTCACTGAATACTGTAAGCAGAAAAAATACAATCCAAATACTTTCCTCTATATCACGGAAGGCAAGCATTCATTTTCGGTTTACAAAGAAAAAGATTTAAGTATACTATTTAATTTATTACATAATGAAAATGAACAAACCTCAAGTTTTAACATACCAATTCATGGTTTAGTACACTCCGACACTATTTTTTCTTTTTATAAGTTTCGAAAAAAAATAGTTAGACGATATGATTATGGTGCAGACTTTTTTATGGAGAATAAAATTCAAGAGAAAAGGCTAAAAAATGAGCTCTACAGAAATGGAGTTTTACACTCCCCCCATTTAAAACTTTAGGGAAACAAATTAAATTATATAGTTATGAAAACATTAAGTTTAAATGAAATAGAAAGAGTGTCTGGAGGAAGATCACGTGGATGTGGCAATGCTGGGGGTGTAATGAGTATTATGGGAGGAATTTTAGGTATAGTTGCTCTATCAAATCCTATAACAGGAATAATAGGTGGGTTAGCCGCTGCATATGGAGCATCCTTTGGTATAGCAGGTATAGGGTGTGGGATTGCATCTTTTTCTTAGTATTTCAAAATGCAAAAGGGGTGCATCTTTAATCTTGAATTTTCACCCCTTTTTTAAATTATCTAAATAATGGATAAAGCATATAAATCAGCCATTAGAAATATAAGAATGATGACCTTGATTCCATCTTTGATGTGTTTTTTTGGTTACATCCAGGGTGGACCATTAAACTTGTTTATTGATACCCTATTGTTTTCAATCATTTTTGTTTTAGTTTATACATCTCTTTACTTTCTTCAAAATATACAGCCTGAAAAGATAAATTTAAACCTCATCCTTCTCCTACCAACACTACTATTATTTACTTTAGAATTAAATTCATTTTTTTTAATGATAGAACTTATTGTATTTAATCATCTCTTAATTTTTACACCCAGAAACAACAAGGACACTATATGTTTAAAGGATTCTCTTTTTAAATATCTGTGGCAGTATATTCCATTGTTAAACAAGTTAATTTTAATTATTTCGGTAATCATTTTTTTTGTTTTTGAATGGTATGATATTGATTTTTTTAGATTTTTATGATAAGAATAAATTATCAAAATAGAAAAATTAGTATTCGGAAGCCATTACCTAACTTATGAAAACGTTAAGCTCAAATAAAAATGGAAAGAGTATCTGGAGGAAAATCAAGTGGATGTGGTATTTTAGATATGGTATAGGCGCTAAAATGCAAAGAAAGTCCACTTTTAATGAAATAATAGAACTTTCTTAACGCACTAGTACTTCAATTTATATTGGTTTTTCCGATGACCGTGATTGACCCAGAAACCAAGTTTAAATGCCTTTAGGCGTTAAAAATAGTTAAACCACAACAAAACATATGTAATTTATTGCATATGTTAGCGTTACTCTAAAAGTAAATACTAAATTTGAATTTAATACATATACAATTTAAAGAATACCTTTTGAATAAAATAGAGTAAACCATTGCTTTGGAGTTTTACACTCCCCCCATTTAAAACTTTAGGGAAACGAATAAACGAATTAGCTTTTAACGTCAGACGCGCGTAAACGTTTAAAGCAAATCTTTGTACAGCTTGGGTAGCCGAAAACAAGCTGTAAAAAAGTCCTTAAAATGAGTAGGCAAACAAATAAAATTATACAGTTATGAAAACATTAAGTTTAAATGAAATAGAAAGTGTGTCTGGAGGAAAATCACGTGGATGTGGTATTTTAGATATGGTATAGGCGCTAAAATGCAAAGGAAGTCTACTTTTAATGAAATAATAGGATGAAATTAACGAATGATTGCGAGTCACATACTTTACAGCCGACTCCGTTCTCTGCATAATTTTTCATAAAAAAGAAATTTTGAGACCACATTCACAGAATAGTAGTTGGTGTTTTTTGACATTACGTAATAAAAATATGATTTATATAAATTATCAACCATGAGCATTTTAAAAAACAAAGAAAGGATAGAACATTTTAATTACCTGATAAGTCATAGAATGACCGGAACACCCAAACAATGTGCAAAACGGCTCGGTTTATCAAGAAGTAGCTTTTATGAATTTTTAGAAGATTTAAGATTGATGAATATTCCTGTAGCGTACAATCCTGAAAAAAAACAGTACGAATACCAAGCGGAAGGAAAAATAGTTTTTGGTTTTGTATCAGATGAAAAATTAAACGAGAATGAAATGTTTAAAATTAAAGGCGGGATTCGATTTATAAAAAAAACTTTCATGAATCCGGAAATACCGGACTCACCCACTCGTATATTAGCTTTAGTTTAAAAAACTAAACAAAGCATAGCTATGCGTGTGGGAACTTCCATCACTTCCTGCTCGAGGTCATACGTAGGACTTCAGGCAAACAACATGGACGAACGAACTCCAGACTCGAGACGGATTGGGGAATGTTGAATATTAAAATTTTTAAAGATGAAAAATACACTTAGTAAATTTCAAGAAAAGGAAATTAAAAACATTGAGAACATTGTTGGTGGTAAGAGACCTGGAGATGTTTGCATTCAAATTAAGATTTCCGGTATCTTAGATGGTATAAAACGAAATACCGATTTTAAAGCAGGTAAGTGCGGAGACAAATAAACCCTAAGCCACTTAGTTCTATGTATGCTAAGGCATACTAATTAAATTAACTAAGGAGGTTCCTTAGGTGACCTCCTTAGTTTTTAAAACTATATAATAAATGAAAATTAAGATCATTACATTTTATCTTTTGGGTATGGTAAGTATGTCATCATGTATAAGCCTTATTTCAAACTACACAGGCAATAGGTTTAATAAGAGAATGTTAGAGGCAGAGCAAAACCCGAATGTTCAATCTTATAGTGATGATTACCACATATACAAAACCCATAGAAAGTTTACTTATGAGGTACATCAAAGAATGGATAGCACTTCGATAAACTTTGAACTCGATATAATCGTCTTACCCATGATAAAAATGAAAGCCGCTTTAGTGAAGTATTTGTATCACTATGACGCAAAAGATATTGTTACACATGGACTTCAGGAGGAATGTCCAGACTCATTAAATGGTGCGTGCCACAGAGAACTCACTACAATAGATGAAGGCAAAAACTCTATTTGGATGCATCCTCCAAGATCTAAAACACTGAAAATATTACAATTAGCCCCATTTCCTGAAGTCAATTTTTATTCAGAGCAATGGAACTCTTGGTTATATATTCCTAAAGGAAACTGGGGAGAATGGGAAAAAACAAAATTCGATCATTTTTATTTTGTAGACTCTATAAAGTATCAGTATGACACCATCCCCGAATATTATTATGTTAGTTCCTTTTCTGAATCCAGATTTGGAAAAAATTCGAATAATTATGTGTTTCATGTAGATTCAGGATTTACAGAAATGCATTACAAAATTGTCAACGAAGGAGAGGTTGATCTTAAACTTATTGATATGAGCTCCGGTTTATGATCGTTGTTTTTAGTTACAGTGGAGATGCGGGAACTACACCAGTACTTAAGTGGTTGGATTATTTTTCTGTTCCCTATATAAGAGTCAATCTAGAGGAAGAAGATTACTCTGGTATAAGCTTGAAAATAACGAACAAAAAAACGCAATTAATATTCTCGCAAAAAAATGGCAATGTAATAGATTGGGAAAAGGTTACTTATTCTTTTCACAGAGGAGGGATGTTCAGGTTTAATAATTCGATTTATTCATCTGATCAAAAAGGGAATGATTACATTTTTGAAAATTACACCCTGATGGAATACAGGAGCTTAACTTCATTTTTTTACGAGGAAGTGTCAAAAAAATGCTTAGGTAATCTAATTATTTTTAACAATCCACTTAATAAACTTTCACAGTTATCTGAAGCTAAGAAATGCGGCATGAATATTCCAGAAACGTTTATTTCTGCAGATATGGAATGGGTTAAATTACAAGCGAGAAATAAAAATGAGCTAATAACTAAAGCAATTCAGGAAACTATTTTTCAAGAAAATAATGAGGGATCTTTTTTGGAACTAAAATCCAATTTAGTTGAGCCAGACAGTTTGGAAGGAAAATACTTTCCATCATTATTTCAGGAAAGTATAGATAAAAAATTAGAAGTCAGAACATTTGTTTTGGAAGACCAATTTTATAGTCTTGGAATGTATGTACCCAATACATTAAAACAAAGTGTAGATTTCCGAAGTAATGTTGACAACTTGCGTTTCTTCAAACATGAACTACCGGAAAAGCTGAAAGCTAAAATAATTAATTTCATGGATCGTCTGAATTTAAACACCGGTTCATTTGATTTTCTTGTAGACAGAAATGACAGGTACATTTTCTTAGAAGTTAACCCGACGGGTCAATATGATTGGGTTTCCACCTGTGGCCTTTATGATGTTGAAAAAAAAATAGCATTATACTTAAAGAAAAAACATGATGAATACTCCCAATAAATATCCATATAATTTCAAATTTGTAAAAGAGACAAAATTAATCAAAGGGGCTATTCCAATTAATATTGATTCACATTACTATAATGATAGAGATTTACGCGTAAAGTATGCATATAAAAAGTTAGTGTTTATAAAATGAAAATACATCAAAATATAAGACCTGTAAAAGGCTATTACAAAACCCTCTTAGCAGATTTAGAAAAGCTCAAATTTTATAGTTTAAAGAATGAAGAAATTAAGATACGCGACATAGGGCAGTTCCCACAAATTGAACTTAAAAATTTGGATGGTAGACCGGATATATTTTTAAATGATCTCAATCCGCCACAATTGGAGATTGATTTTAAAACCTGGGATGTTCCACATATAATTGCAGACTTATTTATTGAGTATCCAATAGAGACTTTATCTTCAGATAAGTTAAAGGGTTTAATGACTTATTTTAATTCACTTGGTCTTAGCAGTGTTAATTATTACTGCAGTAACAGTAATCTTACGAAAAATGATTTAATTAGTTTGCTTGATCTGTCAAGTAAATCTACTTTAAGTCAGTTATTATTATATCTAAAGTATAATGATAACTTGTTTTCTGATGACTTTTTAGAAATGTTAATTTACAATCCTTATGTGCAATTAGTTGTAATTTCAGAGTCGCCGTTTAATAAGAATTTTGAAGACAAAGTACACTATACAAAAGATAAAGTATCAGGATGTACTGGTGCAAGTGAAAACTCTTTTTCTTGCAATATTATGATGTTCAGAGAATCTCAGCGGCACCACACTTATTTTAACAGAAAACTTTGCATAGGGCTTAATGGAGAAATAAAAAATGCTCCTGAATGTGAAGAGGAATTTGGATATATTCAAGACATCTTATCCCCTAAGAAGTTAAAAGAAATCATTGCATCACCTGAGTTTCAAAAATACTGGTATGTTCACAAAGAGCTGTGTGACATATGTAAAGATTGTGAATTTAGACACATGTGTGTAGACAATCGTTTGCCATACCAGCGTAAAGACGAAAGTTGGTATCACAAACAAGAATGTAACTACAATCCATACATCGCAAAATGGAAAGGAGAAGAGGGCTATAAAACATTACAAGAATGTGGTATTGTCTCTACTAACGAAGGACTCAGTATTGATCACGTAAAAATAGCTTCAATAAACAAATTTAATGAGTAGAGTTGGTTTTACCCATTACCAGCAACCCGACGAAATGGATTGTGGGCCAACTTGTTTACGCATGATCCCCGAGTATTAC
>Ga0206128_1001585_pt1 | contig 22043 bp, 25 predicted proteins | sample Helgoland_Spring_7_FD_148601 | JGI IMG/M metagenome (GOLD analysis project Ga0206128, IMG submission 148601) | Pelagic subsurface seawater microbial communities from Kabeltonne, Helgoland, North Sea - Helgoland_Spring_Bloom_20160426_1 | ecosystem: Environmental > Aquatic > Marine > Epipelagic ... | reverse complement strand
AGCTCATCCTTGTTGGCAAATAATATATTAACATGGTCATTTATAAACCTTTGAAAGCTTCTACGATGCCGGTCAACGCAAAAGCTATCTGAGAGAGTTAGAGCGATATTCCTACCGTACGACTTTGCAATTTTTGCAACTTGTATAAATGCTTCTTTAGCTGGCGGGGTGTCGAAAAGGTATCCTTCTAAATATACGCAAGATGCAGATTCAATTTTAGATTTTATAATATCCTTCTTAGTAAACATACAGGCAGCACCAAGAAAAGTACTCATCGACCTTTCTCCATCTGGAGTAACTGCAATTAGACACCTTCCACTTGCCGGACCAGATTTATTTAATGATGAAAAAAAATCAACCCCACCATCAATCATACTTTTTTTTATTCGGTTTCCAATTTTATCATTTTTAACCTTCCCTATAAAACCTGACCTTAACCCTAGAGCGTTAATCCCAAATAAAGTATTAGCTGCAGAGCCTCCTGCAATTTCCTGGACTTTTCCTTGGCTTAACAACGAACTTGTTAAGACAGACGCCCTTTCTTCACCGATAAGTGACATTGACGCTTTTTCAATTCCCTCTTTTTTAAGAAAATCATATGAGACAGGCGCTATAATATCCATAAGAATATTTCCTATGCCAAGTACGTCGAACTGAATTGTCATAAATTGATACCTTGATTTAGGCCGCTTAATAGATAAAAAAGTAAAAAATTCAATCTCTAAAATCTCATAATTTGGACAATATATGAAGAAAATTGCTATTCTTGCCTCAGACAATATGATGCCCTCGGCATTAGCCCAGCGAGACGATTCTCACGAGCGCGATGAGCAAATGAGAAAATTATACCCAGCCTTTCTTGCCCAAAATATGCGTTTGGATATTGTAAGTTGGAAGTCGGCTGCTTATCAAGCTAAGCATTATGATGCAATACTTCCCTTATTCGTTTGGGACTATTTTGATGATAATGAAATGCAGTTTATTAAAGAAATGGAAAAGGTGGATGCAACAACTAATCTGTACAACTCTATAGATATTATAAAATGGAATTCTAAAAAATCTTACTTGAAAGAGCTAGAGAAAAGGGGTGCCCCTGTAATAAGAACTATTAATGCTAATTCTGCTTCGCCAATTAACATTGCCAAAGCTTTTGAAACCCTTTCAACTGATAGGCTTGTTATAAAGCCGCTAATAGGGGCCGGGGCATGGCGACAAGTACTTTATAATAAAGGCGATACTTTTCCCAATCGTGAATTATTGCCCCCAGGGCCCACTATGATCCAACCTTTTTTACCAAGTGTAAGAGAGGAAGGGGAATATTCATTGATATTTTTTGGAAATGATTATTCACATGCGTTAATTAAAAAACCTAAGTCTGGAGATTATAGAATTCAGTCGCTTTATGGTGGAACTGAAGAAACATACAGTCCAACTATAAATGAAATAAATGAAGCTCAAAAAATTCTTAACACCTTACCCTTTGAACCACTCTATGCACGAGTTGATTTGTTGAGAGGCAACGATGGCGAACTAAAGTTGATAGAATTAGAAATGATTGAACCATATCTATATCTTAGTCATTCCACGGGTACGGAAACAAACAACACAGGCGCACAAAAGTTAGCCTCAGCACTGATAAAAAAATTAAGTTAAAACATTAGCTCTCTGGGTTTAAAGTTTTAGATTTATATGAACAAAGGTCATTTACTGGGCAATTGTAGCATTTTGGTTTTCTAGCAATACATGTATACCGGCCCAGCAGTATAAGCCAGTGATGCGCATGATTGATGTACTTTTGTCCCGTTACTCTTAGTAAGTTTAACTCTACTTCCACAGGATCTTTACCTGGCGCCATCCCCGTTCTGTTTGAGACACGAAAGATATGCGTGTCAACCGCCATAGTTGGTTGTCCAAAGTAATCATTTAAAACCACATTGGCTGTCTTTCGTCCAACCCCCGGAAGTTTAATAAGGTCTTCTCTGGTGCTGGGCACATTTGAGTTAAATTCCTTAATTAACATTTTAGATAAAGCTACAACGTTTCTAGCTTTGGTTTTGTACAGTCCTATAGTTTTGATATGGTCGCGAATTGTATTTTCGCCAAGCTTCATCATTTTTTGAGGTGTATCCGCTAATTCAAATAACCTTTTTGTAGCTTTATTTACACCGATATCAGTTGATTGTGCTGATAGAGCAACAGCTACTACTAATGTAAAAACATTGGTGTAGTTCAACTCAGTTCTAGGTGCGGGGTCCAGGTTTTGAAGGCGTTGGTATATTTCATTTATTTTAGTTCGATTTAGCTTAGGCCTAGGAAGGTGTTTATACAGTTTTTCTTTAGCACGCATCATATCATCTTTTTTTGATTAATGCGGCTAATCATCATTTCACACATTTTTTTAGCAAAACTCAAGGCGGGTTGTGCTATTAAATTCCCATCACAGTCAAGGGAGGAAGAGGCATTGCCACAGCCTACTTGCTGGCTTAAGACATCACCGCCCAACCGACTAAGTATAAAGCTTAACTGTCTCATACACATGATACCGCTCATAGGCCCCGGAGTAGCTGAAGCAATTCCCCAAATAGCATTTTTAATATAATCTGTGCTCTCTGTGCTAGTCCAGTCTATCATATTTTTGAGTAGGGGAGGCAGACAGCCATTATACTCAGGTGTTGTAATTACAATTCCATCAAACGTTTCCAATAGAGTAGTTAATATTTTGACATTTCCTGGAGTTTTTAAGTCAGTTTTTAAGTCGCCATGAAAAATGGGCATTTGAAATTTATCTAAATTAATTATCTGGGTTTTTGCTCCCTTTTCATCAAACAATCGAATTATGCTATTTTCAAGCTTTCTATTAATTGAGTCTTTTCTAAGGGAAGCGCAGATAAAAGCAATTTTTAGAGAATGCATTGTTTAGCCTTATATTACAAATTTTATTATTAAACTTAATGATACTTACAATATTGCTTGCCTAGCAAGAATACCATACCTATTTATGACCAATGCAGCAATTTAGCGGAATTTCTTTTTTATGGGCAACATTCGCATTGGCTATAATGGGGGTTACTTATGCCGTCGCTTATTTTTTATTAACATATAAAGTCCTTAAGGATGCAGAAGCTGATTATTTATATAAAAGTCTAAATGATATGATTGATAAATCTATTACTAAGGCTTAAAAGTCTAAATGATATGATTGATAAATCTATTACTAAGGCTGAGTATATACTTTTGTTTACCAAGAAGCATAAGCCTAGAAAGTTTTTATATATAGCTTCAGGTTCCTTCTTTATACTGGTCTCAACGTGGCCAATTATGGCAATAATATCATATTTATTAGAATGTCTTTATCAGTTAACTGGACGAAGTCGTGTGTTCGAACCAGGCTTCTTGGTTTGGCAGTTTTGTATATTTTTTGGTATTATTTTATCATGGGCTTTCACGGCATATTGTATAGTCACCTTATATTATAAAAGAGCAACTGCCCCGTTAGTTTATAAAAAAGGAGGTAATAAATAGTTTAAAAAAACTGATTGCTCTCTTTTAGTGTTTATAATTAAATAATAAATTATATCATAACAGGTTAATAAAATGAATTTTCTGCATACAATGCTTAGGATAACTAATATCAAGGAAAGCCTAGATTTCTATTGCGGAGGTTTAGGCCTAAAGGAATTACGCAGATATGAAAATGAGGAAGGCCGCTTTACACTAATATTTTTAGCAAGCCACGAAGATATTGATAGGGCGGCTGCTTTTGATAACGAAACTTCATTTACTATTGGTTTACCAATGATTGAATTAACCTTTAATTGGCCGTCGAAAGACCTTGGCGCCGAGCCCCTTGAGGGCGGACGAAACTTTGGACATATAGCTTACCAAGTTGATAACATTTATGATACTTGCGAAAGACTCCTAAAGAGGGGCGTAATGATTAGTCGCCCTCCACGCGATGGAAGAATGGCTTTCGTAAAAAGCCCAGATAATATTTCCGTAGAGTTGCTGCAGAAAGGAAAGAGTCTACCGATTAAAACTCCTTGGTCAAAAATGGGAAATTTTGGTGAATGGTAAAAATTAAAGATTGATATTTAAAATATCTTTCATTGAATATATTCCAGGCTCTTGCTTGTGGGCCCAAATAGCCGCGTTAACTGCTCCTTTTGCGAATACATCTCTATCAAAGGCATCGTGCCTTAAGGTGATCATCTCCTGATCACTTGCAATTCTTACTTCATGCTGACCAATAACCCCTCCCCCCCGAAGAACAGCGAACCCAATTTCCTCTTCTTTTCTGGCTTTTGAATGTGACGCTCTAGATGTGGATATTTTTTCTTCGAGTTTTACTTTACGTCCGTCTGCAGCCGCCTGCCCCAACATAAGTGCCGTTCCGCTAGGTGCATCTTTCTTGCTTTTGTGGTGCATTTCGAGAATTTCAATATCCCACTTATCATTTAATTTTTCAGAAGCTATTTTAACAAGAGCTTGTAGCATGTTAATTCCAGGAGAAAAATTGCCTGATTGTAATACAGTATGGCCTTTGACGCTATCCTGGAATTCTTTTTCTTGTTTTTTGTTATAACCTGTAGTGCCAGTTATTAGTGTATTGCATCTAGACTGCTTCATTAAAGAAAGCACGTTCAATGTGGCTTCCGGGCGAGAGAAATCAATTAGGATATCACATAAATTAAGGCCCTCATTAATGTTCGTCGAAAGCATCAAGCCAACAGATTTTAAATTCGCAATTTTATGTGCATCTTTACCTATATTGGGTGAATCATACGATGTAATAGCCACTGTTAATCGAAGCTGTGAGTCCGTTTCTAAGGCTCGCATTACTGCTTGGCCCATTCTTCCGTCAGCGCCAAGAATTCCAATGTCTATTTTTTTGGTCATAAATATATGTGTAGCGACCAAGCTTGTTTCTTGCAATTTAAATATGAGTAACTAATTGAATATTTTTATGATTTGAATAAAGTAATATCATGAAATATTTTAATTATTGTAACAGCATTTTTTACGTAATTTATGGTTTGTTTGGAGCATTCGCACCCCTATCCCTTGCTAGCGTTTTAGGCTGGAAACTTACGCATTTGGGCCAACACGAGATGCGTGCCTACTGTCTTTTTATATCCGCAGTTGGCATTATTTTGTTTTTGGGCACTCAAAAAACCAATGACCAAAAAATTGTTTTAAAGTCGATTATATTTATAACCTTTTCTTTTTTGGCGGGTAGAATATTAGGTCTTGTTCTAGACGGGCCTGGGCCCACTCTTACTTATCTGGAAATATTATTTGAAACCGCCTTAATTTCTTTAGGGCTAGTTTTGCTTAAACAAAAAAAGAAATAATACGTTAAATATTTATTTTGGAGCAAGAACCATAGTCATCATACGGCCTTCAGTTTTCGGTTCAAACTCTACTTTAGCCGTATCCTCGAAATCCTCTTTAACTTGTGCTAGCAAAGTCATGCCACGATCCATATGTGCCATTTCCCTTCCCCTGAAGCGAACGGTGACCTTAACTTTATCACCTCGATCGAAAAATTTCATCATGGCTTTAGCTTTTACCTGGTAATCATGCGTGTCAATATTCGGCCGCATTTTAATTTCTTTGATTGTCGTTGTCCGCTGATTCTTACGGTTGGCGGCCTTTTTTTTCTGGTTTTCAAACCTTAGCTTGCCATAATCAAGAACTTTGCAAACAGGAGTTTCACCTGGAGCAACCTCAACCAAATCTAATCCTACAGATTGAGCAGCAGAAATAGCCTCGTCAAGCGATACTACACCGCGTTTTTCACCTGTATCTGTTATTAGTAGTACTTGTGGGTTTGTGATTTCACGATTAGTTCGTGGACCTTTGGGTTTTTTGGGCGCTGCTGCTAGTGGGCGTTTTGCGATGCTAAATTCTCCTAATAATGTTAAGCGACCACAATATGGACGCCAATGCGTTTTATTTCAAGAGCTGTTTGTATACGTTAAGCGTTTTTGATTTAAGATTTTGAGTTGAAAATTGTGTTTTGATGTGTGAACGAGCGAATTTTCCGTTATAATTGGACCATGAGCAAGCTTTTTTTATTCCTACAGCTAGGGCTTTAGGGTCATTTGGGGGAATTAAAAACCCTGTTTTTTTATTTAAAACTGTTTGAAGTGAACCACCATGAGCCGTGGCAACGACTGGCTTTTGCATAGCTTGGGCCTCTACCATTACACGTCCAAAGGCCTCCGGGTCAGTTGAGGCTGAAATTACTATATCTGCGGCGGCAATGGCTGAAGCAACATCCAGCCGGTGATTAAGAATCACGAATTGTTTTTTTAAATTGAGTTTAGCTACCTTAGAGTATATTTCATTTATATACTTTTTCCGCCCCTGCGGATCACCCATTATTTTAGCACTAATGTATAATCTTTTGGCAAATATCTTAAGGCCTCCACAGCAATAAGCTGTCCTTTCCACTTTGTTAAACGCCCGGGGAGGAGAATTATTTTATTTTTAACGGGAACTTTCCACTCGCTTAATAGTTCTTTTATTTTTTTATTTTCTACTTTTTTGGGGTCAAATACTTCGGTGTCTACGCCTCGAGGGACCACAGTAATTTTATCAGGAGAAACTCTGTGTTTGTGTACTATATGATCTTTAGTAAAATTTGAGTTAGCAATAATATGTTTTCCTTTTACCATAATTGAGTTGTATTGGTCTTTTAGCCATGAGTTACTGTTATATATTCCGTGATACGTAGTTAAAAAGGGTATTCCTTCAGCCCTAGCTGCATAATATGCTGGCCATGCAGGGGCACGGGAGCGAGCATGAACCAATTGGATACCATGCAGTTTAATAATTTTTCGTATAAAACTTATTCTGTAAAATAAGGACAATATGTTTTTTGAACCAATATTAGTTTTGTGTAATTTTGTGCCTATCCGTAAAAAATCTTTTTCAAGTCGTCCCCCCTTGGTAACAACATGGGTGTCATAACCTTTATTTGACAATACTTCTGCAATTTCTAGTGTAGTTTTCTCTACGCCTCCGGCATTGAGTTCTGGGACTACTTGAAGCACAATCATATTTTATAAACTCTCATAAGGACCCTTTAGATGCAAGATATAGCATTGATTAATTACTTACCTTTACAAGGTGAAGAAAAGATAGCCTATAAATTTAATAAAGGAAGAGGTCCGACTATTCTGTGGTGTGGCGGACTAAAGTCCACTATGGACGGGAGCAAAGCAACATATTTGCACATTTGGGCGGCAAGTAAAAATTATAACTTTATTAGATTTGATTATTTTGGTCATGGGGAGAGTGACGGAGAATTTCGTGACGGCACCATTACTAAGTGGGCAGATAACATTATAATGATTATCGATGAATTAATTAATAATGATGTAGTTCTGGTGGGGTCATCAATGGGAGGGTGGACTTCAATTTTAGCGGCTATTGCCAGAACTGATAAAGTTAAGGGCCTTTTTTTAATAGCACCAGCGCCTGACTTTACTCAAAACCTAGTCTGGGATCAGTGGACTGAAAAACAAAAGAAAGATTCTTTAGGGGGAAAAAGTATTTTTGTTCCATCAGAGCATGGAGAACCCTATGAATATAGCGCTAGATTAATTTCTGACGGCAAAGATAACATGGTATTAGGTGATAGAATTAATCTCGAATTGCCCATCAGAATTTTACAAGGCATGAAAGACGAAGTAGTGCCATGGGATTATTCATATAAAATAATAGAGAATGTGAAAAGTCAAAATGTATCATATACCCTTATAAAAAATGGAGATTTTCAAAATGTATCATATACCCTTATAAAAAATGGAGATCATAGTCTATCTACCCCAGCTGATCTAGAGCGCTTAAGTCGTGAGCTACAAAGTTTAATACAGAATATTTATTCATAGATAATATGCTTAAAAAAAACAAATATGATTTAACGTCCCTTCAAGACTTAAGCTATAAATCCATAAGAAGGTTTTTATTAAAGTTATTCGCCGAGCAGGGCCTTGATACTCCGGGGCTAGATGCACGTATTTTAATTATGGCCGCCTCACAGCTATCGCATGCAGACTTGCTGATTGAAAACTCTTCTGCTCCAGAGCGAAGTATTATTATTAAAATAAATGAGTTCATGAATAGACGCATTAAAGGCGAGCCGGTTGATAAAATTGTGGGCCACAAGGAGTTTTATGGAAGAAAATACACAGTAAACAAAAATGTTTTATCTCCGCGGCCTGATACGGAGAAATTAGTGGATATAGCTATTTCTGAAATTAATAAGTCTGGAAGTAAAAATCTATTAGAGCTTGGGACAGGTACGGGGGCAGTCATAATATCAATTATATCAGAGACAAAAAGTACTATAGCTACGGCTGTTGACATATCCGAAGATGCGTTAATGATTGCCAAACACAATGCTAAAGCTCATGGTGTTAGCCAAAGAATAAGTTTTTTAAATAGCTCATGGTTTGAGACCGTGTCTGAAAGTTATGATATTATAATTTCTAACCCCCCGTATATATCAAAAACGGAAATGAATTTATTAAGCTCGGGTGTTAGGGAGTTTGATCCATTTGTATCTTTATATGGAGGAGAAGATGGTTTGGCGGCATATAGAGAGATCATAAATAATGCAGGTTTATATCTAAACCCGAAAGGCGTTATTATATTTGAAATTGGCTATTTGCAAGCTGAGGCTGTTACCAATTTACTCTTAAAAAACGAATTTATAGATATTTCAGTAGCGAAGGATCTGTCTGGAAATAATAGGGTAATAAAAGCGTATAAAAGTAGATAAAAAAAGCTTTCCCTTTTGAAATAGCTTTGCTAGTAACTGAATGTGAGAAGTTTGAGGCTTGATAGCCCCCTCACTAGCCCAAAATTGAGAAGCCATTGCAACACTGCAGGCTTAGGGAGTTTAAGGACGTAATAATGAAACGCCAACGTGGCCGTAATCGCAATAATAATAGAAGTAATAATTCAAACCCTAACAGGTCATTGGATAGTAATGGGCCTGGAGTGAAGGTCCGTGGAAATGTTAGCACTGTCTATGAAAAATATTCCGCTTTAGCCCGTGATGCCCAAAGCTCCGGAAATAGAGTAAATGCTGAAAATTTGAAACAACACGCAGAGCATTATTTGAGACTAATGAATGAAATGGAAACCGCTAGGCTTGCCGCCCAAGCTGAACGAGATGCTCAAAGAGCCCCAAGAAATGAGAACGCTATCGGCGACGAAGCACCCGATGGTAAACCAGTTGGAGGAATTACCTGAAGGGGACCAATTGTCAGGATCCGCCTCATTTGATGAAACTCCACCCCGCCGAAGGCGAAAGGCCCCCGCAAGAAAAAAAACAGATCCAGTGTCTGATGCTGCTGAGTAAGCACTCAAAATCAAATTACTAAATATTGGTTTATTAATACTAAATAGGGTTCGATAACGAATTTAAATCAGAAGTCCTCATTTTTTCAATTTCTTCACGTCTTTTGTTAAATTTATTCATTTCTGCCTTACCCAGAGGTTTCCCAGAAAGCTGAGAAAGCCTTTTCGGGTTAATTTTTTTTCCATTTAAAATCACTTCATAATGCAAATGGGGCCCTGTGGACCTTCCCGTACTGCCAACTTTTCCTATTATTTGATCCTGCTTTACATATTTGCCAACAGAAACATTGATCCTACTCAAGTGAAAATAAGCTGTTTTGTATCCGTCTGTATGACGAATGCGTATGTACTTACCAGCTGCACCATTCCACGCCGCATATTCAACTGTACCTGACCCGGCTGCAAGCACGGGTGTGCCTGTTGGTGCTGCAAAGTCAACTCCAGTATGCATTTTCCTATAGCCTAAAATAGGATGCTTTCTTCCGCCAAATCCAGATGATATTCGGGGTGTGCCTGTTGGTGCTGCAAAGTCAACTCCAGTATGCATTTTCCTATAGCCTAAAATAGGATGCTTTCTTCCGCCAAATCCAGATGATATTCGAGCTCCATTTATTGGCGTAGCTCTTAGCCTGCGTTTAGCAGTTTTACCGTTTTTATCGTAGAAATTTTCTGTTTTCTTTTCGTTCGAAAATAACCAAAATTCCGATTTTTTGTCTCTCGGACTAAACGAGGTGTATAAAAGGTCACCTGTCTTTACTATGTCGCCTTTTCGGTTTTTATATGCATCGAAATACATGGTAAATTTATCGCCAGGCCGTATATCTCTTTGGAAGTCTACTGAGTACTCATAAATTTTTGTGAATTGATCTACAATACGATCAGGAATGCCTGATTTTGTTGCATCTATATAGAGGGAAGTAGAAATTTCCCCAGATATACCAACTCTTTGTGATTTGTATTCTGATATTACCTCCCTTGTATTATAACCACCATCAATCACATCTATAAAAATGGTTTTTTCAAAATTTGGCCTGAAAACAAAATGCTCTAGCTTTTTATTCTGCAAATATAGATAAAATTCATTTCCTGGTCTTAATAAGTTGACTGGATACACCTTATCAATTGCCCTTGAAATTCCATACACTTCGTTGGACGAAAGACCTTTTTTTTCGAGAAGGCTTATTAAAAAGTCATCTTGCTCAAGCTTTGCTATTATAAGCTCTGGCTCATTGCTTTGCGCAGCATATGGGTAAGGGTCTATTTCAGACTTAAAGATTTTGTCAGAGTTAAGAAATAACTTTATACCTATAGCCAGTAATAAAATTAAGGTACCTGCGAAGGATATGGTTTTAACCTTCTTCATTTTATTATAAACCCTAAAGAAGAGATAAATCACCTGTTTTATCTATCTCGTTTAAACCTGCATATGATAGTGATATAAAGCCTTTTTTACTAATGACTAGTTAATATTTACAGATATTTTTAACCAATGAAATTTTATTTGAGCGTGCATTTCTTGTACTCTTCCACTATATTTTTATTCTATAAATGGAGTGATTCGCGAAAGAAATATTTATGTCTGAAACCGCTGAAAATACGCCCGAATATGGCGCTGACTCAATCAAAGTTTTGAAAGGTCTGGATGCAGTTCGAAAAAGACCAGGAATGTATATAGGGGATACCGATGATGGATCTGGTTTACACCATATGGTATACGAAGTTGTCGATAACTCTATTGACGAAAGTCTCGCTGGTCACGCTGACCGCGTCGAGGTAATTTTACACCCAGACGGTTCATGTTCTGTAAAAGATAATGGGCGTGGTATACCGGTAGCTATTCATGAGGGGGGCAGCTGAAGTTATAATGACTCAATTGCATGCTGGCGGAAAGTTTGATTCCAACTCATATAAGGTCTCAGGCGGACTTCATGGGGTTGGCGTATCAGTTGTAAATGCTTTGTCTATTTCCTTGCAGCTTACGATCTGGCGAGATGGTAAGGAGCATGCAATGGAGTTTAGTCATGGCGATTCAGTGAATTCCCTGAAAATTGTGGGTAATGCTCCAGAAGACCATAGAAGAGATGGGACTATAAAAACGTTAACAGGTACTAAAGTGAGGTTTTTGCCTTCTGAGGAAACCTTTACCATGGTTGAGTTTGACAGGAATACATTAGAAAGACGTTTGAGGGAGCTAGCCTTTCTTAACTCGGGTGTCATGATTGTTTTAACGGACGAAAGGCCTGAGGATAATATAGTTACAGAACTTTATTATGAGGGAGGCATAGAGGCATTTGTAAAGCATCTAGACGCTAATAAGGAGGGTTTACTTGATAGCCCCATTTCAGTTTGTAAGGAAGTTGAAGGAATTACAGTACAGGCTGCTTTGTGGTGGAATGACGGATATCACGAAAATGTAAGATGTTTTACCAACAATATACCTCAACGCGATGGAGGAACTCACTTAGCAGGTTTTAGAGGCGCCCTTACCCGAACTGTAAATAAGTATGCCGCAAGTCTTGGGACGGCCAAAAAAGAAAAAGTAACTATTTCAGGCGATGATGCACGCGAAGGTTTGACGTGCGTGCTTTCAGTAAAGGTCCCTGACCCGAAGTTTTCATCGCAAACAAAGGATAAATTAGTTTCTTCTGAGGTAAGACCTATAGTTGAGTCTGCTATGAATGAAGCTCTTAGCGAATGGTTTGAAGAGCACCCGGCAGAAGCAAAAGTGTTAATGACAAAAATAGCCGAAGCTGCAGCTGCAAGAGAAGCAGCAAGAAAAGCTCGTGATCTCACAAGAAGGAAGTCAGCATTAGATATAGCTTCATTGCCAGGAAAGCTAGCCGACTGTCAGGAGCGAGACCCTTCTTTGTCTGAGATATTTATTGTAGAGGGGGACTCAGCTGGGGGCTCTGCTAAACAAGCCAGAGATAGACAAAACCAAGCTATTCTTCCTTTAAAAGGTAAAATTCTTAATGTCGAACGGGCTCGATTTGACCGTATGCTTTCAAGTCAAGAGATAGGCACTATGATTACTGCCCTCGGTACAGGAATTGGTCGCGATGATTTTGATGCGGATAAAGCGAGATACCACAAAATTGTAATTATGACGGATGCGGATGTTGATGGTGCGCATATTAGAACTCTACTTCTTACATTTTTCTACCGCCAGATGCCTGAGTTAATAGAGCGCGGCTATCTATATATTGCCCAGCCGCCCCTTTATAAAGTCGAAAGGGGTAAAAGCATCCAGTATATTAAAGACCAAGAGGAACTTGATGACTATCTGATTGAAGCTGGGTCTAAAGATGCTTCACTGACTCTAGATGGGGGAATAACAGTAATTGGCGAAGACCTTATACGCATTGCAAAAGAAGCCTTACAAGCCCAAGGTATCATAGACCGTATGAAGCATAGATCCCCAGATAGTGCAGTCTCTCAGCTTACAATTGCTGGAGCCCTTCAAGTTAAAGAAGACGATAAGTTGATAAAAGAGGGTGCCAGAAGGTTGGATATGATTGCAGATGAAGGTGAAGATGGTTGGTCGGGGCGATACACAGAGGGCGACCTAGTTTTTAAACGAAACGTAAGAGGCGTTACTGATAGAGTGATATTACGATATGGGTTTAGAGATAGTTCAGAGGCTAGAAGGCTTCATAAGTTAGCACCTTCTCTAGCCGAAACATACTCAGGACAGGCTTCCTTTAAACGTGGAGATGACGAACCAATTGTAGTAAATGGACCGGCCCAGCTGCTAGAAGTAATTTTTGCCGGAGGCAAGAAAGGTTTTAAAATCCAGCGTTACAAAGGGCTGGGCGAAATGAATCCCGACCAACTTTGGGAAACCACACTAGATTCAAATGCTCGAAGTTTGCTTCAAGTAAAGGTTGAGGCTGCCGATGAAAAACCACACTATATTCAAATGCTCGAAGTTTGCTTCAAGTAAAGGTTGAGGCTGCCGATGAAACAGATGACCTATTTACCAAGTTGATGGGTGATGTAGTGGAGCCTAGGCGAAACTTTATAATTGAACATGCTCTTGATGCTGAAGTTGATAGTTAAATAAAAGCAACCTGCCACCCTAAGTTTTAAGCATTACAGTTGCGGGCAAATCAGAAACTTCTCACCTGTCTTTTTCGCAAAATACCTAGCAACATTATTGCTCTCTAAGGCGTCAGATAAGGAAATTTCATTCGTATAGTTACTTCTGAAAGTCGTTTTCAGTTCGCTTGCAACTCTCATACGTAATTTATTCCCAGCCTCCATGCCTATTTTTGCTAGGAAATTTGGAAGTAACCAGCCACCGACACCCCATGCCATGCCGTAACCGCGCGATAAAACTGAAGGGGAAACATCTAGGCCCCCGTAAAGATAAACTTGTTTATGCTTAATTGAACCATAGATACTATATGCCCCGGGCGTGCGAGCAGCTGCTCCCTCCATGGTTTTGTGAGAATTTGACTCGCTAGATTTCCGCCGCCAGTGGCATCAAAGGCTAATGTTGCGCCAGTTTCATAAATTGCATTTGTTAAATCAGACATAAATGACTCGCTACTGCTATTGCATATATATTTTGCGCCTAAACCCCTTAGAATGCTTGCCTGCTCTTCTCGGCGAACAATATTTACAAGAGCTATTTTATCTGCTGAACAAATTTTATTTAACATTTGGCCTAAATTGGAAGCTGCAGCTGTATGTACTAGAGCTTGATGGCCTTCAAGCTTCATTGTTTCTACCATAGATAATGCTGTTAAGGGGTTCACAAAAGAAGAAGCCCCATCTTTAGCATTATTTCCATCCAAAAGAGGTAAGCATGTTATTGCGGGTATACAACAATATTCTGCATACATACTTCCACTCAGCGCTGATACTGTTTTTCCCATAAGTGCTTTTGCTTCTGGACTATTCCCAGTTACAACAACTGTGCCTGCGCCTTCATTGCCAACGGGTAAATTTTGACCAATTCTTGCTTTCATAATTCCCATGCCCTGATCTGAAATAGGTGCAGTTAATACCCTTTTTGGACCTGCACCCTCATGATAGGCATTAGCCATATTTGACCATCCAAACATCACCCCCTGGTCAGAAGGATTTATAGGACTTGCCTCAACACGAATAACGACCTCGTGGGGTTTTGGTATCGGAAAATCTTTTTGTACTAATTCCATTTTCAACTGCGCATCATTGGTTACGGTTGATATCATTTGGTGATACTTATCTGGTAAAGTCATGAATTCCCCTTATTTATAGGTTACTCATAAAGTAATATCGATAGCCGAGTAAATAGCTATAGCCCGATTGATTTATAATGCAGAGCAATATTGTTGATAACACTATAAAAGGCCGATGTTCTGAGGTCGCCTAATTCAGGCTTGTTCTCTAATATGGTTTTAATATTTACGTATGCAGTACGCATAGTATCGTCTAGACCAGCCCTTACTAAGTCAATCTCATCTGCTCCTTCAATATATTTAGATTTGAAGCGTTTATTAAATTTAAGGCCATTTTGATTTGCTAAAGCATCAATCAGGGAACGATTTTTACTTTCTTCGTTTCTTCGCTGAAGTCGACCGAACCGAATGTGGCCAATGTTTTTTACCCATTCGAAATAAGAAACCGTTACGCCGCCAGCATTTGCGTAAAGGTCGGGAATAATAAAAACACCATTATCCCTTAATATGCTATCTGCCATTGCTGTCACGGGCCCGTTTGCGGCCTCAATAATCATTTTTGCTTTGACCTTATGAGCATTTTTTATATTTATCACGCCTTCAGTAGCCGCTGGTATTAATATATCACAAGCACATTCAATTTCTTGTGGACTAGGTTTTGCAAATGTACCTTCTTTGTATTCTTTTAATGGCAGTCCGTTATGTAAATGCTGTTTCAGATCTTCGATGTTTATTCCGCTGTTATTGCTGATTGAACCACCACGTTCGATTACTTTTATTATTTTTGCACCATCTTCTTCGCTTAAGAATTTAGCAGCGTGATAGCCAACATTACCTAGGCCTTGAATAATAATTTTTTTTCCATCTAACGAACCTCTTAATTTTGCCTTTTTAATATCATCTGGGTGTCGGAAAAATTCACGTAAGGCATATTGCACTCCCCGGCCCGTAGCTTCAACACGGCCTTCAATTCCCCCTAGGTGGACAGGCTTTCCTGTTACACACGCAATATTATCAATATTTGTATTATTTAGGCGTCGAAACTCGTCCATCATCCATGCCATTTCTCGTTCCCCGGTTCCCATATCAGGGGCTGGAACATTAAGTGAGGGGTGAATAAGGTCTCTTTTTGCTAGTTCATATGTAAACCTGCGTGTTATCCGCTCTAGCTCTTCTTCATTCCAGTCTTTTGGACGGATACATAGACCTCCTTTTGAGCCACCAAACGGAACCTCCACAAGAGCTGTTTTAAATGTCATCAAGGCTGCTAAAGCTTCTACCTCATCTTGGTTCACATCCAAAGAATAACGTATACCGCCTTTGACAGGCTCAATATGCTCTGAATGGACAGCCCGATACCCAGTAAATGTGTGAACTTCACCCCTTAGCTTTACACCAAACCTAACCGTATAAGTGGCATTGCAAACCTTTATTTTTTCAATTAATTTTGGAGATATATCAGTGAAACTTGCTGCGCGACCATACATCAAGTCAACACTTTGACGAAAATTCCAGTCTCTTTTTAATGCTGCTTCCATTTCAATCTCATTGACTAAGCTATAATACTATAGGTGAAGTTTTTTTAATTATGATAACTAACTCCCGAGGAAAAAAATTTCTTATTATATCAAATTATAGAAATTTATTTTAGTTTCTTTTAGCTATTTTTCCCTGCATTTCTATCTCTGTCTTTAAGTAGTCTCAGGCGAAGGGCATTAATCTTTATGAACCCTCCAGCATCCGCTTGATTATAAACTTCGTCTTCTTCAAAAGTCACATGTTCCTGTGAATAAAGAGAATAAGGGGAACTACGCCCTACGACTGTAGCATTTCCTTTGTATAGCTTAAGTCGAACAGTCCCAGTCACCATTTCCTGAGATTTATCGATAGCCGCTTGAAGCATCTCACGCTCGGGTGAAAACCAATAACCATTATATATCAATTCAGCATATTTTGGCATAAGCTCATCTTTTAAGTGCATGGCGCCCTTGTCTAACGTAATTTGTTCTATCCCACGGTGAGCCATAAGCAATATTGCACCACCAGGAGTTTCATAGATGCCTCTTGATTTCATACCCACAAATCTATTTTCAAGTAGATCAAGACGTCCAACTCCATTTTTGCCACCGAGCTCATTTAATTGTGTTAGCATTTCTGCAGGAGAAAAATCTTCACCGTTTAAAGACACTGCATCACCACGTTCAAAACCAACTTCGATGTAGGTTGGTGTGTCCGGGGCATTTTCTGGTGAAACAGTTCGCTGATAGACAAACTCAGGTGCCTCAACAGATGGGTCTTCTAAAGCTTTTCCTTCAGATGACGTGTGAAGCAAGTTGGCATCTACAGAAAAAGGTGCCTCGCCCCTTTTATCTGTTGCAATTTCTATTCCATGAGTTTCAGCATATTTTATTAGCTTTGTCCTAGAATTGAGATCCCACTCTCTCCATGGTGCAATGACTTTTATTTCTGGATCTAGCGCATAATAACCTAATTCAAACCGAACTTGATCATTCCCTTTACCTGTGGCGCCATGACAAACAGCATCAGCTCCAACTTGATGGGCTATCTCAATTTGTCGCTTTGATATCAATGGCCGTGCTATTGAAGTGCCTAATAAATATAGGCCCTCATAGAGTGCATTCGCTCTAAACATAGGGTATACATAATCTCTAACAAATTCTTCTCTTAAATCGTCAATAAAAATTTCTTTTACGCCCTGTGCCTGAGCCTTTCTTCTGGCAGGCTCAAGTTCTTCGCCCTGCCCTAAATCTGCTGTAAAAGTTACTACTTCATAACCTTTCTCTTCTTGTAACCATTTTAGAATAATTGAAGTGTCTAGGCCTCCGGAATAGGCTAAAACAACTTTCTTGATTTTATTCATGTGCAACTCCATTTCCAGCAGGGCTATAGCCTAATATTTATTATTAAAGCTATAAGAGTTTTATTTTTTAATAAATGGTAGCCAAAGGCTCCATATTAGACGGTCAGTATTAATTGATTGGTGACTTTCAAGTCCAAGAGTCATTTTTTTATGATACTCATCGGAAACCTTCAAGTGGGTATCAAAAACCCTATCCCAAAATGAAAAATTAAACCCATAATTTTTACTACTTTCGAATTCTCTTACTGAGTGGTGAAGCCTGTGCATGTCAGGAGTTACAATTGTCTTTCTTAATAGCCTATCAATTTTTGCGGGCAGTTTTAAATTAGCATGATTGAAAATTGCTGAACTACTTAAAACAATTTCAAAAATTAAAACCAACACGGCACTTGGACCTAAAACTATTATTACGATACTCTTGTAAAGCATTGATATATAAATTTCTAAGGGATGGAAGCGTACGGCTGTACTTGTATCTAGCTCTCTATCTGAATGATGCACTTTATGAATTTGCCATAAGATAGGTATTTTGTGACTTAGAACATGTTGGATATAGATCGAAAAATCTAATAATAAGAAAACCAAGGCCCCCTCAATAAAAACTGGCCACTCTATGTTATTAAAAAGGCCAAAATTGTTACCTGACGCTAAAACCGCAATTAACACAGCACTTAACGGAAGCATAAGTTGCAATAAAACCTGACTTATTATTGATATGGAAAAATTTGTTTTCCACCTTTCTTTTGTGTTACCACCCGGTCTTCGCCGCGGATAAAAGTTTTCTAGTAATGCAAAAAATACCAAAACAAACAGAAACAAACTAATACGTATTATAGGCGTATCCATATCAACAACCATTCATTGCTGCTGCGGCACGTATGGACCTTAATTCTTCTCTTACTTCCAGATCAATTGGTGTGAGCCCGTTTCCTATAGTCCTGTCGTCTTCTTGCCTTTTATTAGTTCTCCCCCATTCGTTAATATCATCATCATTAAATAGTTTATATTGAGATATGTTATCTGAGTAAGCACGAGTGAGATCAGATAAATTTTCACATGTTAACTCAAGGTATTTTTCAGGGTTTGGAGCGGTTACGCATGCAGTTAAGTAAACGCTTAGAATAAAAGTAATACAACGCATAATTGACCTTAGACATTAATAACAATTCAAGTTATCATAATTTTGTAAAAAATCACAATATTAATGCGTAGTTAAAAAAAGTAGTGAACATGACTCTAAATAATTCACAGTCGAAAAAAAATATTTGCTTAATTACTGGCGCCTCTGCGGGCATTGGAAAGGCTATTGCTATTGTGTATGCTGAGATGGGGTGGGACCTTATATTAACGGCCCGGCGCACTAAGCCGATGATCGAATTAGCGGAAGAATTAGAAAGAAAATACGGTACAATAAGTCATATATTTGAGGTAGATTTTTTCGAAAAGAGTGCCACACAAAAATTATTTAAAAATATAAAGGCAAAGAACCTTAAAGTCTCAGGCCTCGTAAATAATGCGGGTTACGGCCATCCAGGTGTTTTTCTCGATAGTGGTTGGAAAGATCATGAAAAGTTCATTCAGCTGATGATGACCGCGCCTTGTGAACTTGTGAGGATGCTGGCCCCCGAAATGGTGGATAATGAATTTGGGCGGATCATAAACGTTGCTTCATTGGCGGGACATATGCCGGGCTCTAAGGGACACACACTATATGCAGGAGTTAAGAGCTTTTTGATTAAATTTTCTGAAAGTTTAAATGCGGAGTTGAGCGACAGTGGGGTTAATGTGTCTGCTTTGTGTCCCGGTTTTACGTTGACTGAGTTTCATGATGTTAATGGCACAAGGGAGGGAATAAATAAACTGCCTTCATTTATGCTTATGGATGCCGACACTTGTGCGCGTTTAGGCGTAAAGGCATGTGAAAATAATCATGCTGTATACGTAAGCGGAAAAGTAAATAAATTTATTTCAGTATTGGGCAGGGTTTTACCTAACAAGCTAGCACAAAAACTTATGTCAAAAAATTCACAGCGTTATCGTAAGATTAATTAATTATGCTAGAAAAAAAAATGTCAGATGAAAGATTATATTTAGCTTTAGATCTGCCCGATGTTGATGAGGCCAGAGGTTTAGTTAAACTGCTCGGTGATCATATAGAAAGCTATAAAATTGGCCTGCAGCTTCTTGCGGTTGGGGGTGTAGAGCTTGGCCAAGAGCTAAAAGCCATGGGGAAAAACATATTTTATGATTATAAGTTTCACGATATAGGGGCAACCGTTGAAAAGGCAACTAGATCGATATGCTCACTTGATGCCAATTTACTTACAGTTCATGCCAGACCTGAGGTTATGAAGTCAGCTGTATTAGGTAGAGAGAGTAGCGACCTTAAGATCCTTGCAGTTACTGTATTAACTTCATTAAACAAGAAGTCTTTAGAAAAGATTGGATACCACCAAAATGCAGAAGAACTTGTTTTACGACGAGTTGACCAAGCTTTAGAGTGTGGGGTTGACGGCGTGGTTGCTAGCCCACTTGAGGTCTCAGCAATAAAGAAATTAGTTCCAGAGGACTTTTTGATTGTCACACCTGGTATAAGAATGCTGAACGACAATAAAGATGACCAGAAAAGAGTTTCAACCCCCGGCGCCTCTCTAGCCTCGGGTGCCTCACATTTAGTTGTTGGCCGTTCAATTACTAAGGCCGTAGACCCGAGAAAAGCAGCGATAGAGGTTATTCGTGATATGAGAATTAATCAGTGAGACATTTATAATGTAAGGGACATATACCGTGTGTCTGCCATTGGGTTTGCGTAATAGCTATCCGTGTCCTTAAATTTTAGGTCCTCATAAATTGAATTAGCATGCTTTAGGCCTTTATTTGTATCGAGGTACATTTTCTTATAACCTATTTTTTTTGCATCCTTGATAGCTCTAATTACTAAACTCTCCCCAATTTTATGCCCTCTACCAAAAGGCCTGCAGTATAAGCGCTTTAATTCACAAGCATTGTCCGACAACTGCTTTAAGGCGCATGCAGCCACAGGGTTATTATTTAATTTGGCTAACAATAGCGTTTTGTAAACCGAAGGGAAGTTTGAAAATTCTTCTGTTGTATTTTGGAAATCAAGTGAATGGTCAAGATAGCCTTCTATAAAATTTATATAATCTAGAAATATTGATCTCACCATGCTTATATCTTCTGGTGTCTTAGCTTTAATTATCTGAATATTTTGCACTATATAACTTTATCAGAAATTGTACTGCGAACAAGTTTCTATATCATTAAATATTTTTGATAAGCCACCTTAGTGTGCCTTATTATTTACTTGACGTTAACGTTAACGTTAATTAAGTCGCTCCTGTGGGTAATCATTCAGAAAATATCACTCAAAACTACAAGTGGGGCATTCGAGAGTTTGCTGAAAGCTTTAACGTGACACCACGAACAATACGTTTTTATGAAGATAAAGGGCTTTTAAAACCCTCGAGAAATTCAGGTGCTAGGATATTTGACCATGAAGATTACGTTAGGTTTGAAAGAATAATGCGAGCTAAAAGGATTGGTTTCAGACTAGACGATATCAAAGAAGTTCTTGATGTAACCGATGGAGAAATTACAGGCCGTTCTGAACTGCTAAAACGGAAGAATAATTTTGAAAAAGCAATAAGCTCATTAAAGCGCCGAAGAAAAGATATTGATGTTATAACAAACGATCTAAAAGACATTTGTTCAGTTATTACAAAAAATATTGAAAGTTCATACGATAGTAATGGGGTTTTCGACCTCGCTGCAGCATATGAGGCTCGATTTAAAGAAACAATGGCCGACGATTACTCGGTTGAAAATAATAATAAAAAGGAAATATAAATGCCTACATATAATGCGCCCGTTCGTGACATGAAATTTATTATGCAAGAAATGTTGAATATTGGCGATCTAACAAAATATGAAAAATTTTCTGAAGCCGATACAGAAACCTTAGATGCTATTATTGATCATGGGGCTAAGTTTTCCTCAGAAATATTAACCCCTTTAAATGTAATTGGTGATAAAGAGGGCTGTACGCGTCATAGCGATGGTTCTGTAACAACACCTACAGGGTTTAAAGAGGCATATGCCCAAATGGTAGAAAATGGGATGCTGGGCCTGTCAGCTAACCCTGAGTATGGCGGCATGGGAATGCCGGGAATTTGGAGCATAGCAGCCGGAGAAATGCAATCTGCAGCAAATACAGCTTTCTCTATGTACCCAGGGCTTACGAATGGAGCGGCAAAAGCTATTGAAATTGGGGGAACTGAAGAACAAAAGAAAACCTTTCTTCCAAAAATGGTATCTGGTCAGTGGACCGGTACAATGAATCTGACCGAACCCCATTGTGGTACGGACCTTGGATTGTTAAAAACTAAAGCAGTACCGCAAACAGATGGATCTTATAAAATAACAGGACAAAAAATATTTATCTCAGCGGGTGAACACGACATGTCTGAAAATATTATTCATCTCTGTCTAGCACGTATTGAGGGTGCTCCAGAGGGTGTAAAGGGCATCTCTTTATTTATAGTTCCAAAATTTAAATTAGATGAAAAGGGTGAGGTGGGTCCTAAAAATGCAGTTTCCCC